>ERZ1106941.552-NODE-552-length-53024-cov-10.149446_pt1 | contig 53024 bp, 51 predicted proteins | sample MGYA00403670_ERZ1106941 | MGnify/ENA primary metagenome ERZ1106941 (study PRJEB35170, sample SAMEA104062400) | human gut metagenome | biome: human gut; feature: human-associated habitat; material: faeces | place: Denmark | collected 2012-06-04 ...
CCGGCCTTCGCAACTCCGAGATGCTCCCCCTCAGGGGTTTTCTTAGGTTGTCAAACCATTGACGGGCAGCCGGGCAGTCCCCGGCCTTCGCAACTCCGAGATGCTCCCCCTCAAGGGTTTTCTTAGGTTGTCAAACCATTGACGGGGCGCCGGGCAGTCCCCTAGAAGAGTGGTCTCAAGGCGGGGTATAACTCCTTGAACTTCTGGTAACGTTCCTCGTACTTCGCCACAAGTTCTTCTTCCGGCTCTACGGTATCTACGACATGCGCCATCTTTTTACCAATCGTCTCAACATCCGGATAAGCTCCGCATCCAACGGCTGCAAGCATTGCACCACCCATAGACGGGCCTTCTTCTACTTCCAGTACATCAACTTTCAGGTTCATGACATTTGCGATGATTTTCTTCCACAGAGGGCTCTTTGCACCACCGCCGCAGATCTTTGTACGCTCAATCTTAATACCAAGTTTTCTTGCAACTTCCAGAGAATCACGGAGACCGAAAGCCACACCTTCCAGAACAGCCTGTGTCATATCAGCTCTTGTGCTGTCCATGGACATTCCGAAGAAAACGCCTCTTGCATCCGGATTGTTATGCGGAGATCTCTCGCCCATCAGATACGGAAGGAAGAATACATTGTTTTCACCAAGTTTCTGAATCGGTGCCTGCTCCGCTGCGAAATCTTTTGTCTGAAGAATTTCTTCTGCCCACCATTTGTTGCAGGAAGCCGCACTCAGCATACATCCCATCAGATGATAACTTCCGTCTGCATGGCAGAAAGAATGCAGTGCATTGTTTTCGTCAACACCAAAGTTTTTACTGGAAATAAAGATAGTTCCGGAAGTACCAAGAGAAATATTACACTGTCCGTCACCAACAGTTCCTGTTCCGACAGCAGCTGCCGCATTGTCACCGGCACCTGCTACAACTTTAACGTCTGCTGAGAAACCAAGCTCTTCTGCCACTTCCGGTTTCAGTGTACCGACAACTTCCCAGCTCTCATACAGCTTTGGAAGCTGTTCTTCTTTTACATCACAGATTTCCATCATTTCTTTTGACCAGCAACGATTCTTCACATCAAGAAGAAGCATACCGGATGCATCAGAAACATCTGTGCAGAAAGATCCGGAAAGTCTGTATGCCAGATAATCTTTCGGAAGCATAATTTTTGCGATCTTTGCAAATTTATCAGGCTCGTTTTTCTTCATCCAGAGGATCTTCGGTGCTGTAAATCCTGCAAATGCAATGTTTGCTGTGTATGCAGATAATTTATCTTTACCGATCTCATTGTTGAGATATTCTGTTTCTTTCTGGGAACGACCATCGTTCCAGAGAATTGCAGGACGGATCACCTGATCATTTTCGTCCAGCGTTACCAGCCCGTGCATCTGTCCGCCAAAACCGATTCCGGCTACCAGAGAGCGGTCAATTCCTTCTGTCAGTTCTTTCATTCCCTCAACACTCTGGGTAAACCAGTCTTCCGGATTCTGTTCTGACCAGCCCGGATGCGGGAAAAACAATGGGTATTCTTTTGATACGATATTACAAATCTTTCCGGATTCTTCCATCAGAAGAAGTTTGACTGCGGAAGTACCAAGGTCAACGCCGATATAATACATGTCTCCTCCTAACTGTGCACTCCATCATATGTATAAAACTCATGCACATTCTGTTTGCGATTACTATTGATTTTTTTATCTTTATTTTTCTTTTTGCCAAGACATCCCAGGAAAACTCCCGGGATGCCTGTATTGTTTTATTTTGTTATAGTCAGAATGTGTAGATTAACCCCACGGATTTTCTGTTGGGTATCTTACTCCTGCTGGCTGGTTGTAACCGATCTTCTTTACATCCAGTCCAAGGAATTTCACTACTTCGAAGAACTGTTTTCCATAATGTCCGAACATAACTGCTCCGTGATGCGGATAGTTGCCCTCGATCAGTACGTGACGGTAGAATCTTCCCATTTCGTTGATAGCGAAGATACCGATACCACCGAAGGATCTTGTCGGTACATCAAGAACTTCACCTTCTGCAACGTATGCTACCAGTTCACCTTCTGAGTTGCACTGCAGACGATAGAATGTGATGTCAGAAGCAGCGATGTCACCTTCAAGAGTTCCTCTTGTAAAGTCTGGCTCAGATCCTGCTGGCTCAAGAAGTCTGTGCTGGATGAGCTGATATTTAACGGCTCTGGATTCGCACATCTTGCATTCCGGAGTATTTCCACAATGGAATCCCATGAATGTATCTGTAAGTTTGTAATCATATTTTCCTTTGATATCTTCGTCATAGATATACTGCGGAACGGAGTTGTTGATGTCAAGCAGTGTAACTGCGTCATTGGAGATGCAGAGTCCGATGTACTCGCTGAGTGCTCCGTAGATATCAACTTCGCAGGATACCGGGATGCCTCTGGAGCCAAGACGGCTGTTTACATAGCAAGGCTCAAATCCGAACTGTGACGGGAATGCCGGCCAGCATTTGTCAGCAAATGCAACGTATTTTCTTGCTCCTTTGTGAGCTTCTGCCCAGTCAAGAAGAGTAAGCTCGAACTGTGCCATTCTTACATTGAGGTCTTCGTAGTATCTTCCTTCGCCCATTTCTTTTGCCATATCTGCGCAAACTTCCGGGATACGAGGATCATTTTCATGCTCTTTGAAAGCAACGAGAAGGTCAAGTTCGGAGTTTTCTTCGATCTCAACACCCAGTTCATAGAGTCCTTTGATCGGTGCATTACATGCAAAGAAATCCTGCGGACGTGGTCCGAATGTAATGATCTTGAGGTTACGAACACCGATAACGGCACGTGCAACCGGTACGAAATCACCGATCATCTTGGCGATGTCATCAGCTGTTCCAACTGGATATTCCGGAATGTATGCTTCAAGATGACGCATCTTTAAGTTATAGGAGCAGTTCAGCATACCACAGTAAGCATCACCACGTCCGTTGATCATGTCGCCGTCGCCTTCTGCTGCTGCCACATACATGCACGGTCCGTCAAATCTTTCTGTGATCAGTGTCTCCGGTGTTTCCGGCCCGAAGTTTCCAAGGAAAACAACCAGTGCGTTACACTCTGCTTTGTTTACGTCTTCGAGAGCTTTTTCCATGTCTTTTTCGTTCTCAACAGTTACAGGACATTCATAAAGTTCTCCCTTATAAGCTGCTTTGATTGCTGCGCGTCTCTTCTCGGAGAGCTGAATCGGGAAACAGTCACGGCTGACTGCAATGATTCCAAGTTTTACTACTGGTATATTGTTCATGATATAAATTCCTCCATATTATATAGAATATATTTTTGAGTTCTGTTATTTAATACGATCAGTCGATTCCAACATTTGCACCTTTCAGTCCATTGAATGCACCTTCGATAGCTGCTTCTTCATGACCGATCAGCCATTTGTTCTTCGCTGTGAGAAGCTTGTCTTCTCCTTCGGAAGCTGTTTCAAAAGTCAGTTCTGTGTTGGTTCCTTTCGGAAGGACAACGACGCACTGGAAACCGCTTTCATTTACATGGCACGGTGCATAATGCAGTGTAGTTGCATATACTTCGATTGCAGTTCCTGCCGGAACAAGGAAAGCTTCTACTTTTGATGTGTCATATGTAAAATCTTTCTCCACATCCTGCTGATGTCCGATCAGCAGTACAAGGTCTGTCACTGCAACGTTGATCTCAGAGCTGCGGTGGTATTCCAGACCGTTTAATTTCTTGTTATGTCCGTTGCAATATCCGATTTCGATCGGCAGACCGCCATATCCCTTGTTCTGCAGTTCTTTTGCAACCGACAGTGCTTCCATTTCTTCTACGGAAGGAACATAAGTCACATCCTCCGGAACCGGCGTGTGTTTCATTTCCTTCAAAAGTTCCGTAAAGTCATACCCCTCCAGTACTTTACCATATCTACGGAATGCGTCATCTGCTACATTCTGAATCCTCACCTGAAATTACCTCCTTTATTTTTTTGCTGAATTCAGTATAGCATGAGCTGTTTTCAATTTCGCCAGATTTTTTGTCCTATTTAGTGCACTTTTTTGACTTTGTATTTTTTTAGTTGTCAAAACATTTGTAAAAATTTCAAAAAAACAAGCGCCTGTGAGAGCGCCTGTTTCCATCTTTTTTTATTCTTTATCTGCTTTGCCGAGTTCACTCGGCAAAAGGCCGTAACGCTTCTGAAACTCCCTTGTAAATGCGCGGCTGCTGCTGAATCCGTTGTCCAGTGCGATCTGGCTGATCGTCTTGTCTGTATTCAATAATTCTCTGTAAGCGTAGGTCATGCGAATATCCTGCAGGTATGTCTTAAAATTGACATTTGCATATTTCTGAAACATTCTGGATAAATATGCATCCGAATAGCCAAACATATTCGCAACTTCAGCCAGTTTCAACTCTTCCTGATAATGTTCTCTCATATAGGAAGTGATTCTTGCAAGCGCATCCAGACGTCGGCTGTGACGTACTTCCTGCTCTCCTGCCTCATCAAGACGATAATAATTGACCAAAAGATACAATACATCATAATAAAAAGAACGGATTTTAAACTCATACCCGGTTCCGCGTTTACCGTAAAGTTTATACATTTCACGCACAAGTTTTGAAAGCTTCCCGTCCATTTCCGGTATGCTTCCCGCAAAACGGATAAAACGGTGTGCCGTAAAATAATCTTCAAACTGTTTCAGCGGAATCTGCAAAACTGCCGTATGATTTTCCTCCGGTGAATCAATTGAATGCACTTCATTTGAATTAATGATCATCAGCTCTCCCGCCTTAAGCGGATGCTTCTCGTCATTCAGGTAAAATGTCAGCGAACCTTCCATTACCGCAAAAATCTCGACGGATGTGTGCCAGTGCTTTTCCCGTACATAATTACCCTGACTTCCCTCAAACAAAAAGAATTTAAATGGCAGCCCCTCATCCGGGATCACCAGTTCATGCTGGAATTCCATGCCATACCCCTCTCCTGACTCATTTTCAATAGTATTTATACAACCCCTGTAACTATTTTCATCTATTTCCTATCATAGCATGAAGATATTCTATTTACAAGCGAGGGAAAATCACTGGTCACCACACTCCTCCAATAAAGTCCGGTGCACCGGAACAAAAAACTCCAGCGGCGAGGCTCACCGTGAGTATCCTCTGAATCTGGTTCGCTTGAAAAAATTCGTCCAAGTATCGGAATGTACAGGTTTTTGCGTTGATACAGAAAATGCTGCTGTCTGAGCATCTTTGATGCGAGTTCAGCACTTTTCTGTATCGCTTCTAGCAAAATTCTGTACTTCCTGATACTTTAGAATTTTTGAATTGAACCACGTTCAGAGGATACCTCACAGGCGAGCCCCTCCACTGGAGTTTTTAATATCAATCCCCCTCACCGGGAATCCTTTATCTATCTTATTGCATCCTTCATGCTCTTCACATACTCTCCGACATATGGCACGCAATCTTCCCCATAGGTTTCACACAGCTTCACAATAGCTGATCCTACAATCACACCATCCGCCTGGGCTGCCATCTTCTTTGCCTGCTCCGGTGTGGAAATTCCAAAACCAACCGCACACGGAATATCCTTCTGCGCCTTTACAAGCTGAACCATCGCTCCGATATCTGTCGTGATCTGGCTTCTCATACCGGTAACACCAAGAGAAGACACACAGTAAACAAAACCTTCTGCCTCTTTTGCGATCATAGAAATACGCTCATGGGAGGTCGGTGCAATCAGAGAAATCAGATCCAGTCCATACTTCTCCGCTACCAATGCAAACTCCTCTTTTTCCTCAAACGGCACATCCGGAAGAATCATCCCGTCCATTCCCACTTCCGCTGCTTTCCTACAAAAACGCTCTACACCGTAAGAAAAAACAACATTCGCATACGTCATAAATACCATCGGAATTGATGTATTTTTACGAACTTTTGCAACCATATCAAATACTTTATCAGTCGTAACCCCACCAGATAAAGCACGTAAGTTCGCCCCCTGAATTACCGGTCCCTCTGCTGTCGGATCAGAAAAAGGAATGCCGAGTTCGATCAAATCTGCGCCGGCTTCTTCCATTGCATAAACGATTTTTTCAGTAACATCAAGAGATGGATCCCCACAGGTAACAAACGGGATAAATGCTTTTCCTTTTGCAAATGCTTCTGTAATTCTCTTATTCATGGATATCCTCCCCTCTGTAACGTGCGATTGCCGCACAGTCCTTATCTCCACGTCCTGAAATTGTAATAACTACGATCTGATCTTTGCGCATCTGTGGTACAATTTTTCTTGCATAAGCCACAGCGTGAGCACTTTCGATTGCAGGAATGATGCCCTCTGTTCTTGACAGATATTCAAATGCATCTACCGCTTCATCATCTGTTACCGGCACATATTCCGCACGTCCGATATCATAAAGATATGCATGTTCCGGTCCGACACCCGGATAGTCCAACCCTGCTGAAATTGAATAAACCGGTGCAATCTGACCATATTCATCCTGGCAGAAATAAGACTTCATTCCATGGAAAATACCCAGTTTTCCGGTTGCGATCGTTGCTGCAGTCTCTGCTGTATTTACACCACGACCAGCAGCTTCACAGCCGATCAGACGCACACCTTCATCCTCGATAAAATTATAAAATGTACCGATTGCATTGGAACCGCCACCTACACAGGCAAGTACGGCATCTGGAAGTTTTCCTTCTTTTTCGAGGATCTGTTCTTTTATTTCTTTAGAAATAACAGCCTGAAAATCACGTACGATCGTTGGGAACGGATGCGGACCCATGACAGAGCCGAGTACATAATGTGTGTCGGAAATACGGTTTGTCCACTCTCTCATTGTCTCAGAAACAGCATCTTTTAGGGTCGCAGTTCCTGATGTAACGGCATGTACTTTTGCTCCCAGAAGGCGCATTCTGTATACGTTTAATGCCTGACGTTCCGTGTCTTCTTTACCCATAAAAACTTCACATTCCATGCCCATAAGAGCAGCTGCCGTTGCTGTTGCAACACCATGCTGACCGGCACCTGTCTCTGCAATGACACGTGTTTTTCCCATTTTTTTTGCAAGTAAAACCTGTCCGAGAACGTTGTTGATCTTGTGTGCTCCAGTATGATTTAAGTCCTCACGTTTCAGATAAACTTTGGCCCCGCCAAGGTCTTCCGTCATATGTGCGGCATAATATAAACGAGACGGACGTCCTGCGTAATTGTTGAGTAAGTCTGTCAGCTCACGGTTAAATTCCGGATCATCTTTATAGTGATTATAGGCCTCTTCCAGTTCCAACACTGCATTCATCAGTGTCTCCGGAATGTACTGCCCTCCATGTATCCCAAATCTTCCTTTAGACATTTGCTTGATTTCCTCCTCTATGTTTTCCTTCAAAATATTCTTGTTTCTCTACACTCTCTTCTCTAATCCTGTACTGCTTTTCTTACAATATCCACAACTCTTCGGATCTTTTCCGGATCTTTCCACTTTTCTGTCTCCACACTGCTGCTCAAGTCCACCGCAAACGGGTGAATCTCCCGGATCGCCTGCTCCAGATTCTCTTCCCCGATTCCTCCTGCAAGGAAAAATGGACGTTCAATCTTTGGAATCAAAGACCAGTCAAATGTCTTGCCGGTTCCACCGCTGCCCTGATCAAGCAGGATATAATCTGCAGGACTCTGCAATGCATTCTCCATATCATCGGCTGTTTTTATGGAAAAAGCTTTGATGACCGGCTTATCTGTATGTGCTTTTAATTCTGCAATATAAGACTCATTCTCCTGTCCGTGAAGCTGTGCCATGGCAAGTGTTCCATCATCTAAAAGTGACCTTACAAGCTCCATTGACGCATTGACAAACACCCCGACCGGCTGAATTTCCGATGAAAGATTCTTCACCAGTTCTCTTACCTCATCTGCTGTCACACTACGGAAGCTTTTGGGAAATTCAACGATAAATCCACAATAATCAGGATTCGCTTCATTGACTGCAAGGATATCTTCCCTGCGTCTTAAACCACATATTTTAATCTTTGTTTTGCTGAAATTTTCTGTTTTCATTTCCTGTATCTCTATGTACTTATGCTTCTTCTAAAGGTGCTCCGTTCAGTTCCTCCAGTGCTGCTTTTTTATCTGGACTGCGCATAAGTGTCTCTCCGATCAGCACAGCTTCGATCTGATTTTCATGTAATTTTTTGATATCTTCTGATGTTCGGATACCGCTTTCAGATACAAAAATCACATTGTCCGGTGCAAGTTTACGAAGCCGTATGCTGTTCTGCATGTCCACTTCGAACGTCTTGAGATCACGGTTATTGACACCAATGATCCTTGCTCCACTCTTTATTGCACGCTCTACTTCTTCCTCGTCATGTGCTTCTACCAGCGCATCCATACCAAGGTCTTCTGCCATTTCTCGATATTCCCGAAGCTGTTTATCATCCAGAAGCGCACAGATCAGAAGTACGGCTGCGGCTCCATATGCGGCTGCCTGCAAAATCATATAATCATCGATTACGAAGTCTTTTCGAAGGACCGGAATGTCTACTTCCGATGCAATTTCCCACAGATATTGATCTGAACCCTGAAAATAAAAAGGCTCTGTCAGGCAGGAAATAGCCGCTGCTCCGGCTGCTTTATATTCTTTCGCAATCTCCAGATACGGAAAGTCCGGTGCGATCAGTCCCTTTGACGGGGAGGCTTTTTTGACCTCGCAGATATAAGACATTCCCGGTTTTTTCAGTGCCTGGTAGAAACTGTGTGGTGTTTTTGCCGTTTCAGACTGGATCAACGGATTCAGAAGCATCTGGACTTTTTTCTGTCGGATCTCGTTGATCAGATCTTCACGGGGCATTTCTTTTTTATCTCTTTCGATACGCTCTCTTGTCTTTTCGGCAATCTCATTCAATATATTCATAATAACAAATTTCCTTTTCTTACAAAGTTCAGATATCCAATTCCTTCATTCGGAACAATACTCTGACTTTTCTATTATAGCACCTACTCATTCGAGCAGGCGATAAATTCATCCAGTTTTTTCAGTGCCGCGCCATTGTCAATCAGTTCTTCTGCCATACGGACACCGACTTCCATTGTCTCAGCTTTGCCTGCAATATAGAGTGCTGCACCCGCATTTAAGCATACTGCCTGACGCTTCGGTCCTTTCTCTTCTCCTCTTAAAATTGCCTTTGTGATCTCAGCATTTTCTGCCGGAGTACCACCTGCAAGATCATCTTTGGAACATCTTTCGTAACCGAATTGCTCCGGCGTGATCTCATAAGACTGGAACCAGCCATCCTTGATTTCACAAACAGACGTAGGTGCGCTCATTGAAATCTCATCCAGCTTATCCTGTCCGAATACAACCATTCCTTTTGTCACGCCAAGCTTCGCCATTACCTGTGCCAGCGGCTCTACAAGTGCCTGATCAAATACTCCCATCAGTTCCATATTTGCGCCCGCAGGATTGCTTAAAGGTCCGAGAATATTGAATACTGTACGGATTCCAAGTTCTTTACGGATCGGTGCCACATACTTCATTGCGATATGATAATTCTGTGCAAACAGAAAACAGATATTGATTTTTTTGAGGAGTTCTGCACTCTTTTCCGGTGGAATCGTAATATTTACACCAAGTGCTTCAAGTACATCGGCAGCACCGCTTTTTGAGGATGCTGCACGGTTTCCATGTTTGGCAACCGGCACTCCGCCAGCTGCAATAACCAGTGAAGAAGTAGTGGAAATATTGAAAGAATTGGCCCCGTCACCACCTGTTCCGACGATTTCAAGTACATCCAGATCATGCAGTAATTTAATACAGTGTGCACGCATTCCTGCTGCAGATGCAGTGATCTCATCAATCGTCTCGCCTTTCATGGAAAGTGCCGTCAGATAGGAAGACATCTGTACCGCTGTCGCCTGTCCGCTCATGATTTCATCCATAACTGTTTCTGCTTCCTGATATGTCAGATCTTCTTTTTTTGAAAGTTTTACGATTGCTTCTTTAATCATTTTAATTTCCTCCTGATTATTTTTTTATACCAAACTCCTATAACTTATAATCTTTTATGAATACTTACGAATTGTTCCGTTGCTCTGCAACTCTCACAATTCTGCAAACATTCGAAATCCATAGATTTACTTTGTAAATCACTACTTTCTCATGTTTGGCGGGTTCTAAATTCAAATGCTTCTCCATGCAAGCATGGTCAGCATTTAGAATTTTTCACCCTGGTATTCATAAAGTTTTCCACCATCACTTTTCCATCCGGTGTCATGACAGATTCCGGATGAAACTGTACTCCGAAGATCGGATATTCTGTATGTTCGACAGCCATGATTTCACCGTCTTCCGCCTCGGCAGTAACCCTTAAGACATCTGGTAATTTTTCTCTTACTGCTGCCAGTGAATGGTATCTTGCTGCCTGAAAGCTGTCCCCGAGTCCTTCAAAAAGAGGACTCTTTCCAACCGTATAAATGGTCTTTTTCTTTCCATGCATCAGTTCCTTTGCATAGGAGACTTCCCCACCGAAAGCTTCACAGATTGCCTGATGTCCGAGGCAGATACCAAGAATTGGAAGTTTTCCGCCAAAGTATCGAATTGCCTCAATGCAGATTCCGGCTTCTGCCGGTCTGCCCGGTCCCGGTGAGAGAATCAGTGCTTCCGGCTTCATTTCTTCGATTTCTTTTACGCTGTATTCATCATTTCGTACAACTTTTATATCCGGCGCTACGGAACCGATCAGCTGATATACGTTGTACGAAAAGCTGTCATAATTATCAATCAGTACGATCATTCCAGTCCCTCCTGTGCTTTCTCGATTGCCAGTACAACCGCTCTCGCCTTGTTGCAGCATTCCTCGAATTCTTTTTCCGGAACACTGTCCGCCACAATTCCGGCTCCGGACCGGATACAGATCTCACCTTTTTTCTTGTATACCAGTCGTATTGCAATGCAGGTATCAAGGTTTCCGGCAAAATCCAGATAACCGATAGCTCCTCCGTAGATGCCTCGTTTACTCTGCTCCAGTTCTTCGATGATCTGGCATGCACGGAACTTCGGCGCTCCGGAAAGTGTTCCTGCCGGAAGAATGGAATCAACGGCATCTATTGCATCTTTGTCCTCTCTGAGTTCACCTGCAACCGTGGAACCGATGTGCATAACCTGTGAAAAATGTTCCACAGTCATATATTTTTCTACTGCAACCGTTCCGATCTTACTGATCCTTCCTATATCATTTCGCCCAAGATCGACCAGCATATTATGCTCTGCAAGTTCCTTTTCATCTTTTAAAAGTCCGGCTTCCAGTTCCTGATCTTCTTCTCTTGTCTTACCCCTCGGTCTTGTTCCGGCAAGAGGAAATGTTGTCAGTTTTTTGTCTTCAAGCTTTACCAGTGTCTCCGGTGATGCACCTGCAAGTTCGATATCATCACTGGAAAAATAGAACATATACGGTGACGGGTTTGTCGCTCTTAAAACTCTGTAAGTATCAAATAAGCTTCCCTCTGCTTTCGCCCTCATCGGATTGGAAAGCACAACCTGAAAAATATCGCCTTCATGGATATAATGCTTTGCTTTTTCAACCATATCGCAATATTTTTCTTTTGGAAACTGTGGTTTGATCTCAGATGCCAGCTTCAATGAAGGAAACTCCTCTTTCTCTCCATCGCGTATCAAATCTACCATTTCCTGAAGCTTTTTTTCTGCTTTCTGATAAGACTTTTCAAGGTCATCAAGCATCACTCCTGTAATCAGAAGTACCTTCTGGCGATAATGATCAAACGCAATTACCTGATCAAATAACATCAGATCCATGTCCCTGAAATCCGGATCTTCATGCTCTCCCAGCTTTAATTTCGGCTCGCTGTATTTGATATAATCGTAAGAAAAATATCCTACCAGCCCACCGGTAAACGGAGGCATTTCTTCCATCACCGGGCTTTTATATTCTTTCAAAATCTCTCTTAAAGTGTCTCCCGGATGTGCAACCTGTTTCGTAACCACCTCATCATTGCCCACTTCTGTATGACGGATCTTCATGTATCCGTCTGTACAGGTAATTTCCATCACCGGTTCGTATCCGAGGAAAGAATAGCGTCCCCACACTTCTGTCTGGCTGGCACTTTCCAGCAGATAACAATGTCTGCTTGCCTTCCTTAAAGTTCTCATAACTTCTACCGGTGTATATCTGTCTGCATACACTTCCCGGCAGACCGGAACTCTTTTGTACTGTCCTTTTGCTGCAATCTCTCTGATGTTTTCCAGTGTAGGATACATGTATCTTTACCTCCTCCTGATGCATTTCTTAGAATGTGTCTGATAAAGCGGAGCATTTTACGTTATTGGAATATTACGGAATAATTTCCTGTAACATAAAAAGCCCGTCCATGACAAAGATTCCTCTGTCAAGGACGAGCAATAAACTTCACCCGCGGTGCCACCTTGATTCACGAAATGACTCGTGCGCTTTGCGGAATACCTACATATTCCCGGCAACTTACGTATGCCCTACGTCACAGAATACTAAGTTACTACCTTTCCCTGTGCCCTCAGCGGTCCATTTAGCAGCCTGCATTTCCATCCGGCTCTCACCCACCCGGATTCTCTGTGCGCGCATAACAGCTTTTATCTCCGCTTCAACGGTTTAACTGATTAAATTAAATTTTCTATAAAATACCATGATTTTTTTTAATTGTCAATAGGGTTAGACAGATTGCACATTTTTTATTCTCAACTTTGTGATTCCCCTCTTTTAAACTTCGGAGAATATGATATAATAAGCAAAGAGAAAAAAGCAGTGTCATACAGGCACTGTCGTATCATAAAAAGGAGTTTATCCACTATGAAATTTATTTATCCTGCGGTTTTCCGCAAAACTGACAAAGGAACTTACCGGGGATTTTTCCCTGATCTTGAAGACTGTTACGGTGAGGGCGACACACTTGACGAGGCCATCGAAGAGGCTAATGCAGCTGCCTACAACTGGATCACACTTGAACTTGATGAGGATGACTGCCAGCTTCCGCCGGTTTCCGACGAGGATGATCTGGAACTTCAGGACGGAGATATTGTCCGGAATATTTCCGTAAATATCAGATTTTATGAGGGTTGGGATGAATGATCATTCCAACTTTTTTTGTTCAGGGAATATTTACCAGAACTACAGATACCGGTGGAACGTTGATTCGATTCCACCGGTATTTTTGTATTATGATATTTTCAGAAACATTGCCACAGCAAATTTCTACTTCTCTTTTACTGCTTTTTCTGCCGTTTTCGGAGTACCAGTATCGCCGCTGCCATCACTCCCGAAAGTACAAGTATTCCGACAAATACTTCAAGTGGTGTATTGTCTCCGGTCTTGGGACTGGATACGGTTTTGACACTGTGTGAAACAGCCGTTGTACTGCCTCCCGGTCTTCCCTGCACAGTCGTTGCTCTTCTCAGCGCTGCAGTCGGTCTTACTGCCGGCATCCGGGTAGTGACCGGTGTCGTAGCATGCCGTGTTACAGTCAGTCCTGTATTCACGAACTGAATCGCATCCGTTTTACTTCCACTCCCATTCTTCGATGCCCAGACTTCTGATACAAGTCCACCCTGTCCATCATTCAGTACATATACCGTCACCTCATAGGTACTCTTATCATATCTTATATTTTTTACAGAACCGGATTTCTGAGAAATTTCATAATGGTATTCTCCTGGTTCCGTATATTCGCTCATTCCAAACGAACCCCTGCCCACTCCATTTGATACTGTAACACGAAGTTCTGTCTCCTGCGGCATCGGTACACCACTTTCCTTTGCAGAGAGCACATACTCAAAAACTCTGCGATCTGCGCTGTTCTGATTTCTGTAAATAACCGAGACCGGAAGTGTGACCCTGCAGCTGTTTTCTCCTGTATCCGCCATCACCTGACCCGGAAAGAGCAGTATCCCGATCAGCACCGAAATGCAGATCAGCCTGCATAACTTTTTTAATTTTTCTATCATGTCTGATTCACCTGCTTTTCTTTTTCAAGCCGCCCAAATAGGATCACACGGCCATTTGTTTCTGCTTCAGCACAGGTCGACAGCCCGATCAGCTGATCCTGCTCAGTAATTCCGATGTCCCGGTACTGCACAGCTTCTTTTTGGATATATGCAAGGAGTTCTGCCATGTTTTCCTGCTTCCTGACTTCCGGCCGGTACACCAGACTGTCATAGGCATCCGTCTGAAGACACGCATACAAAGTAATTTTGACGCTGCTTCCATCCGTATAAAAAAGTCGTCCGGTCTGATGCTTTTCAAAATAAGTCCTGTCAGTAAAACGAGCCACATCCCCAAACATGGCACCATTTGCCATATGATGCCCAAAGAGCAGATTATAACAGTCGCTGAAATCTGATGTGTTTTCACTGTCCAAAAAAGCGGTCCCTGACAGTGAAAACTCTCCATATACATCTTTATTTACATATTCCATATCATCTTCGCCCTGTACGATTGGATAATCCACATGGGTTCCGTCTATCGTCAGCCAGCCACGGACATCCGGATTGATCGCCAGAAGTTCTTCCAGACTTGCATCATCCTCATCCACCGACACAGACGGTTTATATTTCATCAGATTTCCGGAGGCAAACGCCCCCTGATACAGCATTGCCGTATCCCATAGGGCGTAGCCGCCGTACAAAAGCATCACAGTTGCCAGAATTGCCGCCACAAAGCTGACCAGCCAGTCACCTGTCTTTGCTACAAAAACAATTATTTTCATTTTTTTCCGTAGTGTCTGACACGAAGGAATGCAAATCCAAGGACAAATGCTGCCACTACCATAATTGCATATGGAGCAATATCCATTACAATACCCATCGGAGGTGTTGCATCTTTTGCATTTGTATAGCTGACGTTCGTATCTGCCGTAATTTTTCCGGCAGCAGTACCATCTTTAGAAGATCCTGCATTTGCAATGGTAGTTGTATAGCCGTTAGCATTTGCTTCGTCCTCCGTAATGGTATAGGAATCATTTGCAGAAAGGCCATGAATTGTAACACTTTCACCGGATTTCAGCGTGATTGCCGCACTGCTTCCATCCCACTGTTCAATTGCTGTTTCACCATTTTTTGTAACATAATATACTTCTCCGGCATTGCTGCTGTTTATTGCAATATGAAATGCGAATTCTTTTGACATGTTGCCAAGCTTACCGGTTACCGTCTTTGATACCGTCAGATCCTGCACCTGACCTTCTGCATGATTATATGTGTTCGTAAAAGTTGCTTCCGTCAGTTTGTCTCCGGTTGCCTCATCAAAGAATCGATAATCAAAGGAACCATCTGAATATTTGTAGATATCCAGAATCTTTTTTTCTGCTGAATAAACAATGCCTTCAAATCCACTTGTCGAACTCTCTTTAATCACATAACGGTAAATTCCCGGTTCAGCAAACGATGATACATTGACCGTAAGTGCTGCATTCTTCGTTTCTTCGTTTTTCCCAATGTCACCTTTTGCCGATGAAAACTCAATACTTCCTGTCGTCGATCCATTCCCAAAAGTTACACCACCTGCCGGACCGGACTCCACTTTATTATCCAGATCCGCTGCACCAGGAGTAATCTCGAAACTAAAAGCTGTATTCGGTATATAAGAGTTTGCATATTTTTCGAGTGTCTTTGAAATCTTAAGTCCGTCAACACCTTCACCGATCGGACTGGTCGCTGCCATGACCGGCACAGCCATTACTGTCATCATCGCACCGGCCATCACAACAGCTGCCATTTTTTTCATAAATTTTGCTTTGCTCATCATACTTATTTCCTCCTTAAATCTTTTTACTGCTACATCTCTGCCATCCTCTGCGGAACTTCTTCCGGATACCTGTTTTTTTCTTCCATATCTGTCTTCAGCTCTTCCAGAAACTGACGGATATACAGGATCTCATCATTCCGATTCATTCCTTCCGCCTGTTCTTTTTCGTAAAGTTTCAGACTTTCAAGTAGCGTCCCGCATACATTGTGGATTGCTTCTCCGTTTCCGGTAAAACCACGGTACAGCCTCCGTATCGCCTCATTTTCCGACATCTGAAATGCTGTCGCATAAAGTTTATGGAGCATATAGGTTCTGCGCCCGCCTTCCTTCCAAAGTGCAATATAACGTGTCCCTTTTTTCGTACGTGAAGACACAACCACATGCGTAGAAACCTTTCTCCCGTCAATTCCTGTTCCGTCCACCCTGCGGACAACTGCATTTTCGTTTATCTCATATAGTCCTTCATATCCTTTTATATCCCGCCACATACTCTCACCTTATCCTGTCTGTAATCTTTTTTGCTTCCCCGTCACTCATCCATCAGATACCCGAACGGCGTACGATGGTAATGACTTTTCCTTTTATTTCACTTGTATCAACTGCCCCGAAAGACCTGCTGTCCTTTGCTCCTTCCCTGTTGTCGCAGAGAATAAAATACTGATCTTCTTTCAGCGTCAGCGGATATTCCACCTCTGAATCATATGCCGGTGTCGTATAAAAAATATTTTCTTCCGTCACCGCACTTTCATTGACCATTAAATCGGACTCATCCGTAATCTCCACAACATCTCCGGGGACTGCTACGATCCGTCCGGTGTACTGTATACCTTCTTTTTGGAATACCACGACATCATCACTTTTCAGATTCTTGTCCAGTCTGTAATAAAGCATCAGATCTCCCGCACATACCGCCGGCTGCATATCTGCATTTGCCATAGGTGTGATCCCAAATACCACTCCGAAAAGAATTGCAATCACCGCGATCAGCAAAAACAGCCTGATCAGAAAATTACGAAGTGCTTTCATTTACTTCTCCGCCATGGTTTCAGCAGAAATCCCGCCATGCCGATTCCGGCAAGTAACATCACTGCAAACGGAAGCGGCTCATCTGTGATACCCATCGGAGCCGGTGTCTCCTCTTTCCACTGCGCATAGAGCACGTTGCTTTCTTCTTCATGCGTATCAATTCGGATCACATCGCCGCTTTTCAGAAGTACTCCATCGCTTCCGTCCGCAGAAGTACTCCAGCCTGCAAAGTAATATCCTCTTTTCGTTACTTCTGCACAATCGTTATCAATTATATATCTCTCGTTCGGATTTTCGATTTCGACAACATCGGCAGCTTTTTCCTGACCATTCTCCATGCCGCCGTTGTAATCATACGTAAGTATTGTCTTCCTTTTCTGTGTCCATTTTGCATAAAGGATCACATCCTCTTCCGGCATCACAAATTCATTTCCCGGATAATAATCCGTACCGGTACCATCTGCCTCTGTATTCCAGCATAGAAATCCTTTCGAGTTTTCCGGTACCGCCCAGTCTGTCGGAATTTCTGTCATTTTTGCTTTGGCACCGCACGCATAACGTCTGGCATCAAGCAATGTCGGAGCATTTATTTCTCCGTTATTTGCATCATAAGTAAGTGTGTAACTGCCTTCATTTGCCCACTGCGCATACAACGTAAGATTCTTCGTGAGAATCTGATCAAAGTTAAATGGCCGCGTTCCTGCCTCATCCATTGTCCAGCCGACAAACCTGTAGTGTGTTCTCTCCGGATCTTCCGGCTTCTGCGCCACATGATCTGCTTCAAACTGTTGTTCCGGAATCTGTGTTGCATTCTCTCCTGTCACAAATGTAACTGTGATCATCTCTGCTGTCCACTTTGCATAAAGTGCCAGATTGGATGCCGGCATTTGTGCATTTTCGAAGGAAAATTCAGAGCCCTCCTCACATCCCGGTGTCGTATACCATCCTGCAAACTCCGTCATATATTCCGGAAGTGAATCCGGCGGCTGCGGTGTCCAGTTCTGATCGGAAATATCCTTCTCGAAACGAATAGATTGAACTGTTTTTACCGGTTTCTGGCTTACATTGTAAAATTGGAGGTCATATGTTTTGCGTGTGTAATAAAAATTATACGTTTGGTCTGCATTTTCCCGTCCACCATCGGTCACTTCCTGCTTCTCATAATCATATCCCGTAATATTTTTGGGATTAAAAGATCCTGCCGCATATACAAACTGGCTGTAATCTGTTAATTCTGTATATTCATCATTGTCTACGTTCTGTCCCCAATAACGTACATCCAATTTATACAGATTCGATTGCCAGTCTGCTGTATAATTCTGTATTTCATTGTCTTTATCTGTCCTTATTAAGTCCTCTGTAACTGTCTGTCGCTTTGATGTTTTAAGTATTTCTGTGTTTTTTCCGCCTTTCCATCCATTAAAATACCAGTTCCATCCCCAACCACTGTTATTGTACTGTACCTCATTTCCGGCCGGCCATCTGTCTGCGATCGCTTCACCGTATTTTGCGGTAAACGAATAATTACTTCCTGTATATGTCTTTCCTCCGATCTGAATACTTCCATTTCCGTCATTCAGATGGAATTTAAAAACATAAGAATTTCTCGCATACCGTACATTCAGTACCGTAGATCCGTCACCTGCGATCGTCACATCTTTCGATGCCTTTGAATCATAATGAAAGCAGGAATACCTTGTGGCATTTCCATAAGTATCTGCTTTCACAGTACTTCCGGTCGCACCGCTTGCCGACTCCTGACTGACATAATCATATACACCTGTCGTCAACGTTTCTTTCCAATACACAACCTTGTAGCCGGCAGTTCCTTCTCTCCATTTCGCATACAAAATAAGATCTGTTTCTACCGTCTGTCCAAATGTGTATGCCTGACTGCAATCCTCATCGGTGAACCATCCGACAAATATATATCCGGCTTTCACAGGATCAGAAGGCTTCTGTGAGTTCTCACCATAGGAAACCAGCTGCGGATCTACTGCCGTTCCACCATTTGATACAAAGCGTATCCAGCTTGCTTTTTTTACTACCGGATAAAGGATAAAATCACCATCTGCGCTGCTGATCGTATATTCACTGTCCGGTTGATTGGACTCTGCGTTCCCGGACCAGCCGACAAATACATATCCCACCTCTGCTTTGTATCCATAATTTTCTGAAACAGGTATAATTTTTTCACCATCTGCCAATGCTTCAGTATGAAGGATTCTTCCATGCTCTCCATTATCTGTTTTGTAATAGACATAATGTACATTACTGAACTTTGCAAAAAGATCGAGTTCCACATTTTCTGTGAGATTACCGTCCTGTTTTCCGGCAATCTGTGCACCTGTTTTCAAAAAATCCTCTGCTGTAAATTCCGTTCCGTCTTCCCGGAACCACCCCAGGAATTTTTTCTTATCTGCATTTTCACCGGATGCCGCCGGTGTCTGCGGTTTTACCGGAATTTCATTTTCAGAAAGAATCTGGGTATTAATCGGATCTTCTGACTTATCTTCTGTTCTGTAAAAACGGCAGGTTACCGTAAAGTGTGTTTCCGGATCAATAAGGATTGTCTGTACGCTGACTGAACCTGCTTCATCCGACCCGGGATTCTTCGCCTGCATCGCCTCAGCCTCCTGAGTTTTTTCCTGTGTTTCTTCTTTCGTAACTTCTTCCTGTGCCGCTTCTTTCGACTCCTGCGGCCCCTCTTCTGCCGTCTGTTCATCTTCAGGGAGTGCCGCCTCATCAGATTGAACAGCCACCTCTGCTTCATCGTCAGTAACATCCGGACTCTGTGCAAAAATCTGCGGATCTGTCTGGCAGATGAAGGATAAGACTACAGCCAACGTCAACAGGAATGTCATTATCTTTCTTATTCCTTTTAACATTCCGTTTTTCTCCCTTCCTCCTTTTTCATATTTGTCACAGTTTTTATGTCTTTCTATTTCAGCATTACCCCGTTTTCTGTGACACCTATAGTTTATCAGCGCGTAATTGAGTATACAACTTCCAGAATTGCAGCCTACAGCGTCATTTTTGCATATATTATTCGTGTTTTTCATATAAAGTTCGACATTCATTCTTCGGTCTTTCCGGATTTTTTCAGAAATTTTTTCCACTGTTTTTCAATAAATACAGGACTTTTCGGGCATCTCATGCTATGCTTATATCAACGAATAATCTATGAGGAGTTTTCTTATATGTCTGCTTTTTCCGACACACTCAGTCAATTTATCGATGACAAAAAAATCAAGGTCTATTCCATGGCAAAATACTGTGATACAGACCGTTCAACTATGTACAAATTTATCAGTGGAAAGCGTAACCCTCCGTCTGATGAAATCATAAAAAAAATGGCGCAGTTTATGCATCTCTCTCCGATGGAATGGCAAAAATTAAAAGAAAGCTGGGATGTCGCCAGAATCGGCGCAGATGCGTATTATAAAAGAAAAAGTGTGGAAAGTTTTATCTGCAATTTTCCGGATCAGCCTTCTTCAGAATTCTGCGGCTGTTCTTTTACTCCGGATGTTACTTATGCAGAAAACCGGTCCGACTGTATTTCACTGACTTCTCAGCAGCATATAAACTATTATGTCCACCAGATGATCCTTTCGGAAGCAGACCGTGATTCCGGTGAGATCAGTCTCTTTTTGCAGCCGGACTACAAATTCCTGTTTAATCTTCTTGCAAGCCTGAATCCTTCCGATTCGCTGAAGATCAGCCAGATTGTATGCGTTGGAACCGAGACAACCTTTACAGATGATCATCAGCTCACCAACCTGAAATATCTGCACAGCGTATTCCCGCTTTATATGGCAGGGCATGACTACTCGCTGTACTATTATTACGACAAGATCGAAGCACATTACCACAGTTTCAATCTTTATCCATGTATGATCCTGACTTCGGATGCTGCGCTGCTGTGCAGTTCCGACTATCAGACCGGAATCTTTTTCCGCTCTGCCGAAGTTGTCCGGATGCTTCATGGCATATATACTTCCTACCAGGATCAGTGTGCACTGTTTTTTACTCCGGCGGCTCTCACCCCGGAAAATCATGCTGTGGTGATTGGTTCTATGTTTAACTCTGCATTTACCGAAAACGATCTGATCGGCATTCAGCCGGAAACCTGCCTGACACCGTTTTTTACCGGTGATCTGCTCCGTGCTATCTTTAATTATGAAATTCCGCAGGCAACATCGATCCTTCCGCTGGCTGAACAGGCTTTTCAGATGAACATGTACAAAATACAGAATCAGCAGTTTTTTATTTATTCTACCTACGAAGGGCTTTTGCATTTTGTACGAACCGGACGTACGGATGAAATTCCTGAGATTTTTTATCACCCACTGACCATTGCCCAGAGAATCCATGTCTTGAATGAAGTCTGCAAATGCTGTGAATCCGGTGCTTACCGTTTTCTTCAAAAACCACTGAATCATCTTCCTGCCAATCTTCATTTCTGCATCCGCGGAAACTTCGGAACGATGATCTTCAAAAACAATGTCGGAGAAATTCTTGTACTGAATATCAATGAAACCAAACTGGTGGAAATTTTCCGTGACTATCTGGAAAATATGGAAGAAAACTGTTTTTATAGCATAGAAGAAAGCATCTCAATGCTTCAGCAAATCATCGAACATCTGAAAAAAATGACTGACACAGATTGATTTTCTGTCATTTACATTTGATCCGATAAATACAAAAAAATACCCTGATGAATACTGAAATGCTCAGTGCTCATCAGGGTATTTCTGTTTTTCGTTTTCATACTCGCCGGATCATTTAACTGTTCGCAGTATATAACATTTCCGACAGATAAAACAATATGTGGCAGAATTTGTGGGCAGAATTTTTTGTCTTTTCTGACAAAATTGTCCATTTTGGTCTGACCAGTTTGTATTTTGGTTTTTATTTACTGCAAAATTTATAATTGACATCTTTTTTTCTGTGTGTTAATATAATCCACGCAAAATTGAATATGGTCTAATTGGAAACGCACATTCTCCATGAATGATTAACGAACAACACATGCTCACGTAACTTACTATAAACAGTAGTGTATCAATTTAATCATTTTAAGGAGGTTTTTTTATGCCTAAAAACAAATTTCAGGAAGTTATTTTTACGATCATTATGGTATTTTTTATGGTTTATGCGATGATCTGTTACAACATCTCTCTCAACATCGGCGGTATGTCAAACGAAGTTTTTCTCTCCGCATTTCATGAGCTTGTGATCATGGGGCCGATTGCTTTCATCCTTGATTTCTTCATTGTATCCAAGCTTGCTTTCATGTGCGCTGCCCGTATGACTGATTTCAGAAACAGCCATCCGTTCAGCAAGATTCTTGCGATCTCTGTGGCATCTGTCGCATTCATGTGCCCGCTGATGAGCCTTGCTGCAACAATCCTATTCAAAAATGCCGGAAGTCAGTTCGTCGCAGTATGGCTTCAGACAACTGCTATGAATTTCCCAATGGCATTCTTCTGGCAGCTGATCTATGCAGGTCCGATCGTACGCTTTATTTTCAGACATATTTTTAAAGAAAATGAAGCTACAAATCTTAATACATAAAAAATCTGGTCTGTGGAGATCTCATAGGATTCTCTGCATGACCAGATTTTTATTTGCTCTTATTTACCGTTATAAAAAATTATCCTCTGACAATCCTTTTGTTAAAGAAGATATACCGGCAGATCTTCGTTGATATGAACCGGTCCTGCAACCGTTTCCGGCTCTGCATTTTTCACAAATGCTGCCTGAAGTTCTTCAGAATTCTGTGGTGTGAGAACAGATGTCTTCACAGTTTTCTTTCTTGTCGTTGTCTTCTTTGTGGTTGTTGTTTTTTTCGCAGTTGTTGTCTTTTTGGCTGCGGTTCTCTTTGCAGGAGCTTTCTTTGCTGCCGGTGCTTTCGCTGCCTCTGATTTTGCCGGAGCCTTTACTTCCTCTGCCGGCTTTGCTTCTGCTTTTACTTCTGTTGTTTTTGCATCTGCATTTGCTGCACGCAGGATGCTGTCTTTACCTACTGACACGATTCATGACCTCCTCTGCCAATTCTGTATATTCTTTTGCGCTTCTGCTGGATTTCTTATATTCTACTACCGGAACACTATTGTCCTGTGACCATTCTACTGAGCTGTCTACACGGATCACATGTTCAAATACATAAATACTCTCCAGCTGATGCAAAGTTTCCATGGTCTGTTTGAAGTAATTCTTGCGGGTATCGACCTTCGTAACGGCAATTCCGGCAACCTCAAGTTCCGGTGAAATCTGCTTTACTTCATTCAGAAATTCAAACATATTTGCCAGACCAAACATTCCCCACGGGCTTGCCTCCACGGGTATGATCACTTTATCTGATGCACACAGGATATTCATTACCCAGCCGCCAAGTGTCGGCGGTGCATCAATCAAAATGTAGTCATAGACCTCAGAATCCTTGATCCTCTGCAAACATTTCCGCAGGATAAACTCTCTCTGCCACTTTGTAAAAAGCTCATATTCGATCGAGCTCATCAGTGTGGAAGATGGAACCAGATCCAGATTCTCGTACGGTGTATGCACGATATAATCTGTCAGATCCGCCTGTTTTCCAATTGCGTAATAGAGATTATTTTCTCCCTGTGCATGCTCAAGCACCCAGTCCTCCGAAAAAAATGCAAGCGACAGATTCAGCTGCATATCTCCATCCACCAGAAGTACTTTTTTACCGGCACGCGCCATCGCCGCACCGAGGTTCGAACAGGTAGTAGATTTACCACTGCCTCCTTTGTTATTGGTAAAACAGATCGTCACGGTCTTTCCCATCGGAATCCCTCCATTAAAAATGTCATTTCCTATGTCACATTATAAGGGATTCTGTCAAAATTGGCAATGCTTATTGCTTATTATTTTAGCAGGTAACGTTGTTTGTTACTGTTGTTTCAGTCCAGAATTTTTCCGTCAACGGAGATTGTAACAACCTGCCACGGAATGAATTTTCCGCTGTTCTGGAGAGCTTTTTTTGCTGCTATTTCCAGGCCGCCGCAACACGGAACTTCCATGCGAACAACCGTCACACTGCTGATATTATTGCTTCGGATAATCTCCTCCAGTTTTTCACTGTAGTCTACACTGTCCAGTTTCGGACAGCCCACTAAAACAACTTTCCCTCTGATAAAATCCTGATGAAAATTTGCGTAGGCATAGGCAGTACAGTCTGCCGCGATCAAAAGCTTCGCGCCCTCAAAATACGGTGCCTGCGTCGGCACAAGCTTAATCTGCACCGGCCACTGCTGCAGCTGAGATTCCATTTTATTTTCAGTCGGAGCTGTTGTCTCACGCTTCATCTGACGCATACGGCTTCCCGGACATCCACCGCTCATATGATGTGCTGATTTATTCTCGCCTGCTTTTTTTCGCTGATTTGCAAGTACAGCCTCTTCATCATAAGCTGCTGCTTCTCTCTCTACGAATGTGATCGCACCGGTCGGACAGGATGGCAGACAGTCACCAAGTCCGTCGCAATAATCGTCACGCAGAAGCTTCGCTTTGCCGTCAACCATTCCGATTGCGCTCTCGTGGCAGGCAGCCGCACACGCACCACACCCGTTGCATTTTTCTTCGTCTATATGAATAATTCTTCTGATCATAAGATATCCTCCTGTTTTTGTTATTTATTTTTATTGGTTTCTTCTTACTCTTTTTCTTTTGGTGCCTTGACCTTGCACACAAAGAATACTAAACTAATAAGAAAAAATATGTGGTTATAGCCACGAACTGAGCAAAAACGGAGAATTGTTATGGATTATGAACTGATTTCCCACACATCACTTTTTCAGGGGTGTTCCCTCGCCGAGACAGAAAAGCTTCTGCACGGGCTAAAAACTTTTACAAAAAAATATAAAAAAGGAGCCCCGGTTTATCTTGCCGGAACTCCTGTCACTGACGTAGGAATCGTATTATACGGTACTGTCCAGATTGAAAACAACGACCTGTGGGGCAACAAAAATATCATCAGTCTTGCACACACCGGGGAAGTGTTTGCAGAAGCTTATGCCTGTGTTCCCGGTGAACCGATGATGGTCGATGTCATCGCAATGGAAGAAGCAGAAATCCTCTTTCTGAATGTACCTGAGCTTTTCAGGCTTTCCGCCTCCGGAAAAGGTGAATATTCGCATCTGATCCACAATATGACGATAATCAGCGCACGCAAAAACCTGCTGCTCTCACGCCGCATCCTGCACACCTCTTCCAAGAAGATCCGCGATCGTCTGCTCTCCTATCTTTCCTATCAGGCAGGACTGCAGAAAAGCCGTTACATCGACATTCCGCTGAACCGCCAACAGCTTGCAGATTACCTCAGTCTGGATCGCAGCGCCCTGTCAAAAGAACTCGGTAAAATGAAAAAAGAAGGGCTTCTGGACTATCACAAAAATAGTTTTGTATTAAAAGATATCGAATAGATTGCGCTTGCTTTTATCGCGTTTTGCCGTGTTTGATACGATAGCTTTATCAGAATTCAAACGCCTGTTTGATGCTGTCATAATGGAGGAATTTATCTTCTGCCGCAAAGGCTTTGATCTCGTCCAGAGTTGCAAACATGTAGCCATCTGTCTCTGCTTCCTGCAGATGCAGATCTTCATCTTTAACATCCATAATAAAGCGGTATACATCGACAAAATAGTTGTCACCTTCGCCCGGATTTTCACGCTTATAAGTAAACAAATAACCGCCGTCGGCATCCCGTGCATCAAGCCCGGTCTCTTCTTTTACTTCACGAAGTACCGCCTCGAGGGACTCTTCACCTGCCTGTGCAGCTCCGCCGGAAACCTCCCAGCATCCCGGTGCCCATGCTTTCGTCATGACTCGTTTCGTGATCAGAAATTTGTGATCCGGACGCGCTACCACACCAAGTACTGTCAAGTGGTATTCCCCATCCTTCAGGCACCAGTCGTTACGTTTCATTGTACGGCCTGTTGGCTTCTTATCTCTATCATAAATGTCCCAGTATTCCATTTTTTGTCTCCCTGTTGAATTTTGTATTGAATTTCCTATTGCATTTTCCGGCAAATTTCCCCGTCATGCTTCTGGTGTTTATCATAGCATCCCAGCGAGAGGATTGCAAATGGGAGTTCCAAGGATGGAATCTGTGACACGGGCATCAAATTGGGCAGTTAATCCCGCTACCCAATGCTCAAAATGCCTCTTTTCAAGATCTTGGTATCGATTTATACTCCTGCTTTTATTTTTCGATGCCTGGTATATCCGGGAACTTCTCAGATTTTCCCTGTTCCCCTGCAATGATTACACGGAACATATCCAGATATATGTCCACTTCCGCCGCATCCGCCGCACATTGTATATCCGCCGACCCAGCCCATTATCATATCGTGATACAAATAAGGCGTATATTGCTGACCACTTCCGCCACAAATGCCACAGATTCCTGCATTGGAAACATAAATTTGTCCAGTTCCATTGCAGACTTGGCAAACTTTTTTCTTATTGCTTGATTTTTTATTATTCTTTGCAACGTTGCGCACCCGGACTTTGCAAGTTAATTTTTTCTTTCCGATTTTGGCAATAATTTTTACATTTCCGGCTTTTCTTGCTTTAACAATACCTTTTTTATTTACTGTTGCTATTTTTGAATTAGAAGAACTCCATTTTACTTTTTTTCGAGTTCCGCTTACTTTTAATTTAACAGTCTTTCCAACAGTCACGGATGCCGATTTTTTGTTCAAACGAACAGGTGCAGCCGATGCAGGCATTGCCATTGCAAGCGTCAATAATGTGACCAGAAATACTGTCAAAATTCTTTTACTTATTTTTTTCATGACTCTTTTTCTCCCTTAAACTCTCTTATATATTCAAAAATCATGTCATTTGAAATTAATCATAATAAATTCTGTCTGTCCTGTTGCTGTATTCATGACATATGCTGACACTACAAAGCCTGCGCCGCCTGTTACCTTTATTTTTGCTCCGTTCTTGAAATTCTCGCCCTTCTGCCAGTTCTTCTTGCCATAATCAACGGATATAAGTTTCCAGCCTTTTTTTAGTTTGAATTTAATTGCACTCTTTTTATTTGCGTATTTGGCATATTTCAAATTGACATATGCATTTTTATTAAATTTCTTTCCGGAAATTGTAGTCTTTCTAACTTTTACTGAGCTGATTGGATTTGCATATTTAGCTACTGTTAAATCACAAACATATTTTTTTGATCCTTTTTTTACTGTAATTTTGGTTTTTCCTGCTTTTTTTGCCTTAACCGTAATTGAACCATTTTTTACTTTGGCAGTTGCAATCTTAGGACTGCTTGATTTTACAGAGAGTTTCTTTCCATTTACATATCCAAGATATGTCTCATTGAAAACTCTGTTTTTCACAGACTGTGCAGAATATAAAGTCACTGTCATCTTTTCAGGTACAATCTGCTCCGCATAATAGTCTGCCGATACCGGTAATGCAGTTACCACCAATACCGCTGCTGCCATCATCATTGCCATTAATTTTTTACATGTTTTCTTCATAGTTTTAATCTCCTTTCGTTTATTATAAAAAATATTGTGTGTGTTTTACATTTATATCATTTGTCAAAAATGTACACTCATTTCACAATATACATTTCCCCATGCTTGAGTTCCTGTCATAACTTCCGATGCCGGTATGGTTATTTCTACTATTCGATTACTCATTGCTTTTACTGACGTATCTACATTCAGATCTGAAAGATCAACTACCGTACCCAATGTTTCATCTGTCATTGTAATTGTTCCAGAGGAATAATAAATATTAGCACCTGTTCCATTTACTAACCAGATTCCAAATGTCACGCTTCCATCATCATTTTGGTACACATATTTCACTTCATTATGACTGCACCCTTCATATACCTTCGTTTCGTCCAGATACATACAATTTTGTGCCACAAAAAAACGAGCATTTTTTCCTGCATTTAATGCCTGTATATATCCCTTCGGATATATATCAACTAGTTTATTTATTATTTTTTCATTTGCCACATCGCTGTAATCAAACTTCCACTCACCATCTTTTTCAGAAACCATCCAAACATAAGAAGTCTGTTCCATATGTGTATTTGGAGGTGTACCCGCTACAATATAAAATGTATTTTCAACCGCATAGTAGCCGTCTACTTCTGCAAGTACCTGAGATATCTGGCGGTCATAATTTCCTATATGACTCACCGTTTCTGTCACCGCATCAAACTCATTTTTTATAGTTTCCTCAGAAGTATCTCTGTATAACTCTGCAAAGTGTTCGTAATCATTCCCACCATATTCTTCAAAATCAGATAACAACTCCTGTGTTGCTTCAACTACTTCTTCATCTGATGCATCTGCCTGCACTACCTTTGCGTCACTTCCACCTGTTAATGTCATCACACCAACTGCCAGTGCCCCTGTTAATGCTATCCATTTTTTTCCTTTTTTCATTCTCATTTCTCCCTTCGATGTTATAAATTTTTCACTTCACCTATAAGACACTTAATCCTCCCGTTTGGTTTTAATTTTTTATTTATTTTATTGTATTATTTTGTAACTTTGTTGTCGTAGAAAACAAGTTCCTACAGTAATAGCAAAAGGGAGTTCCGATTATTGTCGCCTTTACTCTTCTTTTTCAAATGCGCATTATTAAATACTAATTTGTTGTTCTCCTTTTGTGTCTAAACAATGAAACGCAATAAATCGAGAGCCCTTTCTGACCAAAATACCAACATCCCCCATTAATATAGAATCATATATTTTTCGAGGAACTTCCATTTTGAACTGTTTCTGAGTTTCTGATTCAAATGTTATATAATACTCATAGCTTGTTCCTGTAGGCATGTTATTATTGTACTGTGTGGTTTCTACAATATTTTTATATACCACCTGAGTCTTTATTGTTTTCTTAGGAGAACAACTATTTGCGATAATTTTTGCAATCCCATACAACACGTTAATTATTATCCCTCCGACAACAAAGCACCATATTAATAAAATTATATCTCCTCTTCCAAATGAGGTCATATTAAAAGCAATAGAAATGCCCTTCTCTAAATAATATATCATTTTACCTCTCCTTCTCATAAACAAGAGGGATTTCAACAATGCCTGAAGTTCCAAAAGTCGGCAATCCATCCACCAATGTCTGAATTTCATCGATTTTCAATTTTTTTACCGTTCCCTCTGCATTTTTAAAAACCAGCAGAGCTTCTCTGATTGAATGTGCAGGAATCGTATATCCCATATGGCTATTAAAATCAAACCAGTATTCACCTTCTGTTGTTGTTAAACAAGCTCTCTGATTTCCACCCCAACCTCCAATATTCATTTCAGTGTCGGAATGATTATCAAAGGTCACTTTAATCATATTTCCCTCCCTTTGTTTTACCTCAACACTCATTCCTTCAAAGGTTGTCTGTCCCTGAATAATCGGTCTCAAATTAAGTATTATTCCACCTTTATACAAAGAAAAAGTAATCAATGCCAAAAGTATAAATACTTCAACCAAAAATATCTTTACCGGACTTACGTCGTCCTTTGCTGTCCGTAACATATGTATCACCCCTTATCAATTATGAAAATTCAGCTTATATGCTTATAAGTTTACCTTCCAAATACTAGTTCTCATCATAATCAATTCCATTTTCTTCAAGAATTTTCTTCAGTGTTGCATTTTCATCCTGCAAGTCTTTTAACTGCTGTTCAATAGATGTATCTTCCTTAACTTCTTCAGTGGATTCTGTACTAGTATATTCAGATATTGCACCTTCTGGATAGGCTATTTCTAATACGTACTCTCCACAATCTCCACCATTTGTATATAACTTTATTGGATATGTTTGTCCTTTCTCAAGAGTAACTTCTATCATGCCATCATGAGTCACCCAAACATCTGATAGTTCCTGCCCCTCCGGGTCATAAATGCCACATATGAAGTCAACATTTTTAGTACAACTTTCCTTATCAAACCCAAATCCATATTCACCATCCACTGGTGCAGTAAACAGATAACGATTAGCAGAATCTCGATACATTAAAGTATCATTAACTTGAGTAAATCCGTTCAACTCATATTTTTCATTTGGTCTATACAATAAAAATTTATATTCTGAGCACTCTTGATTTGTTTTTACTTTTATTGTATATTCTTTTCCCTCCTCACATACAAAACTTCTATATAAAGTTCCAGCTCCATAACTCATTGTTATTTCATTTTCAAAATAATCATATACATAAAATGCTGCTGCTACATTTGCAGTCTGCCCATATAATTTCACAGCATATGTACCTGCATTTTCAGCTGTAAACGTATACGTGTCAAAAAACGAATTTTCTTCTGTTAGTGTACCTTCAAATTCCTCAGGTTCAATTTTTTCTACTTCTAATTTTGTTTTCTGCTCTGTTGCTGCATAACAATCATTAACAGTTGCTAATGACAACATTACTATACTGCTTAATAAAATTATATTCCTTTTCATATTTTCCACTCTCCTTTTGTTTTAATTTTTATAAATAACATGTTTATTTGAAAATTTCAATTTAAGCTGAGCATTATCCAGAATTCCTAAGTAATTCTCATCTGGTTCATACATTAACATAATCTCATCTCCCAACTTCAAATTCTCAATATCCACATTAAATATTAATTGCTCTTTAAAATTCTCTACAATTTTATCTATATTTTCTTCTGTTGCTGTTGTTTGTTTTTCCAATATCTCCTTCAATTTGTTTTTATTTATCCATCTTTTTATCTTTCCACTATCTGTAATTTCAAATCCTGCTACATCTGAAACATTTACTGTTTCCTGTTCGTGTTCTTCACTATTCACTTTTAGTTTCTGTTCCTCTTCTGCACTATTTTCTTCTGCTTCAATTTCTTTCCATGTCGTATCATCCGATACAGAAAATTTGTTCAAATTCTGCTTTTTTACAACTTTGTTGATTCCCCATGCTCCCAGACCCAACACCAAAATCACAAGTGGAAACATAATTATCTTTGTTAGATTAATCTTCTTTTTTTTCTTATCTTTTGGCGTTTTTTTCTTCTTATCCGGCTTCATACACGGAGAAGCGCTTTCTGGCTTCATTACTATCTCAAGTGCCTTCCGAAATTCTTCTGCATTTTTATAACGATGTATCGGATTATAATCGCAGGCTTTTATAATTATCTTTCCGAGTTTTTCAGAAGCATCCGCCGGCAGGGGTAATGCCTCTCCTGACATTCGTCTCTGAAGTGCTTCTTCTTTGTCACGATAATATATCATCTGTTTCGTTACATCCACAAACGGATCTCTGCCCTTATTCAGGATCTTATACATAACAAGGCCGAGCGAATAAATATCAGCCTGCGCACCATATCGTTCTCCATGAAAAACCTCCGGCGCCATGTAAGAAAAGGTTCCCTTTGATGAATAACAGTCAACAGATTTTTCAAGCTTACGTGCGATTCCAAAATCTCCCAGCTTGAAGCATCCCAGTGATGATACAAAAATATTATCAACCTTGATATCACGATGTACAATTTTTATTTTTTCACATTGTTCCAACGCATTACAGATATCTATGCCAATCCGAATAACATCAGCTTCATCTAATCTGTTTTCGCGGATATACTGTGCCAGATTTTGAAGAAATTCCATTCGTATATAAATGTTCCAGCTGATTTTACCCTGTACTTCTTCTACATAACAATCTTCAATAGAAACAATATTGGAGTTTCCCTTCAGTTGTTCCATCGTGTGAATTTCTTCTATACAGGACTCAACCAGATCTTTATAATACAAGCGCAAACTATTCTCATCTTTGTATTCACGTCTGAGAATTTCCGTATCCTGTTCTTCCAGCGGAATATGTATAATTTTAATCGCACTGAAAAAACTGTTGTTGCCCAGTCTTCTCTCGGCTTTGTAGACAGTGCCAAAAGATCCCATTCCTACCTGCTCAACAATTTCCCATTCATTCCATTTATCCGGTAATCTGACTTCCGGCATTTTCCTTCCCCCCTGTTTGTTCCCCTATTCTTCCTGGTAAGATAATTCCCATATATCAGAATATATTGCCAAAGGGCACTCTGACAGCAAACAGATTAATATGTATGTTTCATATGGATTGACTGGATAGATTTCCAGCATTCCACACCCTTTCAGAATCGCATTTGTATTTTTTATATATTCACGACAACGTTCTTCACCTGATACTTCCTCATGTTGAGAAAACAAAAAGAAATTCAACGTAATAAGGTCAAACCTCTCTACCGGCAGTTTTCCCTTTATAATACCGTCAATTCTCTGTCGGCTCATTCTATACTGCTGAAACTGTTTTTTTAACAGGGATGCCGACATTGTCTGAAGATTTCCATTCTCATTCATCGGAATCCCACTGCATATCATTTTTTCTACATCACCGGGCATTATTTTATCCGGACTCCACTGTTTCTTCTTCCCAATCTCTTCTGCATCCCTGTTATATATCTCTGTAATAACTGTTTTGGCTTTCCACATCATAGAATCAAAACTATCAAATGCCTTCTTCTTATTGTTATCGTAAATACCTGATGCTTTTAACCATGACAAATAATATAACAGCTTTTCTTCTTTGATTTTCTCTGAATCACGCTCATCCCACAAATTTTTGAAATTCGACGCTTCATAATTCTTTATAACATTCAGTGGAAGTTTCCTGTCATATATATCTCTGTAATTCTGTGCCTGAAGATAATCCATCTGATTTTTATAGCAATACCAGAAAATAACTTCATCTTTATCATAAAAATTAAAATCTTCTTCTTTAATGACTTTAACCAGAAAATCCGAAACATCTTCCACCTGCATTCTCAGTCCAAACCCCAGCAAAAATACGGTCTGTCGTTTCACACAGGATGCACCGAGCCATCCCTTCATGATCGCTGTCCATTTTTTTGTTGTCGGATTGAAAGAATGCGGAGCACCATTCTCGTCAAATGCATCATTAATAATCTCACGATATATACTGTCATCTATCTCCGAGAATTTTTCACGAATTCCAGCTCTCTCATAAAGATATCTTTTCAGATAATCCTTAAAAGATACTATTTCCATTCCACGATAAAGATATTTAAAAATTGCTTCTGAATCCATGTCCTGAAATTCTTCTGAATTTACAATACGATGCATTCCACGTATGGCCCGCTTCGTGTAATCGAAATCTCGAATTGTACTCTCGAAATCCACATCATATATCATCTGTTCTCAACCTCTGTTCTCTTTACTCCTGGAAGCTTTTCCAATGTTCATAAATATTATATATCTCTCATTTATGCATTTGCAATATAAAATACGGTTAATTACGGTTAAAATATATTTAAAATTACCAAATATTTAAATCTTACTGAGCAAAGGCAGCTTCATATATATTTTTCAATTGGTTATATGTGTCTACAAGATTGTTGTATTCTGCCAATAGTCCATTATACTTTTCCTGTAAACTATTGTACTCACCAGTCAATGTATTATATTCTGTTACAACAGTATCATACTTCTCGCCAAGCTTCTGATATTCCTCATACATTTCCTGCGCATTGGAGGATGCAGCATTTAATTTGCTGGTTGCTTCTTCCACAACCTGATTGTGCGCATCAATTGACTGATTTGCTACATCCTTATAATACAGACCAATTTCTGAAAGGACTTGAATTGCATTCCCTTCCAAATGTTTTGTTGTGTTTCCGGCTATGTACAGCCATGCTTCCTGCTCATTCGCTGCATCCCACAGAACACGTGCCCATTTTTGATCCTGAGATTTTTCTCCGGTAGCCATTACTACACTTCCACGTCCGATATTGCCAAGAATTTCATCCTGTGTGGATGGCCCTTTGCGGATATTCATCTTTTCATCACTTGTAATCATATAGACGTCCATATTTCGAAGCAGCTTCATAGTTTCTTTAATTTCTTCATCTGAAATTTCGGAATCGTTTGTATTTTTCTCTGTATCTGCATCTAATTCTGTCGCTTCTTTTTTCTCTTCCAACGATGCCTCTTCCTGCATCTGCTCACTCAGCGTATCACGCATATCCTCAAGATCTTTATCGTACTTTTTCTGTAACTTTTCTCCTGCATAACGGTATCCCCCGTAACCAAATATGCAGCAGGCAGCTAAAAGTATCAGAAATGTTCTTGCACTATTCATTTTCATGTCTCCTTCTTTTGCGTTCTGTTTATAAGGCACATGCCTATATAATCTGGTTTTAGAATTATATACATTTCTTACAACATAGCACATTGTGTATTAATTATCGTAGACAAAGAGTTTCCTGCTACTCTGTTTCAAATACCTCTGGGGCTGCTGCCTCTGCCTCTACCGTTCCATTGTCTCTGTACTCAAGAGTAACATTGGCAGGTGTTCCCTGATATACAGAACTGACAATACCATAATTTCCACCATCATATATCTGTGGAATTGTTATCTGACAGAGGACATCTTCCTGTGCAGCATTTTCTACCGGCGCAGTAAATTCCTGTCCCGGCCATTCTATCTCTCCTGCATCTTCATTTGTTTCACAGGAAAATCCATTTCCTGTGTAAGTATATATAGCTCCACTTCCTCCCGGGCCTGCCGGAAATACCGCTTTCATATCTTCAAAAACAACTATCATTCCATTATTCCAGACTGCTTTTGTGTTTGGAAAACACTCTGTAATATTTACGCTGAAAGCATCTTCATCAGATGTTCCTCCCTGCAGTGTCCAGTTTCCATCCTGCTCTTTATATACTTCAAAATACAGTGCAGCATCTTTCTTTCCATTGTTAATAAATGTCTGATCAACTGGCTTTAAGACCGCAAGTAAAAGTTCCTCTGCTCCGTCTCCATCCATATCTTTTTTCATGGCTCCGACAACTCCCGTCGGTGCTTCTGAAAGGCTGATTCCGGCATCACTTCCATTTTCCTGATACGCTATTGCAGCATGGTATGTCACGTCATAAGTTGTTCCTCCAACATATGGATATCCGATTGTAGATTCAATAATATTTTTTGTCGTTTTGACCGGCTCCGGTGTTGGAGATGGTTCCGGAGTCGGTGTTGGAGATGGTGTTGGTGTTGACGTTGCAATCGGCTCCGGTGTGGCAGTTTCTACCGGAGTTTCTGTAATTACTGTGTTTTCATCCGTGTCAGTTTTTTCTTCTGTTGCTTCGTTTTTATTCTGATTTGTATAATAATAAACACCGACCCCGCCTCCGATAACCGCCGCAGCAATAACACCGGCTATCAGTTTTATTTTAATACCTTTTGCCGCTGCTGCGCCTGCCTGCATCACCGGAGCAGAATTTTGTGTAGCCACTTTCTGATTCAGGGAATCCGTTGCATTCCCTGTGTTCCCACTTTTCTGCGCACTTTCATCAGAAGCAGGTGCCTCTTTTTTACCTGATTTTTTGTCTGTTCTTTTTTTATCTGTTTTACCCTTTCCATCTCCATTTTTGTCGGAAATATCCTTATCAGGATTTGAAGATTTTTTTGCATTCAGGATATTATCACATGCAATCTTCTGTCGTATAACCTGAAACATTTTTTCATCCGGCTGTTTATACAGATTTCTAAGCAGCCAGATAAAAAATGGCAGAGGTGCAAGATTGTAAAGCTTTGTTCCTTTTTTCTCAAGCTCCAGTACTTTACCCTGAATTTTTTTGCGTCCATAATTCAAACGGCTCTTTACTGTATTCTCACTGCACTCCAGTTCTTCCGCAATTTCAGACACACTCAACTGGTCATAATAATACATTCCAACTACAATACGCTGGTCTTCCGGCAAAGCGTCAAGGATTTCTCTTACCAGTCTGCTTGTTTCTTTTTGATCCATGGATGCTTCCGGTAAACTTTCAATGCGATCATCTTCGATTTCCAGAACAACTTCTGTTTCTGTAGAAATTGTAGTTGCCGTATGAAGTACTCTTCGATCCCGTAATGCATTTAACGTCCTGTTGTGCGCAATTCGCTTAAGCCAGGCACAGAAACTGTCACTATCTTTCAACTGTTCCAGTTTACGAAATGCCGTCAGGTAAGTGTCCTGAACCATATCCATGATGAGGTCTTCATCTTTTGTAATCGATAATATTGTAAAATACACGTCACTGTATGTACGGTTATATAATTCAGCCTGTGCAGCTTCATCTCCCTGTATTGCCCGTTGAATCAACTCGTCCGAAAATCCAAGATATGTACCACATCGAGGACAATATTTGACCTGTCCCTGAATCTCTTTCTCGCATTTAAAACATTTCATTCTCTTTCCTTCCTTTCCATAAAATCAAATAACAAAACCTCCCTGTCAGATATTTATTGTCCAACAGAGAGGTTGCATAATGCTTTAGTACGGTTTCTTTTATAACTTAATTTGTAGCAATATCAAAATATATTCTCAGTCCAGTCTTTTTACTATTATACTTCGTCAAATTGACAACTTTTTTAACCTCATCTTTGGTAAATCTGACTGTAATACTGTCATCATATGAAAGAGGCTGGATACTGCAATTATTCCAATAAAACCGTCCTGATGCTATAATTTTATTTTCATACTTAATTGCAATATCCATCGCATTCAGATAATAGTTTCGTCCATATGTCTGGTTTAAAAGAACAATTTTAGCTGTCAAAGAACCATCTGGATTATACTGAAGACTTTTTAATCGTGCTTTAACAAAGCATAACTGACTATTATTGCAATACGCAATATTATCCCAGGTATTTCTTTGTTGATATTTAACCGATGTCGTCCATTTATTGGCTTTTATTTTGACCTTACATGTATATTTCTTTTTACCGATTTTCGCAGTAACTTTCACTGTTCCTGCTTTTTTTCCGGTGATAACGCCTTTGGAATTAACGGTTGCAACCTTTTTGTTGGAAGAACTCCATTTTGCTTTTTTCTTTGTTCCTTTTACTTTTAGCTGATAAGTTTTACCGACTAAAACAGTGACTGAACTCTTATTCAGTCTGACCGGTGCCGCACTTACCGTTGCCGGTGCTGCCATAGTGACTACCAACAGCATTACCATCAGCATAGCCATTAATTTTTTCACGTACTTTTTCATGTTCTCTCTTCCCTTCTTTATTTGCATTTCATGGCTTTATAATACCCCCCTGCATATATCCTGTCAATTCAAATCCACTACTTTATTTTCACTTTTTTCGCCTTGCTCCAGCCGCTGTAATATACGTTTTTCCCGACTTTTTTCCAGCTTCGTATTCTTACATAATATGTTCTCTTTCCTGACAGCTTTGATATCTTTAAAGCAGTAATATTTTTTACAGTTTTTGTCTTTGCATTCTTAAAATTCTTACTTGTCGAACACTGAATCTGATAACCGCCTGCACTATTCACCTTTTTCCACTTTACTTTTGCAGTATTTTTTGCCGCAGTTATTTTTTTAATCATTGTCGACTTCGGAATGATCTTAAACTTCACAGTACAGGAATAAGATTTATACTTTCCTTTTCCTCGGATTACAGCATATCCGTTTCCTACGTTCTTGTTATTCTTATAGGATATCGAATAATATTTCGATGAAATTTTGTTATTTCCGACTTTTACTGCTTTTATCTGTGGTTTCTGAGCCTTTCCATTATAAACAACTGTTGTCTTTTTGAGTGATGCTTTCATCTTTACAGAATTTACTGTTGTATTATTCTTTACCGTAGGTATAATTTTTTCATCTTTGTTTTTTATCTGAAATTTCAGAATTCCATATACAGGAGTTCCCTGATAATTCATCAACTCCCCATTCACCGTACAATGAGTACTTTGATTTTTCAGAGTGGAATATACCGTAATCTGTCCTTCATTGATTCCGCTGTCCGGTACATAATTATTATCGTAGCGCAGGAAATAATCTACGCCTTCTTTCAGAATCTTTCCGTTGGATTTAATTTTCACAGTTACTTTCGGCTCTATTTCTCTGTACGGATTACCTTCATAGATTTTCTTATCCAGTTTCATTTCATAATAGCTTCGGCTTGTATTTATATGATAATCTACTTTGGCCAATAGCGCGCCATCGTAATTTCCATATGAAGATCCTTTGGCAGAATATATACGCACGCAGGCATATATTGTTTCTTTATCCACATCTGTAGAAATCGGAGGGCAACCTGCACTGTTTTCATATTCCAGCACATAGTCTGTGCCTTCTTTCATAATCGTACCATCCATATCTCTGACTACAGGTTTGGGTTCAATCGCTTCGCCATTATATGTATATTCTGTTTTTTCAAGTGACGCTGTGATTTTCTTTACTTCGGTTCCATATTGTGCTCCTGTCTGTCTTTCAACCGTTACAGGAACTGTATAAGTTCCTCCGTTTTTTATTTTGACTGTAACACTTCCGGTTCCGACTTTCTTACCTCTGATTTTTCCCAGACTGTCTACCGAAATAAGTTCCGGATTATTATTTGTAATCGTAAAAAAATTAGAGGACTCTGCATAGAACGTATATCCCTCTGAATACTTTGTACAAAATTCCATATTGTCTCTTGTAGATGTTCCATACTGCAGCCGAATAGAACTTGCTCCTGTTTCTAACTGTAACTGCTGTGGATCTGCAATTACATTAAAAGTTCTCTTTTTATCACTCTGCGTGTTGATGACCTCTCCACAGGGATCTGCTGCTGCCACAAACACCCAATACGATGTATTATGATAATCCAGAACACCTACTCCGCAATATCTCATATCTTCCGCCATCATAGCCGCATTGTGCAATGGCGATTTTGACCAGAAATAGTCTGCTGTCTCCGCATTTCCAAATCCGGACCCTATGTTTTCATGAAGTGCAAAAAAATCTCCTGTTTCTGCCACATAAATAGTTCCGTACTGATCTTCCCGGGGAATTCCTCTAAAGGAACATACATACCCCAGTCTTTCCAGTGCATCATAGCAGCCCGTAGAGTTTTCATTATACGGACAGCGATGTGCAAAACTGACTACTGTTTCTGCGGCTCTCTGCATAGCTGCTTCTGTCAATCCACTGGTGGGCTTTAATTCTGCAAGATTTTTGGCTTTTCTTTTTTCATTTAAGATTTTTACAAATCTCTGTGCTTCGCCGTAATGGCAGACACCCGTAATCGGAATCAGTACATTATTGTCTGCATGGCAGGTTACCACACCCAGTATGATACCAACTATAGACAGCAACAGATACATCCATATTCTGATTTTTGTTTTTGCTTTTTTCATATTATCCCTCCATATATCTACAAAAGAGAACCTAAGACTTTCACCTTGGATTCTCTTTTTGTTAGCTGTTTATCATCTTCTGAATCATCTCAAATTCATGCTGACACTATAATTGATATATGTTCTGCTGCTCCCGTCAAATACCGGAAGTCCATTTGCATTGAGTGGATAAATTCCACTGAAGATGACGCTCTGAACGTTTCCCGGTAATTTATTTCCCAGCGTAATTATCCAGCCGGATTTCGCTCCCGGCTGCACTCTCTGATAATTTACACCTCCGTTTTCTATTGATTTTAATATATTTACAGGAACGTTGTAAGTACCTGCTGTTGTTTTTACGGACATATTAAAGTCGCTGGCTAACCATCCAAAAGCAATGCTTGAATTGTTTCCATTAGTAACTTCTACTTCAATTGTCCTGTCATTATACAAATATGCTTCATAGGTGATTCCATGGTCATATGTCATTCCTTTTGACACTACTTTTCTTACATTTGTATTCTGTGCAGTATTCGTATTGCTTTTAGCTTTGGGTTTTGCTTTACTTTTTGCTTTTTTGACATTTACTTTACATGTCAGCTTCTTTTTTCCAATTTTGGCAGTAATTTTTACCTGACCAGCTTTTTTTCCTTTTACAACACCATTTTTATTTACTGTAGCAATTTTGGAATTAGAAGAACTCCATTTTGCTTTTTTACGTGTTCCTTTAACTTTTAATTTAACTGTTTTTCCGACAGTCACGGATGCTGATCTGCGATTCAGACTAACAGATGCCGCTGATACCGGCATTACCATTGCCAGCGATACCAGAAGTGCTAAAATAATTGCAGAAACCTTCTTTACATACTTTTTCATTTTCTTTTTTCTCCTTTCGCAATACCATCAAAATATTGTTTTTTATCCTTTCTGTCTAATAGACACTTAAAGGGCCCGGATGGTTTTAATTTTTTAAAAATTTTTTTAATTTCTATAAATACTATACTTTATATTGCAACGATGCTCGTAGAACTCAGGTTTCCCAGGATGCTTTCCTTATTTTTTCCTGTTTTACCTGTAATAAAACAGGAACCATCTTATAGACAGTTCCTGTTTTATAGTCAATATTCTATTTCATTTCTTCTTTTAATTTCAATACATCTTCTAACGGAATTCCAATTTTTTCTGCAATCAGTTCATCATTTAATATTCCGAGAAGATTTTTGGCTGATTCTAATTTTACCTTTTTTTCGGCTTCTTCATATAACATTTTTCCCAACTCTGTCATCCTCATTTCACTCCTTACTTCGTCCAAATCAATTTTTTCTAAAAATTTGTCAGCCATTGTGTAGATCATTGCCTCCAGTCTTCGGATATCTTCCTCCGAAATATCTTTTGCTTTTTCTATTATTCTGAATGCACCTGTAATACGCTCTTTCTGCGCTGATTCTCCACCCATTAACGGCATCAGAACCAGTCTGATTAATTCTTCTTTTGTTATTTTTTCGTTTTTGTCTATTTTGTGCCTCAGTTCAATCAAAAACTCATCTGCATTCCAATCTGCCATAATAATCGGCATTATTCGATATGTATTCAGTCCCTCCGTAAATTCTGTCACCGGATTTTTGATTTTCCCAGAAAACAGCACACATGTTGTTACCGAAACATTGTACTGATAACTGATTACCGCCTCATACGAACGAAATCTTTTCAAATCTTTAATGCCTTTACTACTGCTCTGAAACTCGAAATGTTTCCAGCTTCCATCTTCCATAATCAGGTTATTGTCCTGAAAATACTTATAAAATTCCAATATAGTAGATTCAGTAGGTGCGATTCCAATAACTTTCTCATGGATTCCTAAATATGGCAGTAATTCATCAGCAAAAAACTGCATCATACTCTTCATGATTGCATCTTCGTGCTGATATACTGAAGATTTTTCTTCTTTTGTAACACTGATTTCTTCTTTCATTTGAATCCTTTCTGCAAAAAAGTATTCAAAGAAATCACCTAATTACAATATAGCAAAAAAAAATACTACAGACAACATACTTTTCTGCTGTTTATATAATTTCTATGTTGGTATTTTCTCTGAAATCGAGATAAGAATATTCATTAGAAAATAATAGATATAACCAATTGTAATCGACAATTTCCCTGCAACTGTCTGCATATTACATAATGTAAAAGAAAAAACGCGCAGTGTCAACAAAAAACGTTCGACAAATTCTTTATAAATATTATTTACGTCAAATTCCGGAATTATTTGACATTCCTCATTGCTTTCGCTACTATTATTTCATAAAAAACAATTTCTTAATTGGATAGTATTATCCAACTATTTTCAGCATACATGGGGGAAGATCGACATGAACTTTAAAGAACTTGCAGAACAAAATGAAGACTGGATCATCGAGCAGAGGCGTTATTTTCATGCGCATCCGGAGCTTTCTTTTGAAGAAAGAAATACAACGCAGCAGATTGGAAAACTTCTTGAAGAAATGAGGCTGACTCCTCACTATTATCCGGATTATAACGGTCTCTGGGCGATGATCGAGGGAGGCAAAGCTACCCCTGAGAGCAAGACAGTCGCTCTTCGTGCAGATATCGATGCACTTCCCGTCGATGAACACACCGGACTTGCTTTTTGCAGTCAGAATCCAGGTGTCATGCACGCCTGTGGACATGACTGCCATATTGCCATGCTTCTGGGCGGAATCCGTATGCTGATGGCAAAAAAAGAAGACCTAAAAGGAAATGTAAAGATCATCTTTCAGGCTGCAGAAGAATCCTGCCACGGTGCACAGTACTATGTCGAACATGGTTTTCTGGACGATGTAGATGCCATTTATGGCACACATATCTGGGGAGAGCTGGATGCACCTTACATGAATTTTGAATCTGGCCCACGTATGGCAAGCTGTGACAATTTCCGAATTGAAATCGAGGGTGTTTCGTCTCATGGTTCCACCCCGCATCAGGGTGTCGATGCGATTTTGACTGCCGCTTATATCATCACAGAAATTCAGGCAATCGTTTCCCGTATGAATGATCCTCTGAATCCACTGGTTGTCACCGTCGGTAAGATAGAAGGCGGACAGCGCTTTAATATTCTTGCTGATAAGGTTGTTCTGGAGGGAACTACGCGTACCCATTCCCCTGAAATGCGCAAAAAAACGGAGCCTCTGCTCCGCAGAATCGCTGAAAATACAGCTGCTTCCATGGGAGCAAAGGCTACTCTGACTTTTGAATATTTTCCGGCTCCTATCATTAATGAGTATGAAGATCTGGTACAGATTGCAAGAAATGCCGCTGCCAAAATGTACGGTTCTGATTATCTGAAACCATTCCCGAAAATGATGATCAGTGAGGACTTCGCCTACTATATGGAAAAAGTTCCGGGTGTCTTTGGGCTGGTCGGAAGCCAGAATAAATCTCTGGGTATCACCGCCAAAAATCACAACGATCACTATACCGTAGACGAAAGTGTCTTAAAACGCGGAGCCGCTATGTACGCACAATTCGCGTACGATTTTCTGGAAGAAAAATCAAAATAAAAGCTTCACCGCCGGGAAATCCTCCCCGGCGGTCATCAAAATCTCTTATTTATGCTGTATGCAGTCCACAATCGTCTTCAAGATTTCCTGCATATCCAGCGGTTTAGCGACATGACCGTTCATACCGGCCTCCATACTTCGTTTCCGGTCTTCTTCAAAAGCATTCGCCGTCATTGCAATGATCGGAATCCGCTCTGCTTCTTCGCGCATGAGACCACGTATTGTCCTTGTAGCTGTAAGGCCATCCATCACCGGCATCATAATGTCCATCAAAATCACATCAAATGTACCATCCGGTGAATTTTTGAATATATCGACAGCCTCCTGTCCGTTCCATGCTTTCGTAAGTACAGCGCCTTCATCTTCCAGAAGAAATTCTGCAATTTCCATATTCAGCTCATTATCTTCAACCAGAAGTATATGCAATCCTGCAATAGAAAGCTCCTGTTCTTCTTTTTCAGAAGTTTCTTCCTCTACAGCATCCGGATTGATTTTCAACGGAAGGTTGATCGTAAAGGTAGTTCCTTTTCCTTCTTCGCTGACGACATCAATCTCTCCATTCATTTTTTCAACCAGCTTCTTAACGATGGAAAGACCAAGTCCTGTACCGCCGAGAGTCGTACGTGCTCCGTTTTCTTCCTGTGTGAACGGTTCAAACATATGCTTCTGGAATTCTTTACTCATACCCTTTCCGGTATCCACACAGGTAAACTCATACATTGCATATTTTTCACTACAGGATACCTCTTCACAGTGCAGATCAAGGCTTCCGTTTTCACGATTATATTTAACTGCATTACCTGCGATATTCAACATGATCTGGCGTAAATGCACCGGGCTTCCGATCAGTTTATAGTGTTGGTAGTTTTCTCTTTTGTATGTGAAATGTATGCCTCGTTCTACTGCCTGTACCTCAATCAGAGCAACCACTTCATCCAGCATTTCCCGCAAATCAAACGGTATTTTTTCCAGTTCAATTTCTCCGGACTCCATCTTACTCATATCCAGAACATCGTTTACCAGTTCAAACAAAAACATCGCCGCACCGCGGATTTTTTCTCTGCATTCCTTCTGCTTTTCCATATCTTCCGGGAAATGATCCCCGATATTCAGCATACCGATCACGCCATTGATCGGTGTTCGGATATCGTGGCTCATCCTCCGCAGAAACTCTGTTTTTGCAACATTGGCACGTCTCGCTTCTTCAGCTGCCTCAATGATCTGATTCTGATATTCCTGTTCTCTGCGTTTCTGCTCATCAATATTCTGCACAGCAAAAATCACAGATTCAATTTCCCCGTCAGCCTGAATTCTCTTCGGAAGCGCTGTCAGCATATGCCAGACACCAAAAGCATCCTGAAACGTATAATTCAGGGATTCCTTTCCCTTCAGTCGTTCCGAAAGTGTGTTGATATCTGTAATTTCCCTCATCCCTGCCTGATACTCCTTACCAATGCAGTATGAAGTAATTGCATTCATCGTCTGTTCCGCACCATGTAAATATTTCACAATTTTATGAACTTCCTCCGGTGCACGGATAATTTCAAGTGTCTTATATTTCAGATCAACCACGTAATTCGTAACATAAATCCGGCTGATCGCATCGATAATATTATGCTGATACTCAAGATTTACAAGCTGTTTTTTTGCCAGTTTCTGGTGCATAAAGAGCAGGGCAAGCCATGCAACAAGATAGAATGCCACAGCATATGCAATGACCATACCACTCTCCGTAAAAACTTCGTTTTTCCGAAAAAATACATAAATATAATACTGACCGTATTTCGCATAGCTGCCATAAAATACCTTACCGTCTTCTTTTACACGGATCAGTGTGTCTGCTTCCTGCTTTTCATTAAACATCATAATGCGGGGACAGTCCTCAATCCTTTTGCCCTGCATAGACTGATTGTTTGAACTGATTACTTTTTGACCATCTGAGAGTACAACCGTACCATCCCGCTCCACTTTATATCCGGTAAGTATGCTTTCAATATTGAGTTCATTCTCTATATCCGCTTTCGTACTCGCACTCTCATAGCACAAAATAATACTCTTTCGATCCTCTGATGCCCTTGCAGCATAGTAATAATATTTCTCTTCAGATGTCTCTATCCGATCGGACAGAATTTTCTTTGGATACGTCAGAAGATCCTGCAGCTTCTGCGCTTCAAAGGCAGTATTCCATATCTTATCCTCTATCTTTTCGGTATACTGACTGTTTTTTACATGCAGATTTTTGTCCAGAATCAGAATACCTGTCAGTCTCTGCTCTTTTAAAAACTGATGCATATTTTTGTCACTGATCATTTCCTGCTCCGAAAGACAGCGTTTCAATTCCGTTGCTTTCTCGGCAAGATCCATCTGGATCCGAATTTTATTGTTTGTAAGAATATCATCATAACGGCTACACTGCTCTTTCATAAATGAAATAATCTCCGCAGCATCCTCGTTGGCTTTCCTGATTTCCAGCCTTGTCTGGATTTCAAATACCACACTCAAAATCAGAATACCCGGGATCAAAAACAGCAAAAGCAGTCTTACCGTAGTATTTTCGGTTATTTTTTTAGTATACTCCACCATAACTACGCTGAAATCTCATCTATCAGTTTCAGTTCTTCTTCTGTAAACGGTGCACAGCTGACTGCTTTTACATTATCAAGGATCTGCTGCGGTTTTGATGCACCGATCAGTACACTTGTAACTTCGTTATGATGAAGCAGCCATCCGAGTGCCATGTCGGCAAGTTTCTCGCCTCGCTGCGCTGCCAGATCATTCAGCTTACGAATCTGATCCATCCTGTGCTCATCCAGTGTACTTTCTTTTAAAAATCTTCCATCTGTACGGATACGACTGTCTTCCGGAATACCATGAAGATAGCGGTCCGTCAGCTGGCCCTGTGCAAGAGGACTGAATGTGATCAGACCTTTTTTCAGTTTGCCCGCCATATCTTTTAATCCATTTTTTTCTACAGTTCTGTCAAAAATAGAATAGCGGTTCTGGTTAATTACAAACGGACAATGCAGCTCTTTGAGGATTGCAGCTGCTTTTTCCAGTGTAGGGCCGTCATAGTTGGAAAGACCGACATAGATTGCTTTTCCACTCTGCACCGCGCTTGCCAGTGCTCCCATTGTCTCTTCAAGAGGAGTTTCCGGATCCATTCTGTGATGATAAAAAATATCGACGTATTCCAGTCCCATTCGTTTCAGGCTCTGATCAAGACTTGCAAGAAGATATTTGCGGCTTCCCCAGTTCCCGTAAGGGCCCTCCCACATATCATATCCTGCTTTTGTTGTGATAATCAGCTCATCTCGGTAAACTCCAAGATCCTCTTTCAAAATACGGCCGAAGTTTTTCTCGGCGCTTCCCGGTTCCGGTCCGTAATTATTTGCAAGGTCAAACTGTGTGATTCCGTTGTCAAATGCTGTGAAACAAAGCTTTTTCATATTCTCAAAATTCGCTGTGTCACCAAAATTGTGCCACAGTCCCAGAGACACCTTCGGAAACATTAAGCCGCTGTCTCCGCAGCGCTTATACTCCATCTGTGTATATCGTTCTTTCGATGCTGTATACATTTCCTTCACCCTCCAAAATGATATTCAAATTCCTTCTATAGAAGATTATCCGTTCAAATATTTCGAAAGTCAAGAAATTTTGTAAGTCTTTTACTTTTCCGAAAATGGAATAGCCATTCGATTTATTTGTTGCTATAATCAAGATACATAAAAACACGAAATGGAAATACTATAGAGGAGTGACAGATCATGGCATCAGAACGTACTGATGAATTATATAAAATTTTACTCAGCAAAGGATATCCCAAAGAACTTTGTGCAGAGATTGCATATAAAAATATGAATACAGATTATACTGCCACCCGGATGCTCGGATATCTCTATCGAATAAGCAATCCGCGGATTGAAGACCTCATAGATGAAATGCTTGCGATCTTAAGTGACCGAAATGCGATCATTCAGAAAAAAGAACTGGAACAGGCCCAGAGCGTGATCAATGACGTGTATCAGAATGGGCTCTAAAACTGATTTAGAAAGGAAGAAAAATGGCACAGATTATATTAACTTTCGGACTCAAAAAAGAAAAACTCAGAGCAGTTCGCAGTGCTGCCCTGAAAAACAGAATGCAGGTAAAAGAAATTTCCCGGATAAATTATGGGCAGAAGCTTGGCTTTCTTGCCGGAATTCAGGGATTTCGTAAAGAAAAAACAAACTATAACGGCCCGGATTTCCCACTCGAAATGATGGTATTCTCCGGGACCGACTCCACGCAGATGGATGCCTTTCTCGCCGGCTATAAGCAGACCGGCGCAGCGTCTATTCCGTTAAAAGCAATCCTTACTCCACACAATATCTTCTGGACTGCAGAAGCATTATATCAGGAGCTGTTTAAAGAACATCTGCGTTTTATTTAGTTTTACTGTATCGGTTCAAAATCCACAGCTCCATGCTTGCACAGCGGGCAAATGATGTCTTCCGGAAGTTCATCGCCTTCGTAGACATAGCCGCAGACTTTGCAGACAAAACCTTTTTTACCTTCTGTTTCCGGCTTCGGTTTTACATTCTGCTGGTAATAAGTGTAAGTCATGGTATCCTGATCACTCATAACACGGGCTTCTGTAACGCTGCAGATGAACATTCCATGCGTATCAAGGTCGACATACTGTTCTACTTTCAGTGACATGAATGCATTGATATATTTATCCAGAAATACAAGTCCGTTTCCGGAACGGTTGATCTTCTGTCCTGCAAACTTATCGACTGTTCTTCCTGACTGGAAGCCAAACTGCTGGAAAACAGAGAATGGCGCATCTACAGACAGACAGTTTACATTGAGAACACCCGTCTGCCGGATTACATGATGAGAATAATTTGCCTTATTGATATTTACAGCTACGCGATATGGATTGTCCGTCAGCTGCGTAACTGTATTTACAATAAGACCGTTATCTTTTCTTCCATCGTTGGAGGTAACTACATAAAGGCCATAACCGATGCGGAAAAGCGCAGTCATATCATTTTTGTTTGCAAGAGTATCATCTTTTGCAATATATTCTTTGCAAAGTTCATCTGTCATATCATCGATCTGTTTACGGTTTTCTTCTTTTACAGCAGACCAGATGTGTACAGAGTTTTTCAGCCAGTCGATTTTTTTGCACTTAGACATCATTTCTTTCATAATCTTTGCTGCCAGAGGTGCCCATGAACCATTTTCAATAAGGCCGACGGTACGATTCTGGTAATTGTGTTCTACCAGTCGGGTAATAAAATCATTCATAAACGGATAGATACCTGCATTGTAAGTTGTGGTTGCCAGAATCAGTTTTGAATAGCGGAAAGCATCACTCAATGCCTGGGACATATCATCTCTTGCAAGATCATAAACCAGAACCCTTGGACATCCTTTTGCTTTTAATTTTTCAGCGAGAAGAGAAACTGCCATTCTGGTGTGTCCATATACGGAAGTATAGGCAATCACAATTCCGTCATCTTCCGGCGTATAGGAAGACCATGTGTCATAAAGCCCGATATAATGTCCGAGATCTTCTGTAAGAACAGGTCCATGAAGCGGACAGATTTTCTGAATATCGAGAGTGGCCGCTGCTTTGAGAAGTTTCTGTACCTGTGCACCGTATTTTCCTACGATACCGATAAAATATCTTCTTGCCTCGTCATCCCATGGTTCTTCCACATCAAGTGCTCCGAACTTGCCAAAACCATCTGCGGAAAAAAGAACCTTTTCTGTGCTGTCATAAGTAACCATAACTTCCGGCCAGTGAACCATCGGTGCAAATACGAAAGTAAGCTGATGATATCCGAGAGAAAGTGTACTGCCGTTTTCTGCTTCTATTTTCTTTCCTTCCAGATCCAGTTCAAAGAAGTTGCGGATCATGCCAAACGCTTTACCTGTGGCAACTACTGTAGTGTCCGGATATACTTTCAGGAAATTTGCAATATTGGCTGCATGATCAGGTTCCATGTGCTGTACAATCAGATAATCCGGTTTACGGCCATCCAGAACCTGCTGGATATTGTCAAGCCACTGGTGAGTAAAATCTGCATCTACGGTATCCATAACCGCTATTTTTTCGTCCAGGATCACATAAGAATTATAAGACATTCCACCCGGGACTTTGTACTGCCCTTCAAAAAGATCAATGCGGTGATCGTTTACACCTACGTATTTGATAGTATCTGTGATTTTCATATGATTTCCTCCATTTCTTTTAGATTGAATAATTAAGTTTCCGTTTTTTCTGTTTACTTGTGCTGGTTTAGTTTTATTGTTTTACTTTTATTTGTATTATAGTCTTTGTTTCCTGTATTCTGTAACTTTGTTGTAATTCATAACTTTGTTAAAAGAATAACAGAATGGCGCAGGAATTTCTGTTGCAAAAGTCACAAATTAATGATCTTCCTGAAAAAATATGTTATAATCTGGAAAAAGGGGGAAACATGATGGAAAGACATATTACACTTTTTACGGATATTCTTCCTGAAGAGCAGGAACGAATGCGCGTCTGTTTTCATGCAAGAGAAGATATTTTCCGAAATGGAGAGACAATCATGGAATATTCCCGTTCTATGAACAAGATCGGCCTGGTTCTTTATGGCAGGGCAATTCTTTACTGCTGCGACGAAGAAGGAAATGAATATATGATCGATGAGCTTAAGAAAGATGCTGTTTTTGGAGAACCGTTTCTTCTCCCGGCAGACTCTCAGCATTATTACGTGACCGCCGAAGAAGAAACAAAGGTAATGTTCATTGATTATGATCATGTGATCAAAAGATGTGAAAAAGCATGCCACCATCACAGTCAGATGGTCAGCAATCTGCTGCAGATGGCGGCTATGCAGTCCAGGCAGCAAATGGAACGGATTTATGTATTATCCAGAACCACGACCAAAAAAAAATTACTGGCATATCTGAACAACCTTTCCAGCCAGACTCACAGCCATAGCGTACAGATTCCTATGTCTTATACCGCACTGGCTCAATATCTTACCGTGGACAGAAGCGCCATGACTAGAGAGCTGAAAAATCTGGAAAAAGAGGGGATTCTCACCAAAAAAGGAAGGAATATCCGTCTGCAGGAGTGACTGGATTTTCTCATGTCTGGAACATCCAATTTACGCGGACTTTCATTTGACTTACTCTCCGCACGTTTTCCATCTTTCATGCAGTTTTTACCTTATCCAGATATTTCCGTACCACTTCCAGACCTCCGGTGGGTACGCAGAAGATATCCCTGTGTTTTTCGCATTTTTCACAGACTTCCTCCAGATCAAACCACTGAACGCTCTCTACCTCTTCTGTCTGAAGAATAAGTTCGTCTGTATTTACAGGTTCGTTGAAAATATAAACAAATGCAATCTCTTCGTCCCGGAACATTTTCCCGTGAAATTCTTTTGCAAAAGATATTGGGAAGGTTCCGGCAAAATGCAGCTGTTCCGGTACTGCACTGATTCCCAGTTCTTCTTTCAGTTCCCGAAGTGCAGATTCCAATGGTTCATCTCCTGCCTGAATATGACCTGCAGAAGAAGTATCAAATTTTCCCGGAAAGGAATCCTTATTCTGTGATCGTTTCTGTAAGAGTATCTGTACTCTGCCCTCTTTTTCACGGATAATCCAGATATGTGCTGTCCTGTGCGGAATTCCTTCTGCATGCGCCTTTTCCCTTGACACGATCTGTCCTGTTGGATTTCCTTCACTGTCTATAACATCAAATAATTCCATTTCTACTCTTTCCTTCTTATCCGTATCAGTTTTTATTTCTCAATGAAATGTATTCTTTCAGGTGCAAATCGATTCTGCTGAGGTCTTGTTTCTGCCGGATAGCCCAGTGCAAACATAGAAAACACCTTCACATTTTCCGGAAGTTCCAGAAGGCTGTGGACTTCTTCCATTCGATCCTCCATCGGTGCGATACCAAACCATACTCCTCCGAGGCCCAGCGCATCTGTTTCCAGCCAGATATTCTGCTGTGCAATCGCCATATCAATTTGCGCAAAAGATGGTGCAACAAGTCCTTCTGTATGATACACCGGAACAATAACTACAGGTGCCCCTGCTGCACATCCGGTGTATGGAGTTACTTTGGATAATTTCTGGATTTTTTCTTTATCGGTCACCACAAAAAATTCCCACGGCTGCTGGTTACATGCACTTGGTGCCTGCATTCCCGCCTTCAGAATCTCCATGATTTTTTCCGTTTCTACTGGTCTATCTTCATATTTTCTTACACTGATTCTATGAAAAATACTGTTCATATTACATGCTCCCTTGCTTATTATTTAAGATAGTTCCATTATAACATGTATATTTTATAAAGCTAACAAATATCTTCACTTCATCCGCAATTAATTCTCACAATAGCAGTTTTTTCTATCGTATTTTCCTGATTTTTTTGGTAAAATCATTTTAATTATAGGGACCATTATATATTCATTTTATTGGCTTAAATTGGTGTTGCTCATATACAAACCATCCAATTTTATTATCTTCAATGACCTGCAAGATACTTGCTCTATCACTGGCCAACCATTTTATCTAAATCATGTTGGTTTCCAGCAGACTTACTCTTTCCCTGGTCATTTAGCACCACAATTTTGGTTGGTCTCCACACCACTTATCCTTTCCATAGTCATTCGGCACCTATATTTTCGTTGACCTCCAGACAACTTACTCCTCTCGCAGTCATCTTCTACCCAACACCACAACAATATTAAGATATCTACAATCCACTGACTCCTGAGGAAAGTCTGAGTATCATGGAAAAGGCATTTTCCAACTGGTTTTGCCCGAATTTCCCCATTTTTAATAATTTTTAAACTTTATTCCCTTTATACTTTTTAAGATAGTGTCTTTATTCTTTTCATGGAGATAAAACTTATTCAATCTAGACTTTTTATATTTCAGATAAGTACCTTCGGTTTGCTCAATCAATAACTTGGTAAAGTATCTCTCCCAACTGAAGAAATCTCTACTCTCAATATATTCTTCCGGAGCCTGTAGAATTTCACGAATCATATTTTCTTTAAATAACCCTGAATTCAAAATAATCCATTCAAAGGACTCTGGTAAATACAGATGAATATTCTTTTTGACCTGGCATTGTTTATATAACCTGTTCATTTCTGCTCCAATAGCAGCCCCATCTGCAATTACACAAACCTGCCTATCTTCTGTTTTTTGTAACAGATCAAAAAGCTTTGTTTTTCCGGTTTTATCGGCAAAATATTTTCATCAGAATATATCCTATACATCTGCTGGTATACTTTTCGTGTATTCTGGTATTTTCCCGAAGAATGCAGACCATATATTTCTTCTACGCTATAGGGCAGATTATATAGATTTTCTCTGGTGATCAGCTCCCAGATTTTCTGCCTGCCGTAGCATATTGATCAAGGTCGTCTTTCCAGTGGCACTATTACCCTGAATAATTGTAATGTTTCACTTTATATCAAACTCATAGTGTAATCTGTTATTTTGTACAATAACCTTATGCAATCCTTTCATACACAGTCACCTTATACATACAATCCTGCAACATTAACAAACTCCAACATATTATGGACTACTTCTCCGGTGTTCAGAATTTTCATCTCAAATTCATCATCTCCGAATTCCATAATATGTCTGAGATTAATTGTCAAATCCTTACTTTCAGCAATTTTTAAGATCCATTTAGCACAGTTATCTCCGCACGCTGATGCATTAAAAATTCTTCCAGTCTCATCAAATAACATCAACAATATCGTCTTTACGCCGCCAGATAATTCCTTAGGCGAAATAGGTCCAAGAACCGGGCTTTCAATCAGATGTGCACTTACTACATCAGATTTGTCCACGTCTCGAATAATCTCAACAGACTGTTTGTCTGTAATCCATTCATCCTCATAACGATTATCAAAATAAACAGGTGGGTAATAAACTGCCTCTTCCATTTTTCCCAAATACACGCTTAACATAGTTCTACTCCATTTATTTTTTTTGGGACTCTTCCCCAAGTTGGGGAAGATTTATATAGGAAAACATAAGTTTATTGTAGCATGCAGATTTTTTGTCAACAACTATATTTTTTATACAAAATCGTAAAAAATCCTGATTGTAACAAAAAAATCAAACCATTTTCTATTCCCGTACTTCAAGCCACTGGTCAATGTTTCCAAAATGTACCGCCTGCAGGTTATCTACATCAACCAATTGCGGGAAGCTGTTTCTGATGATCAGGACACCATTTTCCTTATCCTGTTTTTCTCCACCGCCGGCGATGCCTCCCATGGTCAGGTCAAGTGTTAAAACCGTTCCATCTTTATAACGCACCTGGTCAATATTAGCTCTGTCATAAAGATCCATGCCATAGTCCGTACCTGCGTACTCAAATTTGTTCTTTTCATCTTCATACACCTTCATAGCTTCATCATAATCAAGATATAATGACCATAAAAGGGGCGTTACTTCCATTTTTT
>ERZ1106941.566-NODE-566-length-51965-cov-9.740301_pt1 | contig 51965 bp, 42 predicted proteins | sample MGYA00403670_ERZ1106941 | MGnify/ENA primary metagenome ERZ1106941 (study PRJEB35170, sample SAMEA104062400) | human gut metagenome | biome: human gut; feature: human-associated habitat; material: faeces | place: Denmark | collected 2012-06-04 ...
TTGTACAGTGACTTGTCGTCAGTTTCCTAACTTGACATTCGCTCCACGGAAAACCCGCTATCTCTTAGCGGCAACCTCGCGCTTCATCGCTATCATGTCACAGCAAGGATTATTATACACAAGACATATCACTTATGCAAGTCCTTTTTTAATTTTATTTTGTATTTTTATAAATACAATTTAAGCGGTGCAAGATCACCTCTCACACCGCTTTCTTCTATATTATATATAGTAGTTTTATTCTTCCTCTTCCTCGTCGCCGCCAATGATGTCAGAATAATCAAATAATGTAACCTTTGTAACGGAATCCCTGACTACATCCGGTGCATCGCCCTCTTTTCTTGCTCTGTTGGCAAGCTGAGATGCTGTTCTTCGTGGAATAGCAAGTTTTTTGATTTCAACAGGTGGTTCCTCTTCGATTTCTTCCTCCGGAAATTCTTCTTCAGAAACAGTTGATTCCGCCGGTTCCCCTGATATTTCAGAATAACTTTCAGGTGCTTCTGTTTCTTCTTCGGCTGTCGCTGCTGCAATTTCCTTTTTCAGAAGTTCATGCGCCTCACTTGTTGCAGCCTGTACATTTCCTGCCGGCCGAACTGTTTCTTCCGGTTCGTCATCAAGATCATCTTCATCGATTTCATCTACAAAACCGCCGGTACGAATCTTCTTTTTTTTCTTCTCTTCCTTTTTGGATTTCTTTTTCTTTTCTTTTGCATCCTGGAGAAGTTCTTTATCTTCCTGTTTCATACGTTTCGCACGGGCTTTTTCTTCTGCTTTCAGCTCACGTGATGATTTCACATGTCGTGTATCTCCCTGGAGATCTTCGTATTCATCATCATCCGGATCTTTTCTCCAGAGCTCTGCGATAACATATAATATAATAAGAAAGAGAATTACAAGTCCAAGAACGATCAATCCTTCAACACTTTCCGTTGCCACCAGAAGATATCCAACGAACGGAATCGTGATCACAATCTTCGGCACCCAGTTCTTAACGGAAACCGTAATACTCTCCTGTGCAGAAGTTGTTGTATCAATCACGGTACCTGTATTATTTTCTCTGTTTACGCTCACAAGATTGTATTTGTAGGTTTTGCCATCTTCCTGTACAAGAATCGGAGAACCGGCAGTTACTTCCTCGGTTCTTACCGGAATCGCATAAGTTACAGATCCCAGCGGCAGGTTTGTCGCCTTATCCGTCGAATCCATGATCACGGTACGCACTCCAAAGAATGGCGGAAGCGCCAGTCCAAGGACACATACGATCGTACATATAACTGCAAAGTGTACAATAAACTTCAAAAATTTTGACATTGGTATCTCCTCGCTTTGGTTTGCCTTTATGAAAAGCATTGCACAGGAATTGGTCTCCTTCCGGCAATGCTCTTTATCTGTGATTCGATAATTACTGATTGCTTAAATAATTTTCGATGCTCTCCATTGCCGCTTCTTCATCTTCCCCATTTGCAGAAAGCGTAATTTCTTCACCGGCATCCAGTCCTAAAGTCATCATCCCCATAATACTCTTAGCATTGACTTTTTTTCTGCCAATCTCAACATAAATCTCGCTGTTGAACTGACTCGCTACCTGTACAAGCTGAGCAACCGGACGAGCTTCCAGTCCTGTCGATAAATGAATGGTGATCGGTTTTTTAATCATAATACTTCCTCCTCGTTTGTCCGCAGTTCATCCGCTATTTCACTCAGTTTGCGAAGCCGGTGATTCACGCCTGACTTACCTACCTGTGGACTTAACATCATTCCTAATTCTTTTAGTGTAGCTTCCGGATACTGTAATCTCAGCTCTGCAATTTCCGCAAGACCTTCATTCAAATTATGAAGCCCTGTTTTTTCTTTGATCAGTCTGATATCTTCGATCTGTTTGACTGCCGCACTAACTGTTTTATTGATATTTGCTGTTTCGCAGTTTACTTTCCGGTTGACAGAATTACGCATTTCCTTAAGAATACGAATATTCTCAAGATTCATCAATGCAACATTTGCTTCCATGATTGCCAGCATATCCACAATCTGTGCGCCTTCTTTCACATAGACCACATATGACTTCTTGCGCAGCACGATCTTTGCATCAATCTGAAATGTATGGATGATATCCCGTAAGTTCTCTGCCTTAGCTTCATCCTGACATACGATTTCAAAATGATATCCTTTCTCCGGATCGCTGATCGAACCAGATGCAAGAAAAGCACCCCGTATAAACGCACGCTTACAGCAATTCTGCTGCGTGATCAGTCCATTCTCCGGAAACAAAGTTCCTCTGTCAGCCTCATTCACCGAAAGTTTCGTCCCCTGAAGTACATTCTGTACCTGCAAAGGATCTGTAATCTCTATATGATATACATTTCCTTTTTTGAGCAGACTACTCTCGCGAATGGCTATTTCTGTATCTATATTAAATGTTTTTTGCAATAAAGTAAAGTACTTTCTCACCACGGCATCATTTTCTGTCTGAAACCGCAGACTTCCATCCTTTGTGATGCGGCCGCATGCACTGAGAAGTGCTGCTGTTTCCGCAATCCGGCAATGCCTCGCCGTACTTGTCTGTCTGGAAAGTTCTTCTTTCACCATCCCTGAAAAAGACAATTTCCATTCTCCTTTTGTGCTGCTTTATTTTTTCAGAAGAGCATCCTTTCCTATATCACGATGCTCCAGCCTGATTCCGTATTCTCTTGTTTCAATCAGCCTGTCATACAAAACCCGTGCCAGTGTCACCGAACGGTGTTTGCCGCCCGTGCATCCGATTGCAATGACAAGGCTTGTCTTGCCTTCTTTTGCATAATTCGGAATCAGAAATTTCACCATATCATCAAGTTTTGCCGCAAACTGCCTGGCAATTTCATTATCCATCACATAATCAAACACGCCTTCATCCTGCCCTGTCAGCGGACGAAGTTCATCTACATAATATGGATTCGGCAGAAAACGCACATCAAATACAAGATCCGCATCTTCCGGTATGCCGTATTTGAATCCAAAGGACAATACCGAGATCATCATATTGCTGAACTTACCATTATCTACAAAAATATTGTTCAGTTCTTTTTTGAGTTCTCTTGTCAGAAGATGCGTCGTATCAATAATATAATCTGCTCTTTTTCTTAAGAATTCTGTCTTCTGGCGTTCCTGCCGGATACCGTCATCCACTCTTCCGTTAAGCGCAAGCGGATGGCTGCGTCTGGACTCCTTATAACGCTTCACAAGAACTTTGTCTTCTGCATCCAGAAAAAGGATTTCAAAAGTATGTCCTTCTGCTTGAAGCTTATCAAGAACCACTTCAAGTTCTTCCAGTGCCTTACCGCTTCGTGCGTCAATTCCGATGGCCGCATTCTGCACATCTTCTTCCTGCGATCCGCTCATCAGTGAAACAAATTTCCCAACGAGCGGAATAGGAAGATTATCTACGCAAAAATAACGGGCATCTTCCAGCATTTTCAGAGCTGTTGATTTACCTGCCCCGGAAAGTCCGGTCACTATTACAAGTCGCATATCTTATCTCCCGTCAAACTTGCCGAGAAATTTCACCTCCGGTTCAAGTTTTACACCGAATTTCTCGTATACAATATCCGTCACATTTTTCATAAGTGTTGATACATCTTCAGCAGTTGCACCTCCGGCATTGATCACAAAACCGCAGTGCTTTTCAGACACCTGCGCCCCGCCGACACGATAGCCGCGAAGATCGCTGTCCATGATCAGTTTTCCGGCAAAGTAACCTTCCGGACGCTTAAATGTACTTCCTGCACTCGGATATTCCAGCGGCTGTTTCTCGATTCGCTGCGCACTTAATTTTCTGCTCAGCGCGGTAATTTCTTCGATATTGCCTTTCTTAAGTGAAATTACTGCTTCCAGCACGATATATCCGGCCGTCTTTATGATACTGGTTCGATATCCAAGCTCCAGCTTATCTGCCGGTATCGTAAGAATCTCACCATCCTGATTCATCACGGTAACTTCTTTAAGGACATCTTTCATTTCACCGCCATAGGCACCTGCATTCATGGTCACAGCTCCACCAAGTGTTCCCGGAATGCCTCCCGCGAACTCAAAACCGCTCAGAGAAGACCTTCTTGCTGTTGCTGCAATTGTAGAAAGGAGCGCACCTGCTGCCGCCCGTATTTCCGTACCATTTACCGTAATTTCACCCAGATTGCGATCGAGCTGAATGATCACTCCACGATAACCATGATCACTGACCAGCAGATTGCTTCCATTTCCGAGAATAAAATACGGAATTGCTTCCTGGCGGCACTGCCTGATCACCCATGCAATCTGCTCATAGGAGTCCGGCATCACAAACACTTCTGCCGGTCCACCGATTCGAAATGTCGTGTGATCGCACATCGGTTCCTCAAAGCGAACCCTCTCGTCTCCGAGCTGTTGACAAAATCTCTGTTTTATTTCTTTATTCACAGATTGTGTCCTCTATCTTTCTTTTTTATTTTTTCCGTAAGAAGATCTTTCACCACTTCACCGGCAATCAGCATGCCCGCTGCACCCGGAATAAAAGAAATACTTCCCGGCTGTATATGCTCATGGTTTTCTTTCTGCCTTCCGATGCGCCGCTCCCTGTATGCCTTTTCTCTGGAGCACAGCACCTTAACCTTACGGATATTTTTTTTGCGAAGTTCTGCACGAATAGCTTTTGCCAGAGGATCATTGCTGACTCTGGAAATATCTGCTATCTCAAGCCGCGCAGGATTGATCTTATTATCTGTTGCAAGGCAGGAGATCAACGGAACGCGACATTTCCCCGCCTGCTCTATCAGGAGCACTTTGGATGCTGACACATCCATGGCATCCACAATATAGTCAAAGGACTGCAGGTCAAACATTCCCGCAGTTTCTTCATTATAATATGTTTCATATGTGTGAACAAGAATGTTCTCATCAATATCTCTGATATGTTCCTTGGCTGTCTGGACTTTCTTTCGTCCGACGGTAGACTGCCCCGCATACAGCTGCCTGTTGATATCAGACTGTACGATATCTTTATGGTCTACCAGCGTAAGGCTGCCTACTCCACAGCGTGCCAGAGCTTCCACTACATAAGAACCCGCACCGCCGATTCCAAAAACTGCAATTTTTGCGCTGCCAAGGCGGTTCACAGCTCTGGTTCCCATCAGAATCTCCATGCGAGAAAACGCATCATACATGTGCAAACCTCCCTATGATTTTCATATTATTTAAACTTTCTCTATCCCCACTCCGCTTAATTATACTATTCACGCAATCGAATGTACAGTTTTTCATAGTTTTTTTAGAATTTGCGTATGAATTTTTGTAACTTCCATATAATATCCATCAATTCCCTCTGAAATAACATCTTGCCGAAAGGAGTACGGTTATGTGGCAGCAGATTTTTCTGATTTTCGTGGGTTTAAGCTCCGGTATCATCATTGCCGGTGGTGTCGTCGGTCTGATGATCGGTCTTTCTATCGTTCCACGCTACGCAGGAATCACGCACACCGCGGATCACATGCTGTTATACGAAGACATGACTTTTCTCGGAATTGTACTCGGAAATCTTTTCTGTCTGTTTCAGCCTTCCCTTCCACTGGGGAACATTTTTCTTATCTTATATGGTATCTTTTCCGGTATTTTTCTGGGAAGCTGGATTCTGGCTCTTGCAGAAGTTGCCGATGTCTTTCCCGTTTTCTGTCGGAGAATTCATCTCACCCGCGGGCTTCCCGTCATTATTATTGCCATTGCCGCCGGAAAATTTGCAGGATGCTTCCTTTTTTACTTTCTCAGATGGCAATAAGCTTTCTCATTATATGCATAAAACACATAAAAGTCAAAAGAAATCCTGTCTTTTCGCAAATATTTTAGTATCTTCCCAAAATTTATCAGGAAAGGAATGATTTTATGAAACAACTCTCACCCGGAACCAAAACTTATAAAGAAAATCAAAAACGCTACGAAAAATATGTAAGCAGCATCACCCCCTCGCACAGTCTGCCTCTTAACATGATAAAAGCATTTCTGACCGGAGGACTGATCTGTGCGTTCGGGCAGCTTATTCTCAATACTGCCATGACGATTGGCGTAGACCGCGAAACCGCCGGCAACTGGTGCTCTTTACTTCTGATCCTGATCAGTGTCATCTTAACAGGATTAAATCTTTATTCCAAAATCGGCAAATTTGGAGGTGCCGGAGGACTTGTTCCCATTACCGGTTTCGCCAACTCTGTTGCAGCTTCCGCGATCGAATACCGTGCAGAGGGACAGGTTTTCGGCATCGGTTGCAAAATATTTACCATTGCCGGTCCTGTCATTCTCTATGGGATCCTAAGTTCCTGGATTCTCGGACTCATCTATTTTATTGTTCATCTTATGGAGGTGATGTAATGTCTGTAGGAAAGCAAACAGGAAAAGCAAGTATTTCTTTTACCGACCCGGTCTATATTCAGAGTGCAGCCTCTGTCGTTGGGTCAAAAGAAGGAAGCGGGCCGCTAAAAGAATATTTTGATATGATCTGCGAAGATTCCATGTTCGGTGAAAAGACATGGGAAAGCGCAGAAAGCACCATGCAAAAAGAAGCTGCCACACTCGCAATCGGAAAAGCCGGGCTTACTCCCCACGATATCCGTATGGTATTTGCAGGTGATCTTCTCGCACAGACAATTGCCTCCTCTTTCGGCATTGCAGAAATGGGAATTCCATTCTACGGACTGTATGGTGCCTGCTCCACCATGGGGGAATCCCTTTCTCTCGGAGCGATCGCTGTATCTGCAGGCTATGGGGCACATATCCTTTGTGCCACTTCCAGTCACTTTGCAACTGCAGAAAAAGAATTTCGTTTTCCACTTGGTTATGGTTCCCAGCGCCCGCTCTCTGCCACCTGGACCGTTACCGGAAGCGGTGCCTGCGTAATTGGCGCAAAACCGCCTTGCAGTTGTTCTCTTCCCGGTTCGTCTCCGCTCGCCCACACAAACGGGTATGCAGCCATTACCGGCATAACAACCGGAAAAGTAATTGATTTCGGTTTTCACGATTCGCTCAACATGGGTGGATGCATGGCACCTGCCGCATGTGATACGATCCATCGAAATCTTGAAGACTTTTCACGTTCCCCGGAAGATTACGATGCCATCATCACCGGTGACCTTGGCATGGTCGGTCAGCACATTCTTTTTGATCTCCTTGCCGAAAAGGGAACAGATATTTCATCCGTACATCAGGACTGCGGACTTCTGATCTATGACAATCAGGCACAGGATACTCATTCCGGCGGAAGTGGATGTGGATGTGCGGCATCCGTTCTCACCGCCTGGCTTCTGCCACGTATTGCCAGCGGAGAACTGAAACGGGTTTTATTTGTCCCGACCGGTGCCCTGCTCTCAAAAGTAAGTTTTAATGAGGGTGCCCCCGTCTCCGGCATTGCACATGGAATCATCCTCGAACACATTCCCAGTCCCTGCAAAGGAGGTAAAAACTGATGGACTATTTTAATGCATTCTGGACCGGCGGCCTCATTTGCGCCCTGGTTCAGATTCTTCTGGATAAAACCAAGCTGCTGCCCGGCCGTGTCATGGTTCTTCTCGTCTGCAGCGGTGCCCTTTTAAGCTTTCTCGGGCTCTATCAGCCGTTTGTGAATTTTGCCGGTGCCGGTGCTACGGTTCCCCTGCTCGGTTTCGGGCACACATTATGGAAAGGTATGCAAAAAGCAATTTCCGAAGATGGCTTTCTTGGATTATTTACCGGTGGTTTTACTGCCTGCGCCCTCGGGATCTCTGCCGCTTTGATCTTTTCATATCTGTCCAGTATGATCTTCCACCCGCAAATGAAAGATTGAGGTAAATTTCATGAGTGATACTCTGTATATGCAGACAGACATGAATATTCTCGTAAAGCATCCCCATGTCTATCTGCAGGACATTGCAAGACTTTCCTGTACCAACACCAAAGCTCTCAACCGCCTCCGGGTACTTCCCGTCACAAACTTAAACCCGGACACTCCCGGACGTTATACAATGTCTGTGACGGATCTCGTCGATCTGATTCAGAAAAAGGAACCGGATCTCGATATCACTCCGCTCGGAGAACCGTCTTTCATCCTGACATACCGGCCAGCAGGGAAATCACAGACAGTTTTTGATATCCTGAAAGTGATTTTTATATCACTTGCTTCTTTTTTCGGTGCTGCTTTTTCGATCATGACTTTTAACACCGACGTCGATGTCGGAACACTTTTTAAGCAGATTTATCAGCAGGTGACCGGAAATATCTCCAGTGGATTTACGATACTTGAAATTTCCTACTCCATTGGACTTGCTGCCGGTGTTCTTTTCTTCTTTAACCACTTCGGGAGAAAGAAGTTTTCCGCTGATCCTACCCCCATGCAGGTGCAGATGCGTCAATATGAGGATAATGTAAACACTACGCTCCTTGAAGAAAGCAGCCGAAAAAAAGCTTCTTCCTGACCGGCATTTTGTAATTTCTTTGTATGTTCCAAAACAATTTTGTTGCTTTCTCGCTTTTTTTCGTTTATAATCTACCATATTATCATTTTACAACGTTAAAGGAGCGAAAATATGAAAAAGTTATGGAACAAATGGACCGAAATTGCTCTGGTCAAAAGAATCCTTGTCGGACTTGTACTCGGAGCGATTCTTGGTCTCACAGTCCCGGGAGCTACCGGTATCTCCATCCTCGGAGATGTCTTTGTAAGCGCCCTGAAAGCAATTGCACCTCTTCTGGTATTCTTTCTGGTTATCAGTTCTCTGTGTAACGCAGGAAACTCCCACGGCGGCGTTATCAAAACGGTCATCATACTTTACATGTTCAGTACCGTACTTGCCGCTGTCATCGCTGTATTTGCCAGCATGGCATTCCCGGTAAAACTTACACTGGCCACTGCCGCAGCTACAGACGCAGCCGCACCACAGGGCATCGCTGAAGTGTTAAACAACCTTCTTTTAAATGTGGTTGCCAACCCGGTATCTTCCCTTGTAAATGCCAACTACGTCGGCATCCTTACGTGGGCGATTCTTCTCGGACTTGCATTCCGTGCAGCAAATGACATGACCAAAAATGTACTGAATGATATCGCAAACGGAACATCTGCTGTTGTTTCCTGGATCATCAACATAGCTCCGTTCGGTATCTTCGGTCTTGTATTCAACACTGTATCAACAAACGGTCTGGAGATCTTCACTACTTACGGAAAATTGCTTGCTCTGCTGGTAGGATGTATGCTCTTTATCTACTTTGTGACTAACCCGCTTCTGGTTTACTGGTGTATCCGCAAGAATCCATACCCGCTGATCTTCCACTGTCTGAAGAGAAGTGCGCTGACCGCATTCTTCACCAGAAGTTCCGCAGCCAACATTCCTGTCAATATGAAGGTCTGTGAAGATATGGGACTTGACCGTGATACTTATTCTGTAACAATCCCGCTCGGTGCTACGATCAACATGGACGGTGCCGCAATCACGATCACCGTCATGACCATGGCAACAGCATTTACACTTGGTATCCATGTAGATATTCCGACCGCGATCATCTTAAGCCTTCTTGCAGCACTGTCTGCATGTGGTGCATCCGGTGTTGCCGGCGGATCTCTGCTTCTGATCCCGATGGCATGCTCCCTGTTTGGTATTTCTGATGACATTTCCATGCAGGTCGTTGCAGTAGGATTCATCATCGGTGTTATTCAGGACTCTGTAGAAACAGCCCTGAACTCTTCTTCCGACCTTCTTCTGTCAGCATCTGCTGAGTTCAGACAGTGGCGTATGGAAGGAAAAGAGATCAAATTCAAATAATCGCACGCAGGCGGTTCAGAATTTTCTTCTCCATTCGCGAGATCTGAACCTGTGACACGCCGAATTCATCTGCTACTTCCGTCTGAGTCATCTCCCGGAAATAGCGCATGTAAAGAAGCTTTCTTTCCTCCGCGTTCAGACTTCTGAGAAGCTCTTCAAGAAAGATCTTGTTCAGAAGTCTGTCGTGGAGGTTTTCTTTTTCCGGGATCTTATCCAGAAGTCTCAGTTCATTTCCCTCACCCTGATAAATGATCTGATAAATAGATTCCACATCATTTGCCGCATCCATGGTCATTGCCAGTTCTTCCGGCAGCATCTGCACACTCTCCGCCAGTTCTCCAAGCGTCGGTTCTCTCCCCAGTGTTTTTTCCAGCTCTTCTCTTTTTCGCCCGATGCGATACTGATTCTCTTTAACAGATCTGCTGACCTTCAAGATTCCGTCATCCCGCAGGAAACGTTTGATCTCTCCGATGATCATTGGCACGGCATATGTGGAAAATTTCACATCATAAGATGTATCAAATTTGTCCACTGCTTTCAGAAGACCGATACTTCCGATCTGAAAGAGATCTTCCATATCCACACCACGTCCCAGAAATCGCTTTGCCGCACAGTAGATCAGTCCTGTATTTTCATGAAACAGGCGCTCTCTCGCCTCTTTATCCCCCTGGTGCGCGCGCCCGATCAGGGCAAGAGTGTCCTCCGGCATTTATCTCTTCCTGCCAATGGTCTTCTTCATATGAACAGTAGTCCCCTTGCCCGGCTGTGATTCTACACGTATCTCATCCATAAATGCCTCCATAAAGGTAAATCCCATCCCCGAGCGCTCATGGTCCGGCTTCGACGTATACATCGGTTCCATCGCCTTCTCAATGTCCGTGATTCCGATTCCATAATCTGTAATATGCACATACAGTTCGTTCCCATGATACTGTAGTTTCATTTCGATCTTGTTTATTTTACCTTCATATCCGTGAATGATGCAGTTGGTCACAGCCTCCGAAACTGCTGTCTTCAAATCTGCCACTTCTTCCAGTGTCGGATTGAGCTGCGTGCAGAAAGATGCTGCGGTTACCCTTGCCAGTCCTTCATTTACCGGAATACTGTCAAATACCAGAATCATTTCGTTTGTGTTTTCCTTCATGCTTCTTCCTCCTCTGCTTTCTGAATTTCTATATAGCGATGCAGACCCGACAGATGCAAAAGCCGGTCTATGTGGCGGCTTACACCCACTGCCTGTATGCTCTCTTTGCGCATTCCCATTGCACGGTATCGCCCCATCAGAAGTCCCACCCCGGAACTGTCCATAAATTCCGTATGTGTAAAATCAAAAACAATTTTGCGTATATAATTCTGATTTATGATATGATCTGTCTCCCGACGTACAAGATCCGTCACCGGATGATCCACATCCTGCGGAAGAACCACAGTAAGTACTGTCCCCTCCAGTTTATACATTTCCTGCATTTTTACTCCCCCTAACCTGTTTTAAAAAAGAATCCACAGACACACCACCGGCATCTCCCCACTAGCGGAGCGTTTTTATGTAATAGGAACATTACGGAGTAATTTCCTATTACATAAATACAAAAAGGAGACATGCCATATGGCACATCCCCTTATCTGAGGTTCTTCTTATTGTCAAATTTTATTCGTCTCCGTAATCTCCGCTGTCATCACTATAGTCGCTGTAGTCACTTCCGTCGTCCGAGCTGTAATCACTTCCGTCATCACTGCTTCCATCCCCGCTGTCAGAAGATGTCTGTGCCGGTTCTGTGTCACCAACGCCGGCCACACCAGTTGCATTCTTGATTGTTGTATAAATCGACTTCTGAGCATCTGTAAGGACGTCCACATGTACCTTCTGTATCTCTACAGCCGCATCGTCAATATCCTGCTGCTGATAATAGCTGAGCGCCATCAGAAGAGCCTGATAGCTCTCGCTCTTTGCCTGCTCAGTTGCCAGTTCCTGTGTCACGGACTCTACCGTATCACCGGATTCTTTCGCTTCACCCTGTGCTTTATTGAGCTCGGCGCCCTGACTTGCAAGCGATTCACTGTACTGCACAATCTGCTGGTTAGCCTCCTGATAGATTCCCTGACGTATTGACGGAACCGCAAGGAGCCAGAATGCCGCAGCACCTGCAAGAATACCTGTGACCAGTATAAAGAATGCTGAAATGCGTGAATGCTCTTTGTATATTGTCTGCGGAGTCATACGATCCACATTTAAAAGATCTGTATCTTCATCCGCTTTTATCTTTCCGGAACGGAACAGACCTTTTTTATCTTTCTTTTCGAGTTTTGTGGTCACTCCCGTCTGCTCGTCTACTTCACGTAAGAATCGAAGTGTTGTTGTATTTGTCTTATCGATTCTGGCAGCTTTTTTGAGGGTTCTTCGCGCACGGTTCCATTCTTCGTTTTTGATCTGGATAAGTGCCAGAAGATGATATCCCTTGATCAGCTTTGAGTTCTGTGCAAGGATCTTACGCAGCTGGATCGCAGCCATATCCTCATGCCCTTCCCTGCACAGAAGCAGTGCATGATTGTATTTCTTGATCGTTTCATTGATCGCTGCAAGCTTATTCGGGTTTGCCTGCAGTTTATTGATATACTCGGATGCCTGATTTCTTGTCGGCTGAAGGTTTTTGCTGATCACCCATTCGCTGAGCGCAGAAACTACCTCTCCCGTCTCAAAATAAACCAGTCCCAGAAGATTACGCGCCTGGATATTTCGTTTGTCATACATAAGGCTCTGTTTCAGACAGGCAATTGCACCGGAAAGATCACGAATACTTGCCTTTTCCAGCCCCTGATTATAGAAAACTTTGGACAGGTAATCTACTTTTTTCTGAATCAGTACATTATATCCACAGTTCGGGCAGTAATCGAGATCCCGGTCTGTGAGGAATGCACCGCAGTTCATACAGTTCATGTAGTTCTCCTTATATTTACTTTATCCGTCGGTTACTCTTGGCTTCTCTTAAGACTTCCTGAAGTACATCCAGAATATCTGTCAGCTCTCTGTCATAAATCGCACCTTCAGCGTCTGTAACATCCAGACATGGTTCAAATTTTTTCAGTTCTTCTTCGTAATCGATCATATCGTTCTCCTTTATTTTCTGGTTCCCTTCAGGATAGCCGTCTTGATCTCGCCTACCAGATAAAGAGAACCAACGCAGAACAGCATACCATCCTCGCCCTTCTGCTCAAGTGCCTTCTTAAATGCCATCTCCACATTTTCACACGCTTCCGCGCTCGGACATCCCTGCTCTTTAAATATCTCTGCAAGGTGCTCCGCAGGGACCTTACGATACCCGCCCACCTGTGTTACGATCACATGGCAGAAGCTGATCTTATCCAGAATTGTCCGGATCATATCTGTATAATCCTTGTCATCCACAGCCGAAAAAAGAAGTGTCAGCGGATACTCTTTCTGAAAATGAGCGGCAGTTTCAACAAATTTCTCAACACCGTCCTCATTATGTGCTCCGTCCACGATCACACCCGGAAGAACAGTTTCCATACGTCCCTGCCAGCGTGTCTCACGGACACCACGACATACTGCATCTTCAGATACAGAAATATGATTCTTCATAACCTCGATTGTTTTCAGCGCAAGCATACTGTTCATAACCTGATACTTTGCTATAAACGGTATGGAAAATGTTGTATTTCCATAATACTCATTCTTAAATGAAAAATCAATGCCCGACATTGTATTTCGGAGGATCACTGCATCCTCTCTCTTCACTTCATAATATGGACTTCCCAGCTCCTGAGCCCTCTCACTGATGACTTTTGCCGCTTCCGCATCATTACCGTCATAGATCACCGGTACTCCCGGCACAATGATGCCAGCCTTTTCGCCTGCAATCGCAGTAATCGTGTTTCCCAGATACTGCATATGGTCAAAACTGATTGATGTGATCACACATGCCAGCGGATGTTCTACTGCAGTCGTTGCATCCAGTTTTCCACCGAGTCCTGTCTCAAGGACCACATAATCCACACCTGCATCGGCAAATATCACCATTCCCATCAGAAACAGGAATTCAAAATACGTCGGATGATAACTGCCCTCTGCGACAAGTTCATCTGCAAGCTTTTTTACTTTTTCAAAGGCATGCAGAAAAGTGTCATCATCAATATTTTTTTCATTGATCTGAAATCGCTCATTGATCACAACAAGATGCGGAGAAGTAAATAACCCGCAGGAATATCCTGCCTCACGAAGGATTGATGTCAGGAAGGCACAGGTACTGCCCTTTCCGTTTGTTCCTGCTACGTGAATGACCTTAAAGCGCTCTTCGGGACTGCCGAGACGTCTCAGGCATTCTTTTGTATGTTCCAGTTTGTTTTTGGTTGTAAATTTCGGAGTTTCTTCAATATAAGCAACAGCTTCTTCGTAATTCATAAAAAAATTCACCACTTTATCTAATGTATTCGCAGCGTTCCGCTCTTAAAAAAATCAGAACGCTACGATATCATTATATATGAGTGGTGAAAGATGTCCAGTACTAATCGTAATCTTTTATTCGTCAGGATTCATTCTCTTCCGTCGGAAGTTTCCATTTGTTTTCAGAATACAGCATATATGCCGATCGATCGTAACTCTTGCTCAGTGCTTTTCTCGTCGAGCTGTTGCTTCGTTGCGAAACGGAAACCCTGTCAAAATCGTTTAACTCCGTTCCTGAGATCATCAGCGTCGTAGGGTTAACATATACGGTATCTACCCATTCGCCGTTCAGTTTTACCTGACTGGACGGTGTGAAATTCGTACCCTTCAACCGATAAGTGAAATCCGTATCCGAAACAAGTTCCATAGATTCCAATGATACATCATAAAGACCCATATGCATTTTGGTCCGCTCAAAAGTCTCTCCGTTTTCTTTATAAGAATAACGGTCTCCATACAACAGATCATACTGCAGTGTTTCCAGATCCACCTGATAGTTTCTGGTATTTCTTCTTGCCTGATGATAACGGAAGATCGTTCCTTCATGGATTCCGGCACGGTCCATTACCTCAGCCGCCATCTGATAAGCTGCCAGATTGACGTCTTTCTTTTCCATGCCGAAATTGTCCCACATAACATACTGTGTCTGGAACAGATATTTATTTTTCAGATCTTCAACTGTCAGTCCCATAGTCGGAAGGTGGTCACCATACATAACAAGGATCACGTCTTCCGGATAATCTGCAAGTGCATCTGTCAGTTCTTTTACAAAATTATCCATCTCATGGATTTCGTTACAGTAGTATTCCCACTGATTATTCTGTGCTTCGGTAGCTGCACCGGTAACGGTGATCTCCGGATCATCGATCATCTGTTCTTCCGGATAAGCACCATGTCCCTGCGTGGAAATCGTATAAATATAATCCGATCCATTCGTAGAATCCAGACATTTAAGAATCTCATCTGTCAGAACTTCATCCTTTGTCCAGCCAAGCGGGTTCTTATCTTCTTCCTCCGGCATATATTCTGCCGAAGTAAAAGTATCAAATCCAAGATTCGGGAAAATACTCCGTCTTCCATAGAAATTGGCTTCATTGTTATGTACCGCATGTGTGGTATAACCCAGATTTTTCAGTACATAAGGTGCACTTTCGCAAGTCGTTTCTTTCAGAATACTCTTATATGGATACTCACCCGGTCCGAAATAATGCAGACTCATACCGGTGATTGATTCAAACTCGGTATTTGCGGTACCGGCACCTACGGCCGGAACTTTATAATAACCGGAGGTGTACTCCTTCATAAGTTTCCGGAAATTCGGAATCGGGTCTTCCGAAATCTTCAGATAATTGACCAGTGTCGGATCAAAGAAAGATTCCAGCTGCAGGAAAAGAATGTTCGGCTTACTGCTATCGCTGGTCGCCGGAAGGTTGTCTTCTGTCTTCTCAATTCTCCGGATCTCCTTTTCGGAATAATCCCTTGGGCAGCTGATTCCTGTATCAAAGATCGTAACTGCCAGACAATATGGATATCCGTAATCCTCATAGGCAAATGCAATATTACCAAAATAATTGGAAAGTACTCTCTTATCCAGAGCAAGCTGCGTGATTCCTGCAAATGCTGCCACAGCGACAACTACCATTAAAAGATCATAGCGAAATTTCACTCTGCGTTTATACTTCGGTCCCCTGATAAGAAGCGCCAGAAGAATAAGGACAAACAGTCCCAGCACAATCAATGCAATTATCACACCCCATGCAGGCAGATACTTGTTTAAGATTGCCATACCATCCGTCAGAAGATGCAGATCGGGACCTGTAAACGGTGTAACCCTGTTTGCAAGGATTATGCCGTTTATGATTCCGAGAAGCAGCCAGAATATTGCGATCAGCACTCGCCAGAATGTCCTCCGACGGAACAGATACGCGATTAGGCTGGTAACAAAGATCAGTCCCGCATTGTATGCAAATACCAGCGGTTTTCCTGTCATATAATTCCATGCCTCAACGAAAGAATGGCGGCTGATCGCTTCAATCAGGAAGTAACCGGCAGCACTGCAAAGTGCATGAAGCAACAAAGAAATTTTATTGCACACTTTATACAATCTCATCCAAATGCTCCTTTATTATTTCTCCATCTGTTTAAGCTGTGTATTTACTTTTTCCATCATTTCTTCGTATTTCTGAAGTTTTTCTTTTTCTGCGTTTACTTTTGCTTCCGGAGCTTTATTGACAAAGTTCGGATTGCTCAGCATTCCCTGGCATCTTGCGATTTCTTTCGTGAGACGATCCTGCTCTTTTTTAAGGCGTTCCATCTCTTTTTCGCGGTCAACCAGATCTTCAAGCGGCATATAAACGACTGCATCGGATACAACTACAGATACTGCATCCTCACCAATGCCTTCTTTGCCTTCCTGTACAAGGATCTCTTTTGCAAATGCGAGATTCACAAAAGATTTCTTGCATGCTTCATATCTTGCACATGTCTCAGCATCTTTGCCGACAATGTGAAGGCTGGTCTTGCGGTTCATCGGTACATTCATCTCAGTACGTGTATTACGGATGCCACGAACTGCTTCTTTGAAGCTTTCAACTGCTTTTTCGGCTTCCGGGAATACCCATGCTTCCTGATATACCGGCCAGTCGGAAATCATGATAGACTCTTCTTCCGGAAGAAGTGTACAGTAGATCTCTTCTGTAATAAACGGCATATACGGATGAAGAAGTTTCAGACCTTCGGTCAGGGCTGTTCTCAACGTCCAGAGTGCATCGTTTGCTGCTTTCGGATCTTCATCTGCTTTCCAGAGACGAACTTTCGCCATCTCAATGTACCAGTCGCAGAGTTCATCCCACAGGAAGTCATAAACTTTCTGTACAGCGATTCCGAGCTCGTATTTATCCATATTCTCTGTAACATCACGAATCACAGTGTTCAACTTGGAAAGGATCCATTTGTCTTCAAAGCATAAATTATTCAGATCTGCCGGCTCTGTTACAGTCTTGCCTTCCAGATTCATCATAATGAAACGGGATGCATTCCAGATTTTGTTGGCAAAATTACGGCTGGACTCTACACGCTCCCAGTAGAAACGCATATCATTTCCAGGTGCATTACCTGTGATCAAAGTCAGTCGAAGTGCATCTGCGCCGTATTTGTCAATAACTTCCAGAGGATCGATACCATTTCCGAGAGATTTACTCATCTTACGCCCCTGAGAGTCACGCACAAGGCCATGAATCAGTACATGATGGAACGGAACTTCCCCAGTCTGCTCAAGTGCTGAGAATACCATACGGATAACCCAGAAGAAGATGATATCATAGCCTGTTACAAGAACATCTGTCGGATAAAAATATTCCAGTTCCGGTGTCTTCTCCGGCCATCCCAGTGTAGAGAACGGCCACAGTGCAGAACTGAACCATGTATCCAAAGTGTCCTCGTCCTGATGCAGATGTGTGCATCCGCATTTCGGGCATTTCTCCGGCATTTCTTTCGCAACGACCACTTCACCGCACTCATCGCAGTAATACGCCGGAATTCTGTGTCCCCACCAGAGCTGACGGGAAATACACCAGTCACGGATATTTTCAAGCCAGTGCAGATAAGTCTTACCGAAGCTTGGCGGAACAAATTCCAGTTCGCCCGGTTTCAGCGCATCCATAGCTGCCTTTGCCATTTTGTCCATGCGTACAAACCACTGTGGTTTGATCATCGGTTCTACGGTCGTACCGCAGCGGTCATGTGTACCGACGCTGTGATTATGCGGAACGACTTTCACAAGAAGTCCCAGTGCATCCAGGTCTGCAACCATGGCTTTACGAGCCTCATAACGGTCCATACCTGCATATTTGCCGCCGAGTGAGTTGATGGTCGCATCATCGTTCAGGATGTTGATTTCTTCAAGATTGTGGCGTTTACCGACTTCGAAGTCATTCGGGTCATGTGCCGGTGTGATCTTTACACAGCCTGTTCCGAATTCTTTATCCACGTATTCATCTGCGATCACCGGAATCTCACGGTCAGTGAGCGGCAGTTTCAACATCTTGCCGATCAGGTCTTTGTATCTCTCATCTTCCGGGTTAACTGCAACTGCAGTATCTCCGAGAAGTGTCTCCGGACGGGTAGTTGCAATCTCTACGAAACGACCTTCTTCTCCTGCGATCGGATAATTGATGTGCCAGAAAAATCCGTCCTGATCCTCATGCTCAACTTCTGCATCGGAAATAGAAGTCTGGCATACCGGACACCAGTTGATGATTCTGGAACCTTTGTAGATATATCCTTTTTCGTATAAACGGATGAATACTTCCTGTACAGCTTTGGAGCATCCTTCATCCATTGTGAAACGTTCTCTTTCCCAGTCAGCGGATGCACCAAGCTTCTTGAGCTGGTTGATGATCTTTCCGCCGTACTCTTCTTTCCATGCCCATGCATGTTTCAGGAATTCCTCACGACCGATGTCGTGTTTGTCAATTCCTTCTTTTTTGAGTTTGTCGATAACCTTAACCTCTGTTGCGATCGCAGCATGGTCGGTTCCCGGCTGCCACAGTGCTTCATAACCCTGCATTCTCTTGAAACGGATCAGGATATCCTGCATGGTCTCATCAAGTGCATGTCCCATATGAAGCTGTCCGGTTACGTTCGGCGGCGGCATAACAATGGTAAACGGTTTTTTATCTGGATTTACTTTTGCGTGGAAGTATCCGTGATCCATCCATTTCTGATAGAGACGTTCTTCCAGACCCTTCGGGTCATATGTCTTTGCAAGTTCTTTGCTCATAATGTCCTCCTGATTAAAAAAAGCATCTCCCATCTACTGTAATTGCATTTTTTCGCCTTGTCAAGACGGATTGCATATTTTTCACAGATTATGGGGTTCCTTGTAGTTATCTGTATACTTATTCCACAGATTTCAGGGATTCGACCATGTCGATCTTTTTCAGTTTGTTGTGCATAGAGATGTTTACAATCACAGAGAAAATGCAGGTGAGCGCGGCGCAGTATAAAAAGCTGACCGGGCGGATATTTCGTCCGAACATAACGGCATCCACCTCAATCGTCATAATGATATAACGGTGTAGCAGAATACCAACCCCCGATCCTGCAAGTATTCCTGCAATCGTGAGAAGAATATTTTCCCTCATAACATACTGCGAAACTTCCATATCAAAGAAGCCCAGGACTTTCAGTGTCGCAAGTTCTCTCTGTCTCTCGGTAATATTAATATTGTTCAGATTATAAAGAACCACAAATGCCAGCATTCCGGCGGATACGATCAGTACTACGATTACGCTTCCCAGCGTACTGAGCATGCGTTCTACCATATCTACTGTACTTGATGTGTAGCTGATGCTTAAGACAGCCGGTGATTCCATGATCTTCTGTCCGATCTCTTCAAGCTGATCTTTGTATTTGTCCTTTACCGTAAATACAATGTCACTGTAATCCGGTTTCTCACCAAAGGTTTCTTCATATACCTGTGGAGACATGTATGCATAATGTCCGGCATAGTTTTCGGTGATCACCGAAATCTTTACTTTGTATTCTTTGTCGTCTTTTTTCAATGTCAGTTCATCTCCGACTTTTAAGTCGAGAAGTGTCGCTGTTTTTTCACTGACTGCCGCACCTTCTTCCGGCAGCTCATAAGACTGCTTTGTGACACGGTTCTGTAAAGTAACGTCTTTTTTGAATTTTTCCAGATTTTCCGGTACATAAACATACACACTTAAAGCTGATTTTCCGTTCGGCGCTGTAAGCTTGGTAAGCTGGATATTTGTATAATGATCCAGATCTTCATTCTGCTCCAGATAGCTTTGCAGTTCTTTTTTCTCTGCATCGGTCGCATCATCATCCGATATGATCATCGCATCATAATGCTGGAGGTCGGTATACTGAAGATTTACAATATCAGAAATCGAATCCCGTATTCCGTAACCGACCAGCATCAGTGCCATACTTCCTGCAATTCCGAAAACTGTCATAAACAGACGTTTCTTGTAGCGGAACAGGTTTCGAAGAGAGGATTTCCATGTAAAATTCAGATGTTTCCAGAGGAACGGCATCCGCTCCAGAAGGATTCTCCTGCCTTCTTTTGGTGCCGGTGGACGCATCAGGGATGCCGGTGTCTCTGCCAGCGCACGATAACATGAAAATACAGTTGCCCCGACAGTACAGATCAGTGCCGCCACCGAAGCAGTCAGTGCATACTTAAGTTCATAATGGATCTGCAGTGTTTTATCTACATTATGATACATCATTCCATATCCTTTGATAATGATAAACGGCAATATCTTTTCACCGATCAGGATACCGACAATACTGCCTCCTGCCGTCGCCAGAAATGCATAGCTTAAATACTTCGAGGCAATATGAATCTTGCTGTAGCCCAGTGCCTTCATCGTTCCGATCTGTGTTCTCTGTTCTTCGACCATTCGCGTCATGGTCGTAAGACTGATCAGCGCAGCGACCAGGAAAAAGATCACCGGGAAAACCTCACCGATATTTTTGATACGGTCTGCATTGTCTCCATAGTCAGAATACTCCGGAAGTCCGTTACGGTCTGTGATGATCCACTCCGGTTTTTCCAGATCGTTCAGTTCGTTCTTTGCATCGTCTATTTTTTGCTGGCCGTCTTTGATTTCATCCTGCGCGTCCTTTTTGCCGTCTTCATAATCTTTCTTTCCGTCTGCTAGCTCCTTGCGTGCATCCTTTAATTTCTGTTCGGAATCTTTTAGCTTTTCTTCATTTTCTTTAATTTCTTTTTCGCCATCAGTCAGCTTCTTTTCATTTGCTGCAATCTCCGCTTCGCCTGAATTAAGTTTTGCTTCATTTGCCGCAATCTGTGCATCCGCAGAATCAAGTTTTGCACGGTTTGCATCCAGTTTTCGCTGACTGCTCTCAAGTTTCTTAAGGCTTGCATCCAGCTGCTTCTTACTGGCCGCAAGCGTCTTCTCGTTTGCATCAATTTCTTTTTGTGCCGGAGCAAGCTTCTCTTCCTGCGCATTAAGCGTTGCACAGCCGCTGTCGAGCTGTTTCTGGTTTTCATTGAGCGTTGCAAGTGTTCCTGCAAGCTCGGTCTTCTTTGCCTGAAGTGTCGCAAGTCCACTGTTTGCGGCCGCCAGATTGTTCTCAAGTTCTGTTTTCTGTGCCGCTGCCTGCTGGCATGCCCCAAGTGTCGCCTGTGCGGTTTTTAATGCATGATCAGCCTCACCAAGTGCTGTCTGTGCATTCCCGAGATTCTGTGCAAGTGCGTCTAGCTGTGCCTTTGCCTCTTCATCTCCTGAATCAGCTTTTTGTTTTGCCTCGTCGTAAGCGGCCTGTGCCGCATTTACTGCTTCCTGCGCCTGACTCACAGCACTCTGCGCTGCATCTGCTGCCTGCTGCGCCCCGGTAAGTCCGGCGGCAGCCGCTTCCAGCTGACTGATTCCTGCCTCAAGCTGCGGAATCTGTGTATTAAGCTGTGCAATCTGTGTGTCCACTGTAGTCTGTCCGGCTTTTACCTGCGCAATAGCTGCTGTCAGCTCCTGCTGCTTCTTATCTAACTCTGCTTTTGCATCTGCAAGCTTCTGTTTTCCTGCCTCGAATTCCTTCTTAGCCACGTCAAATTTAGCTTTGCCTTCATCATATTTCATCTTTCCGGTATTGTACTTTTTCCAGCCAGCGTCCAGTTTTTTCTGGGCATCCTCAAGCTGTGATCTGCCATCTGCCGCTTCTTCTTTCGCAGATGCAATCTGGCTTCTGCCGTCACTGATCTGCTTCTTCGCATCGGCAAGCTGCTTCTTACCGTCTTCCAGTTCTTTACGGGCATCTTCAAGCTGCTTTGTGCCATCGTTGTATTTCTTCTCGCCGTCTTCCAACTCTTTTTCGCCATCGTCCAGTTTCTTCTTTGCGTCGGCAAGCTTTTCGTCAGCTTCTTTCTTACCGTCTTCTAACTCTTTTTCTGCATCGGAAATCTTGTCCTGCGCCTCCGCCATGACCTCATCATAACGGATCTGACAGCACTCCGCTTCGATTCCCTCGACTTTTTTCTGAATCTTGTCAATCAGATTTTCGTATGCATCGGTATAGCTGGTGACCTTTTCTACCTCATTTGCACGCACATAAATCTGCGTAAAAACCTCCGAGTCAAAATCATCCTGAAGTACATAGGCAAATCCATTCACCTCCCCGGAACCGACCGTCGTATTTCCCCTGTTAAAAGAAATGTACAGCGGACTTTTTCCGATACCTGTGACCGTGTACTCTTCCGTCTTCAGAAGACCATTATCTCCATCCTGCCTGATCACGAGCTTACTGCCCACTTCGTATCCCTGCGATGCCGCAAACGTAGAATCCAGAAAACATTCACCGCTTTTTTCCGGCAGACGCCCTTCCGTCAAAGTAAGCTGATTGACTTCTCTATTTAAAGATTCCACATGAAGGACTTTCTGCGAATCGTTTTCTCCACAGATCACGTCTGTAGAATATGCACCTTCCACACTTCCGACTCCCGAAAGCTCCTGCACTGCCTTCACATCATCTTCCGTCAGCCCCATTGTACCGACGATCTTGAGATCCATCAGTTTTGATGTATTGTAATACGCATCACCTGATAATCTCATATCCGGAGATGCAGCCTGAATACCGGAAAAAAAGGCAACACCGAGCGCAACAATACAGAAGATTGAAATAAATCGTGCCCGGCTCTTGCGGACTTCCATCCAAAAATCTTTATGCAGTGCTTTTTTTCTCTGTTTTCTTTTTCCTGTTCCAGATGCCTTTCCTACCATTCAATCTCCTCCACCGGTGTAGGATACTCGTTCATTTCCATTGCGGAAACCGTTCCGTTCTTAATATGGATCACACGATCTGCCATCGGTGTCAGCGCCGAGTTGTGTGTGATAACGATTACGGTCATTCCCTTCTGACGGCACATATCCTGTAAAAGCTTCAATATTGCCTTACCGGTCTGATAATCGAGCGCACCCGTCGGTTCATCACAAAGAAGAAGCTTCGGATTCTTGGCAAGAGCGCGTGCAATGGACACTCGCTGCTGCTCTCCACCGGAAAGCTGCGCCGGAAAGTTTCCCATACGTTCTTCAAGCCCAACCTCTCTCAGGACTTCCCCTGCATCCAGCGGATTTTTACAGATCTGCATGGCAAGTTCTACATTTTCCAGCGAGGTAAGGTTCGGCACCAGATTATAAAACTGAAATACAAATCCGATGTCATCCCGGCGGTAGGCAGTCAGCTGGCGGCTGTTATAATCTGTGATATTTTTACCGTCCACCAGTACCGTCCCCTTCGTTGCAGTGTCCATGCCTCCGAGGATATTGAGAACCGTCGTTTTGCCCGCACCGCTCGGTCCGACGATCACGACAAATTCTCCTTTTGATATTTCGAAACTGATCTCATCGACTGCTTTAATCTCAACTTCACCCATTTGATATATTTTGGATACCTTATCAAGTTTTACATATGCATTCTGCATATCTGCCATAATTTTCTCCTGTTTTCTGTTGTTCTGTATAATAAGTTTCTGCCTGCGGATAAATCCGAAACATGTCATTTTTATTATAACAAAAAAACACCGTCCGGAACAACATCCGAACAGTGTTTTTTCTGTGTCCTATCTTTCATTTTCTTTACGTTTGCTCGCCACGAGTCCGCCGATCCTGCCGGTTTCTTTTGCTGACAGGCTTTTCCATCCGCCCTCCAGCACTTTATCCAGCACCCCCAGTTCCTGTGCGATCTCGTATTTTAGCTTTTCTTCTTCCGGAAGTTCATTTTTCAGATAGGCTTCCACTTCTTTTTCTTTATTCATGTCCCAACTACTCCTTTTATTCATTTCTCAGAGTATGGACATTTTTTCAGTGAAATATACGCCTGTATCATCCTTTCGGAATAATAATCGCAGCAATGATGTATGCCCAGATGCCTGCGCCACCGAAGCAGGTCAGGATCACCCATGCAAGACGCACCAGTGTCGGATCAATATCGAAGTATTCTGCAATACCGCCGCAGACACCGCAAAGCATGTAATTAACAGATGATTTGTAAAGTCGTTTATTACTCATAGTAAAATCCTTCTTTCTGAAAAACTTTGATTTCCTTGTTCTTATCATTACTCAAAATCTACGGTGATGTTTCCCACCCCACAGTCAAGATCCATCTTTCCGGATGCTCCGGGATTGCTGATTTTTTTCTCATGTCCGATACCACTGTATGAACTGTCACCAATATCTATCTCACCTGCGGAACAGGAGATTTCGTAATCATAATCTGACTCTTTCCCATTGATATCAAGATCGATATTTCCGATCCCACAGTCTGCTTCCAGATTCTGTACATTCAGATTATCCAGATCAACATTTCCTGTGCCCACGCTAATATCTGCCTTTTCCGCTGTAACTGCACCATCATTCGAAAATTCTCCGGCAGCTACAGATACCTCCAGTTTTTTTGCATAAAAATCATCATCCAGATTTACAGTACCTGCTGCCACATCTACAGACGCATCCTCAAATTCCATTTTCTTCGGATAGCTGACTGTGATTTCTCTGTCCTGTACCCTGCCGATGCTTTCCAGAACCAGAGTCTCGCCTTCCTGTCCGACACGTACTTTCTCTCTATCTTTCCCTGAAACTTCAACTTTTATCTCATTTCCATTGTATTCTTTAAGATAAAGTTCCCCTGTTCTTATAGAAAGATCAAGTTTTGACACTCCGTCAAACAGATAGATTTCCCCGTTCGTTCCGGCCGCCTCTTTACTGTCCGATTCATCAATCTCATCCCAGTCCTGATTCCAGTCATCTTCATCCCCAACACTTACATATTTTACAGTCTGCCGGACAGCACTGCCGAATCCGCCTTTGGATAAATTCAGTCCCGCGATCGTTGCTCCCATCGAAGCACCGCCTATCGTCAGACCGATTCCCACTACACCTGCTGTCGCCGCTATGACCAGTAACACTTTTGAAAATTTTCTCATGCCCGGTCACCTCCTTTTTTGCCCCTGTTTAATATATTACCGCAAAAATCTGTGAACCTGCGAAGAATTGCCGGAAGTGCACGGCTCACCGCCCATACAAAAAATACAAGTCCAACCAGTCCAAGAGAAAGCAGAATCAGGCCGATACCGATTCCAAGAGCACCAAATGCCGGTGTTGCTGTCACACATGCTCCAATACCGGCGCCGATTGCAATCACTGCGATTGCAAAAAGTGCGAGAACAACTGCCCCTGTGCCCAATACAAGGATAAACGGAAGTAAGATCAGTGCCACAATAAATCCGATGATTCCGCCGACTGTGCCCTTGATCAATGGTGAAATAAATACCAGAAGGATCAGTACAAGCATCACGCCTGCCTTACCGCCCCTGCGTTCTGCATGATAGCCCTTCTCTGCACGGCTCTGTGGCATCTGGCGTTCATCATCTACACGCTCATCCTGATATCCGCTTTCTGTAAATTCTCCGTAATTCTGCGAACTGTTCTTTAAGTCTTCTTTGATGATCGCTGCAACTTTACCCGGGCTTCCAAGCTCCCGGATCACCTCTGCCTCCTGATCTTCTCCGGCATCATCAAAATAACTCTCATAATAATCAAGAGCCTCCTGTCTTTCTTCCTCAGAGATATCAGAAAGCAGTTTCTTTAACTGTTCCATAAACTGCGCTCTGTTCATAATTCTATGCCTCCCTCAAACAGCTTCGAAATCTTTGTCGAATAGGCTTTCCATTCAACTCTGTAGAGATTCAGCTGTGCCATGCCTTTCTCTGTGATCTTATAATATCTGCGGTTTCTGCCTGCATAAGCCTGATCATATGTCTCCAGACATTCATCCTTCTGCAGTCTCCGTAGCACCGGATACAGCGTTGATTCGGATACATCCAGCACACTCCGTACATCCTGGGTGATCTTGTAGCCATAGGTCCCGTCTTTTTCCTTCGATACTACAGCTAAAACGATCGCATCCAGAAGTGCCGCACCTGTATTAAATACCATGCTCTCACTTCCTTTTTATATTTTCTGTAATATTGTTAATCGATACAATATTATTTCGTTAGCAATACTATATGATATATAATATAGTTTTGTCAATAGTATTTTCTATTTTCTTCAACTATTTTATAATTTCATTATATTTAGTTCCTGTGGACGAATCCTCAGGACATTTTACTGAATGAGGAGAATTTCATGTCTGACTATAACATTACCGATCTACTCTCTCCGGCATTTCTGGAACGTATGCAGAAAATGCTCGGAGACGAATACGAAGATTTTATAAAAAGCTATGAAGCGCCACGCACCTACGGGCTGCGTGTCAATACCGCAAAGATAAGCTGTGAAGAATTTGAAAAGATCGTGCCGTTTCCGGTCACCCCGATCCCGTGGATCCCGAACGGATATTTTTATCCCGGGGATGTCCGACCTTCTTTCTGTCCTCTGTATCAGGCAGGACTTTATTATCTGCAGGAACCAAGTGCCATGACACCGGCATCCTGCCTTCCGGTCACTCCGGGTGAAAACATCCTTGATCTTTGCGCGGCGCCGGGCGGTAAAGCAACTGCACTGGGTGCCATGTTAAACGGCAGCGGACTTCTTGTTGCCAACGATATCAGTTCTTCCAGAACTCGCGCGCTGCTTCGAAATATAGAACTTTTTGGCATCGCCAATGCATTTGTGACCAATGAGACACCGGCTCATCTGAAAAATCGTTTTCCGGAATTTTTTCACAAAATCCTGCTGGATGCCCCCTGCTCCGGTGAAGGTATGTTCCGTAAAGAAGACGCACTTGCCAGAGACTGGACACCGGAAAAATCCGAGGAGCTTTCCGTTCTCCAGAAAGAACTGATCTTACAGGCTGCGGATATGCTGCGTCCCGGCGGACAGCTTCTTTATTCCACCTGTACCTTTGCCCCGAAAGAAGATGAAGGAGTCGTTTCTTATCTTCTCGAAAACCGCCCGGATATGAAGCTTATGGAACTTCCTGCTTACGAGGATTTCACTCCCGGAGTCCCGGCATGGGGAAACGGTGATCCGGCGCTTTCCCGCTGTGTTCATCTCTTTCCTCATAAAATGCAGGGGGAAGGACACTTTATGGCTCTGTTCCGCAAAGAAGGCCGCACGGATCTGATTGGTCAGTTTTCTTATGCAAAGCCCAATCCGGACACCCGTAAATGGCTGGAACTTTTCTTTCAGGAAATCGGACTCAAAACACTCGGCGGCCAGGCATTCGACTGGAACCGTGTCGAAACACGTAAAGACAAAGTTTACTATCTTCCGCCGGTCACCGGTGATTTCCGTGGCCTTACCTTCCTTCGAAACGGATTATATCTCGGAGATCTCAAGAAAAATCGTTTCGAACCGTCCGAACCATTTGCACTTGCCCTTCGAAAAGATGATGCAGACGGGATCATTTCCCTTTCTGTTAATGACCAGCGGCTTACCCGTTACCTGAAAGGTGAAACGTTGAATATAGAACAGGGAGAAGCTGCTCATACAAAGGGCTGGCATCTTCTCTGTGTCGAAGGCTACCCTCTCGGTTTCGGCAAGCTGGTCGGCAATACCTTCAAAAACAAATATCCCGCAGGCTGGAGAGTTTAACCTCCTGTCCTGCGGGACTTTTTGTATTGCATATCAAAGAGGCACCGGTGGCGCGTCCGCTGATTTACTGTCACATATCTTATATCATATTTCAGACCGGGATCATTTTCCCAAGTGCAAATGAATAAATATAGGTTTCTTTTACTTTTTTCTGCAGCATACGCTCCAGTGCCTGCGCATAATCCTCAAGCTGCGTATGATAAAGGTCGATCAGATGCTGTTCTTCACCTTTTCGTACCCTGTCTGTCTTGTAATCGACAAGCACGATTTCTTCATCTTCTATAAAATAAGCATCGATGATTCCCTGTACCAGAACAGTCTCCTCACCATTCCAGTCTTTTTCGATATTTTTGATACTCTGTGCAAGTACAAATGGCTGTTCTCTGTATAACTGATCCGCCTCGAAAGCTTTTTTCATACGCTGACCGATCTCAGAATGCAAAAATGTCATAATATCCTGTATTCGGATGCATTGCGCTTCTTCATATGCCATTTTTTTAGCTTCTGTAAGTGCAGTGATCTGTTTGTGGATCTGACTTTCTGAATCCACTGCTGTATAATCCAGACATTCCATCAGACGGTGATATGCTGTTCCCCGTGCCGCCCCCTTATATTCTTCGTTTCCTCCGGATACAAAATCCGGCACCAGAGGCACGATATCCGGCTCTGAAAACAATGCTTCCTCCCGGTCATTTTCCCCGTGCCAGCTGCGCTTCTTAAGTTCGGAAACACTGACTTTCACAGGAAGATCTCTAAGATATGCATATGGATACTGATAACTGAAACGCTTTTTCAGCAGCTTGTGGACCTCTTCATCGTAGATTCTGTTACTGTCCCATTCTTTCAGAAATTTTTCCTGCATCTGCGTATCCGTCTGCCCCAGAATTTCACCCTGAACCAGTTCTGCCACGGTCACTTTGTGTACTGTAAAATGCGCATTTTCCTTCTCGCAGACCACAGCCGGTCTCTCTATGATTCCATATTCATGAAACAGTTCCTGCATTGCCGGATGCCTTGCTAGCGCCGGCAAAATGTAAGACCAGTAAGTTCTTGCCTTTCCGCGCACGGCCATCGGAAGAAGCGGTTCTTCATGATCCATATAAACACTTAATGCATTACAGACATCTGGCAGTTTACCGATGCATCCTGTGATGATCAGCTTTTCTTTTGCTCTTGTCAGCGCTACATAAAGCACACGCAGCTCTTCTCCCAGACTTTCTCTCTGTAACTGTCTGCGGATGATCTGCTTATGAACTGCAGAAAGAATCAGTCTTTTTTCCGGAAGGATCACATCTACCCCAAATCCCATATCCGGATGGATCAGAAAACGACTGTTGATATCCTGAAAATTGAACTGTTTCCCCATTCCGGCTGCAAATACGACCGGAAACTCCAGGCCCTTGCTCTTGTGGATCGTCATAATCTGCACCGCACCACTTCCGGCATCTGCAAGATTTACTTCGCCAAAATCCACCTCATACTTTTGGAGCTTTTCGATATAACGGACAAAGTTAAACAGTCCACGGTAACTCGTCTTCTCATAATCCATTGCTTTTTCCACAAGCATATGAATGTTTGCCCCACGCTGCACACCTCCCGGCACAGCTTTTACATAATCTGCATATCCTGTCTCGGAAAGAATGTGAAGAATCAGTTCATGTACCGGTGTATACGCGGACAAATTCCGCATCTCTTCCAGCTGAGCCTGAAAAGCGCATAATTTTTCCTGCAGGCACTTTTCCTCCTCTGTCAGTTCCGCCTGTTCCAGTTCGCAGTATGCACAAAGGCTCTCATAAAGCATCCCGTCCGGGCAGCGACTCTTAAGAATTGCAAGCTCCTGCACTGTGCATCCCACAATCGGAGAATGCAGTACACCGGTCAGTGGAATATCCTGCAATGGATTATCACAGACTCTCAGATAATTCAAAAGAGTAACGACTTCCTGTGCTGAGAAATATCCTGTCCGCGATGCACTGTAAACCGGAATACCCTTGGATGTCAGCACCTGACTGAACGGTTCCGCCCATCCTGTCGCCGAACGAAGCAAAATCACAATATCTCCGTATTCAACCTTCCGGTATCTGCCGGTCTCTTTATCCAGCACTTCCTCATTGCCGACCATTTTACGGATTCGCTGTGCAATGGCCAGTGCCTCCTGCTCCTGTACTGTCTGATTTCCATTTTCTTCTTCTGACAGTTCTTCCCCGTCCTTTTCGATCAAAAGAACTTCTGTCGTATTCCCGGGGTCATTTGTTTTCTCTCCCACTACATGTTCTTTTTCCGGAAAAGAAGCTCCTGTATAAAGTGCATTTTCGTCGTCATAAGTAATGCCCCCGAGATCTTCTCCCATAATCTGGCGGAAAATATAATTAACCGAAGATAAAACTTCTCTCCTGCTTCGAAAATTTTTGTACAGATCCACACGCTGTTCTTTTGCATCTTCAAGAGAATAGCTGTGGTATTTCTCCATAAAAAGTTCCGGTCTTGCAAGCCGGAATCTGTAAATGCTCTGCTTTACATCCCCGACCATAAAAATATTTTTACGTCCATCCGCCCAGCCGGACACCAGATTAGTGATCATTTCCTGTACAAGATTGCTGTCCTGATATTCGTCCACCATTACTTCCTCATATCTGGCAGATAATTCTTTTGCAGCAGTACTTGGGATGATATCTTCGCCTTCTTTTTTCATCAGTATTTCCAGGGCAAAGTGTTCCATATCCGAAAAATCCAGAACATTTTTTTCTCGTTTTTTTGCCGCAAATGCCGTTTTAAACTGTAATGTGATCCGTGCCAGTCCCTCCAAAGGTTTCCGGCAGTACTTCAATGCCTCCAGAATATGTTCTTCAGACTGGCTGAAATAGTGCTCTTCAAGTTCTTTCCATATATATTTTTCTGTATCACGAAGGTCTTTCACCTGTTTTTTCTTTTCTTCATCTACATTCAGATCTTTTTTGGCAGAAAGACGTGCATATTTATGTGCTGCCAGAAGTGATGCCATACCATTATAGTCTCTCTTTGCTGCACGTTCTTTTGCTTCTTTCAGAAGGAGACTGTCACTTTCCAATGCTGTTTCGTAAAAATACGGACCATCGATTTCCCGGCAGATATGTGTGGCACGTTCCAGCAGTTCTTCAATTTCTGAAATACTTTCCAGCGCAGCATTCCACAGAAGCGTCATCCACTTTGTATTACGCAGTTCTTCTACGTTATCCACCTGATAGACTCTCAGACATTCTTCAATCCACTCCTCCGGGAACGGATGACTCATAGAAGCATCATATAATTTATAGATCATATCCCGGATTTCATCATCGGTTTTGCCGTTTGCATAACACTCTACCAGATTCAGAAATTTCTCATCTTTCTGCGCATATGCCTCTTCCAGCACTTCCTTCATCACATCTTCACGCAGAAGTTTCAGTTCTCCCTCTTCTGCTGTACGATATCCCGGATCCAGGTCGATCATATGAAAATAATTTCGGATGATATATGCACAGAAACCATCGATGGTCGTAATCTGTGCATTATGTATCAGTGATGTCTGACGCTGCAGGTGTTCATTGTCCGGATTATCGTACAGTTTCTGATCAATTGCCGCAGAAATACGTTCTTTCATTTCTCCGGCAGCCGCACGGGTAAACGTCATGATCAGAAGACGGTCTATGTCGACTGGTTTCTTCGGATCGCAGATCTTGCTTAAAATACGTTCTACAAGAACGGCAGTTTTTCCAGATCCTGCTGCTGCACTTACCAGAATATTCCGGTCACGGAGCGAAATTACTTTCTGCTGCTCCTCAGTCCATATTACTCCCATTCGTCATCCACCTCCTTTGCAAATGCTTTCCATATCTCATCGTCTGCAAACTGCTTCAGTCTGCGGAACTCATATCCCGGGATTTTGCGGTCAAATCCACATGTCCCCTGATACGGACAGTACGTACATGCATTCCGATTGCCCATCTCATAAGGCGAAACTTCTGCATTACCGTCCAGTATTGCCTCCCGGATATCAGTAATCTTCTTTTTGACATAGGCATCCAGAAGTGCAAATTCATTTTCACTGGCTATAGAAGATCCTTTCCGAAACAGCCCTGTTGATGTATAAGACATCGGCAGAGAAACGGTTGTCCTGTCCAGACCGCTGATCACTTCATCTTCTGCCAGAACCAGACCATTCATTTTGAGTTTCTTAAAGATTTCCGGATCCAGTCCGTCCAGATCATCTTCCATCTCTTTTTGCAGCATAGGATCTTTGACATTGTAATAAAAAATTCCTGCCGGTTTCACCTCTGCATCTGGATATTTTCGCTGCTCTGCCTTCACTGCCGCATCCATATATACAACAAGCTGCATCTGGAGTCCATAATAAATGCTGACCAGATCAAATGTTGTATTTCCCGTCTTGTAATCAATGATCTTTACATAAACTTTATCGTCTGTCTTCATGATATCCAGACGGTCAATTCGTCCGCCTCCGATTGAAACCTCAAATCCCTCTGGTTGAAATTTACCGTTTCGAAGCTGTTCCTGCAGTGCCCAGACTGTTCTTCTAAGAATCCTTCGTGTACGTTCGATCATATACTGGTTCCTTGCACTGCTCTGAAGGATCGTATTACCGTAATCGGCGCTGATCTTGTCCAGACATTCATCTGCGATCGCATCCCGCAGTTCATCCGAAAGTTCGCTCCACTTAAGCTTTCTTCTGTGAATTTCTGCTGCGAAATCTTCCAGTGCCTGATGGATCACATTTCCCATATCCATCGCCTTAAATTCGTATTCTGCACGTTCCTTTACTTCCAGACCGTATTTCAGAAAATGAGCAAACGCACATGCCGAAAAACGTTCCAGTCTTGTTGCACCGTTCGGTGAGACTTCCCCGTACAGAGCTTTCGCTACGCTTTTGCTGATCTGATCGACCGGTTTGCGGATAAAAGCAGCTTCTATGAGTTTTTTTGTTACTGTACAATATCTCGGACTGTTCAAATACCAGCTGTACAGTTCTGCAAAAATCGGATTATCTTTTCTTTTTTCTTCATCAGTCAGTTCTGACAGAAAATATTCCACTGCTGTATTCGGAGTCTCAATAAGTTCCAGCTCATTCTGTGGTTCTTCCGCACGCTCTGTCTTAAGCTTCGGAAAAAGTGTCTGCACTGTCCGGATCAGAAATGCCGGTCCCGTCGCTTCTCCTTTTCCGTTGGACATACTGTACGAAAGGCAGAGTCTCTCGGATGGCTTCGTAAGGTTGAGATACAGATAAAACCGCTGCGTATTCATCAGTTCTTTTGGTCCCGGTGCCAGTTCAATCCCCTGTCCTCCCAGAAAATCTCTGTCCATCTCTGTAAGGATTCCTCCTGACTCCGTATTTTTCGGTATACATCCTTCATTGACTCCTACAAAAAACAGTGCACGGATATCTTTCAGTCTCGTTCTCTCCATATCACCGACCAGTACCTGATCAATTCCCGGCGGAATCAGTGCTACCTTCGCCTGTCCCATGCCTGTTTCAAGGAGCTGGCGATATTCCTCCGCAGATACTTTTTCTTCTCCCAGAATGCTGACCATTTTATCGAGAAGATTCATAACTATACCATAAATCTGGGCATATTCTTTTTCCATGGCACGGTCGCCGTGCTGCTTAAATAAAATCTCCTGTACCGCAAGTTTTTCCTGCACGCGGCTCTGCACAATAAATTCATAGAGACACCTGCTGTATTCTGCGACTGTTTTTTTCTTTCCGGCAAAGCCTTCTGCAAGGGATCGAACCTCTGTCACAAAACACTCCCGGATAACATTCAGTTCCATGATCGATGTCGAATCCATATCGCGACTGAGCCGCACCCATCTCTCATCCCATTTTCGAAATCCATGAATTCCAAGTGCCAGTACATAATTTTCCAGACGATCTGTCTCACTTCTGGAAATATCGGACATACCGCAGCGCAGATACCGGAACACGCTTTCATAGCTGAATCCCTGACTTACCATCTCCAGTGCCGCACGTACATATTCCACAAATGGGTTCATCAGTACAGAATGCTTCTCATCTATAAAAAACGGGATCCCGGCTTCTTCAAAGACATGTCTTGCAATACTTCCGTATTCTTCCAGATTTCCTGTGATCACTGCAATCTGCCCGTAGCGGTACTGTGAATCCCGTACCAGCCGGATAATTCTTCTTGCAGTCTCCTGCATCTCTCTCTCCGGTGTCCCCGCCTGAAAAATCTGCACTTCTTTTTGCTCTTTGTCATAACTTCTTCTGCGATAACGAAACAGATTCTGTTCCAGAAATCCAAGGGCAGGCGAATCGGCAAACCGGGAACTGCTGCCGCTCTTTATCCAGACCGGTTCTTCCACATCTTTCGTAAATTCACTTAAAGAACGAATCATTTTATGACTCATATAAAATAATTCATGTGGCTTTCCCTTTGCCAAAAATTCTTCTCTGACATCCATCGTAACCGTCACGGAAACTTTTTTGCAGACTGCCAGAAGTTCCCGGATAACCGTATGCTGTACCGGTGTAAATCCCGTGTAACCATCAAGTATGACTGTACTGCCACGCAATTTCCGTGAAAACGGAATTTCTTTCGCAAGGACTTCCAGAACTTCTTCTGATGTCATAAAATGATCTGACAGATATTCCCGAAATGCCTGATAAAGGACAGACACATCTTTTAATTTCATCTGCAGAAGCGGCTTATCCTCTGCGTCATTGATCATCTTATCCATTTCTTCTTCATGGACTTCATACTGCATAAACTCCGAGATCAGGGATTTCACTTCATCGAGATAACCCGGTTTTTTCATCTGATTTTTCAGATAGACAAGTTTTTTCTGGTTCATTTGTACCAGTTTCTGAATAACCATATTCTTTCCGGTTTCTTCCAGAACTTTCCGTGTATCACCGCCAACTTCTTCAAAAATACGGTACGCCAGTCGTTCAAAGCTCAGTACATCAATATTTAAGATTCCTTTTTGCGGATGCATTTCCACGAGTGTTTTCTGTGTCTGCATGGTAAACTGCTCCGGAACGATTACATAATACATAGTTATCGGATTTCGTGAGGCTTCGCGTATCACATTCTGATATGCTGCGTACGATTTACCCGCGCCGGAATTTCCAATAATAAACTGAAGTGACATAAAAACCTCCCTGCTAAACATTTACTTTTATGATACATATTTCAGTAAAATACGAATAAGATATACAGAATCATATCCCGCAGTAACCCTGTGGCATCACACCGGGAACCGGACCATTGGATCAGGAGGCTTCAACATGAGTTCGAAAACCAAAATCATCGTCTTACATATGAAAGAGGTAATCTATACCGGAATTTTTCTGCTGCTCCTTGTGATCTTCGGGGTAGTAATGCTTCTTATGTTCGGCTCCGGAAAGTCTGAAACGGCATCCTCAGACACCGTTTCAAAATACACCCCCGGGATTTACCGGACCTCTATACGATTAAATAACAACAGCTTTGATGTCGAAGTGACCGTCGATCAGGACAATATCCGCTCGATTCATCTTGCCAACTTAAGTGAAAGTACTTCCGCCATGTTTCCGCTGGTAGAACCTGTGCTGGACTCACTCGCCAGCCAGATCTATTCTACTCAGTCACTGGAAAATCTGGAGTATTCCAGCGATCAAAAATACACGGCGCTCATGCTGATCCATGCCGTCGATAAAGCTGTCGCAAAAGCTGAAACTGCCGGTTAGATCCTGATCTGATCCAGTTCTTTCATCCATAATGTCGCGCACGCATCACTTGGCATACGGAGATCTCCTCTCGGAGATACGGCAACACTTCCGACTTTCGGTCCATCCGGCAGACAAGAACGTTTAAACTGCTGCATGAAAAATCTGCGATAGAATGTCTTAAGCCATTTCAGAATCGTCTCATCATCATATTCTCCTGCAAAGGCATTCTGCGCCAGGCGGAAAATCTTCTTCGGTGGGAAAGTCCAGCGAAGCATATAATATAAAAAGAAATCGTGCAGTTCATATGGGCCGACCAGATCTTCCGTCTTCTGTGAGATCACACCATCCTTCGGTGGCAGAAGTTCCGGACTTACCGGAGTATCCAGAATATCCAGAAGAATCTCTGCAAGTTTCTGATCTTCGCAGGTATCTGCATAATATCTTACCAGATGACGTACCAGCGTCTTCGGCACGGAACTGTTGACTGCATACATGGACATATGATCACCATTATAAGTTGCCCACCCAAGTGCCAGTTCGGAAAGGTCTCCTGTTCCAATGACAATACCACCGGACTGGTTTGCAATATCCATCAGGATCTGCGTACGTTCCCTTGCCTGTCCGTTCTCATAAGTGACATCATGTACTTTCGGATTGTGTCCGATATCACGGAAATGCAGGTTGACCGCTTCACGGATATTGACTTCTTTCAGAGTTGCCCCCAGACATTCGCTTAACTGGCAGGCATTGTTATAGGTACGGTCAGTCGTTCCGAAGCATGGCATTGTAACAGCCGTGATCTTGCTTCTGTCCATACCAAGCATATCAAATGCACGTACGGTCACAAGAAGTGCCAGCGTGGAGTCCAGTCCACCAGACAGACCGATCACAGCATTCTGGCAGTGAATATGTGCAAGACGTTTCTTAAGTCCCATTGCCTGAATATTTAGAATTTCGTCGCAGCGGCGCTCTCTTTCTTCTTTGATTCCCGGTACAAACGGTCTGGAATCAAATTTACGGGTAAGAACTGTCTCTGTATTTTCCAGTGTAAACGGTGCTTCGTTATAACTGATGTCCTTCCCTTCCGGTGCCAGATCCGGCGCAAACTGACAGGTTGTCATTCTTCTTCGTTCATTGTCCAGACGGTGGATATCAAGATCTGCATAGATTACACCATTTGCGAATCTTCGGCTCTCAGCAAGAATCGAGCCGTTTTCCGCAATCAGATTGTGACCGCCGTAAACGACGTCCTGTGTGGATTCACCTTCTCCCGCAGTTGCATAAATATAACCACAGAGAAGTCTTGCAGACTGCGCACTCACAAGGCTCTTACGGTAAGAATCCTTACCGACAACTTCATCACTCGCGGACAGATTGACGATCAGATTTGCACCATGGAATGCATGTGCAACGCTCGGCGGATTTGGTACCCAGAGATCTTCACAGATTTCTGCTGCAATCTGCAGCTTCGGCATGTCCTCGCATGTAAAGATCGTATTCGGAGAAATCCAGATATCTTCCTCATAAAGATCGTCCTCAGAATCCTCATCATCGAAATCCTCAACATCAAAGTCCAAATCGTCAAAATCCTCGTCCTCGAAATCCTCATCATCGAAGTCCTCGTCCTCGAAATCTTCATCATCGAAATCTTCATCATCAATTTCTTCGAGTTCTTCAAACTCATCAAAAGATGCCATCTCAATGTCAAATTCCACGTCATCAAAATCGCTGTCATACCGTTCTTTGTACGCTTCGCGGTCAATGTGAACCGTGCCGTCGACATGCTCTCCTGAAGTAAAATATCTTGCCTCATAAAACTCATTATAATTTGGCAGATACGTCTTCGGTACAAACCCCAGAATTTCACCGTGATTGAGTCCTGCTGCCACATTATAAAGCTTACCATTGTATTCCAGAGGGAGTCCGACAAAGATCAGTGCGTCCACCTCTTTTGTTTCTTCTGCAATACGGACAAGCTGAACTTTCGCCTCTTCCAGAAGATTCTCCTGCCAGAACAGATCTCCACAGGTATATGCAGTGATACAAAGTTCCGGAAATACCATAACCTTTGCACCCTGTTCTTCCATCTCATGGATCATACGGATGATTTCTGTTGCATTATATTCGCAGTCAGCCACACGGACATCCGGTGTAGCGGCAGCTACCTTTATAAAACCGTCTTTCACAGCTTTTTCCTCCTATTTGCACTTTCTGAGAATTTCTTTTAACTCCTCTACACTGAAGATATAATTTTTATTACAGAAATGACAGTTCAGTTCTACTTCTTTGCCTTCCTGGATCAGTTCATTTAGTTCTTTACGTCCGATGCTGATCAGCGCACGCTCTACACGGCTCTTGCTGCAGTTACAGTAAAATTCTGTCGGGATCGTATCGTTGATTTCAATATCAAAACCGTCAAGTACCTGTTCCAGAAGGCTCTCCGGTGTATGGCCCTGCTCCAGAAGTGTCGTTACGGACTGGATCTTCTGTACATTTTCTTCAAGTTTTGCGATCGTTTCTTCTTCTGCAAACGGCATAACCTGTACGATAAAACCTCCAGCCTGACGTACGGTATTATCTTTGTTCATCAGAACGCCGAGCCCTACTGCTGACGGCACCTGCTCACTCGCTGCAAAATAATAAGTAAGATCCTCTGCGATCTCTCCTGTCTGTAATGCGACCTGACCAACATACGGCTCTTTCAGTCCCATATCCTTAATGACCTGAAGAAAACCATTGCCGACAGCACCGGATACATCCAGTTTGCCTTTCGCATTTGCCGGGATAATTACTTCCGGATTTCCCACATACCCCTTGACACGTCCTTTAGAATCTGCAGTAACGGTAATTCCCTGAATCAGTCCGTCACCTTTTACCTGCAGTGTCAGGATGTCTTTGTCTCCCTTCATCATCACACCCATCATAGAACCGGCTGTGAGAAGACGTCCCAGCGCGGCAGTTGCCACCGGACTTGTGTTGTGATCCTGTCTTGCAGTCTCCACGGTTTCTGTTGTAACTGCTGCAAACGCACGGATCTGGCTGTCCGCAGCAATCGCTCTTACTATATAATCTTTCATATTCTGTCTGTACCTCTTTTATTTATTTTTTCCTTTTTCCCTTGCAACAAAAAACATTCTCTCGCTGTCCTTCGTAGCAGGTTCCATCGTATACGCATCATAAACCGCCAGAAGATCCATTCCTGCTTCTTTTATCAGTGATTCGATTTCTTCCTGCGGATAGGCTTTCTGGCAGTGGACTTCCTCGCATTTTTCATACAGGCCATCCTCTCTCGGAAGAAAAACAGCAAGCTCATAATAATTCAGGCCTTCTTCTTCATCAAAACTGTTGTCCCAGATGAAGCTGCCCTCCTCACGGTTCTCGGCAATTGTCGTATCACCCATAAGGTCTCTGTACTTATGTACGGTATTCATATCAAAGAGAAAAATACCTTCCGGATCCAGATAGTTATTTACCAGACGAAATACCTGAAGAAGTTCTTCTCTCTCCGTGATATAATTCAGGCTGTCACACACACTGACCACCGCACGTACCGTACCATATAATTCAAATTCCTGCATATCCTGTAAAAGATAGAGAATATCCTGCCCGGATTCTACTCTCTTTTCCATTGCCTCTGCAAGCATTTCCTCGGAATTGTCCACACCAATCATATCATACCCCCGATCTGCAAGCAATCCCGTCATTGTACCTGTACCACATCCAAGTTCCAGTACAAGTCCGTCTGTAATTCCGTATTCTTTCAGGCGGTCTGTAACATAGTCTGCCCATCCTTCGTAATCAATATTGTCCATGAACAGATCATAAACCTGTGCAAATTTACTGTATGCTTCCATTTTCTTCCTCTCTCCTGCTGGTAAAAAAGGCAGATGATCTCTCACCTGCCTCTTTTGTGTCTTTGTTATCCTTTTACTGAACAGGCATATAATATACGTCTGCCGCTTCTCCGTGCCAGTAATAGCTGTTGCCGTCTGCATCATATGCATCCTGTTCATCAGCGAAGCTATAGGTATTTCCGTCAAAATCTACCCAGTTTCCGTTACCGTCCGGCTGAATAACGAGTGGATGTCCGTCAGAATTGCGGTAGATGGTTCTTGTCTCATCGGTGTTGGAAAGCTGCTCATCTGTAAATCCACCGGAATTCGTGGATGTGTCTGTAGAAGCAGTTCCATTATCTGCAGCCTGTGAAGCATCGTTCGAGCTTCCATCGGCAGTTGTTCCGTCAGTGGAAGCGGATGCATCTGTATTTCCTGCGTTATCAGAAGCTGCTGCACCGGAATTGTCTGCTGCGTTGTCTGCGGAGCTGTTATCTGCTGCCGGAGCCGCCGCCTGCTTCGGTGCTGCTTCTTTCAGTGAAGAATCTCCCAGAATCTGGAAGGAAGCGACTGCTGCCTTGATAGAATCCAGTGCATCTTCGCTCTTTACAGAAGCTTCGATATTATAATATTCGGTATCGTTGGCAAATACTTTGTGAACCACATAAAGGTCTCCGCCACTCTTATCTGTATTCAGCATTTTGGTTGTGTAGCTGTATACACCAATTCCGTTGACATCATTGGATGTATAATCCTGAATTTCAAAATCAGTGCCGTTTACTTTGTCACCATCTGCCTGATCAAGTGAAACTGCCATATCCTGTGTGCTCGGGATCACGGTAGAAGCCATGGTATCCTCACCCTGTCCGTGCAGGATCAGAATGTTTCCGACATTCGGAGACTCAAAGCTTACCATATCTGTCTCGTCTGTCTTATTGGCCCATGTGGCATCCGGAAGGTTGATCGCGATTGACTTATCTGCGGATGTATAAGTTGTGCTCTGTACATTCGGTGCGATCGTCGGTTCTATAGTCGGAGCCGGTGTTGCAGTCGGTTCTGCTGTCGGTGTCACGGCTACAGCCGGAGTGTCTTCTTTTTTATCATTACCGCCAAAGCTACATGCAGACATCAGTACAGATGCCGTTATCACCATTGCTGTCATTGCAAGTAATTTTTTATTCTTCATAATAACATTCTCCTTATAAAATGATAATGTTTATACTCTTTCCCTCGTGCTATATTTTACAGTTATATCCCATCAGTGTCAATGAAAAACCGTATAGTTTAGCAAAGCTTACTTTGAATTTTCCGTCATATACATATGCAGTTCATGCAGTGCTCTCGTCGCTGTAATATACTTTGCCTGGCATTGAAGACCGCTTTCTCTGTCCTCTTCAAATATGCCAAATACCTGATCGAATTCCAGACCTTTTGCAAGATAAAAAGTCGTCACAGTCAGTCCTTTCTTAAAACTCTGGCTGTCGCGGTTCATGTAGCAGAGCTGGTTTTCTGCCTCCGGGGCAATTTCTTTCAGTCTCTTTTCTATATAAAGGAAAGCGTGTTCTGCTTCCCTTTCTGTAAGAAAGATCAGAGCTTCTGTCTCAAACTCTTCCCGACGGTTCAGCCACTTTTCAAGAACAGTCTCAAGTGCTTCCTCTGTCGACGAAAATGTCCGCTCATCTACCGGCTCACCATGACGTTCGAACAGCTCCATATCCTCAATTCCGGTAAGATGGTTCGCATACTGTGCAACCTCCATCGTATTACGATAACTTCTGTTCATCACAATCTTGCGAATATCTTTCCCAAATATCTTCGGAAGAAATTTCAGCACATCCTGTGTCTCGTCTTCCATTGTCTGGGCCTTATCTCCCAGAATGGTCATCCTGCATGGAAACATTTTATGGATCAGCAGATACTGGATCCATGAATAATCCTGCATCTCATCCACCACAACATGCTTGATCCCGTGATGGTTTCGGCACTGGTACAGTGTGTACTTAAGATAAAGCACCGGATATACATCTTCATATCGGAGGCGGCGCTTCTCAATCTGGCAATGTGGAAGCGGCCGGTATCCTTCTTTCTCAAGAAAACGGCTGTACAGCACATAACAGTCTCTTGTCTCGTACATGCTTCTGAAGCATTCCATTACTTCTTCACGTTCTTCATCAGAAAGATCTCTGTCTCTCAGTGTCTCCACCTGGTCAATAAAATATTCTGCGACAGAATGCATTCTGGAAAGAAGCGGTACATCCAGAAATTTAAAATAAAACAGATCAATAATCTCTTTTTCGCTCAGTGTGCAGCCTCTGTATTCCACATCACGGAAATTCATCAGCTCGTCTTCCAGTCTGAGGACAAAACCATCCAGCTTCGAAACAAATTCCGGTGACTGTTTCTCCCGACAAATATCCTGTATCTTCGGATTAAGTACTGTATGCTCAATCTGATCATAACGGTCTTCGCAGTCACCGACAATATCCTTGAGTTCTCTGTATGCAAACAGGTCAAAGCTCATCTCACGGATATTCTCCTCTCCCAGTTCCGGAAGGATATGTGAAATGTAATCTGCAAAGACTCCGTTCGGTGACAGGATCAGTACATTCGATGATTTCAGGTTTTCTCTGTCATGATACAGAAGATAGGCAATTCTGTGCAGGGCTACAGATGTCTTACCGCTTCCTGCCGCTCCCTGAATCACCATGATCCTGTCTTTGGTATTGCGGATGATCTCATTTTGCTCTTTCTGAATCGTCCGGACAATATTTTTGAGCTGTACTTCTCCGTTGCTTCCAAGCTCTGCTCCGAGAATTTCGTCGTCGATCTTGACATCACTTTCAAATTCATAGAGCATCTTGCCTTTACGGATCTTGTACTGCCATTTTGAAATCACTTCACCTTCAAAAATTCCTGACGGTGCCTCATAAGACGCCGGACCTTTATCGTAATCATAAAAAAGTCCGCTCACCGGCGCTCTCCAGTCATACACAAGCGGAAGGCTTCCCGCACTCTCGGAGAGATTGCCGATTCCGATATAAAAGGTCTCTGCATCCTCATCTCCGTCATACCGGAAATCTACTCTGCCGAAGAATGGCGAGTCCTGCATCTTTTTGAAGCGTTTGCGAAGGCGGAACTGCTCTTCGTTGGCATTCATCTGGCGGAAAAGTGCCTGCTGATTATCATAATCCTCATATCCGTACTGATCCATCTCGGTATAGTTTTCCCAGTAGTATTCATGCATGTCCTCGATTTCTTTCTCTCCTTCGAGAATTGCCGCATCTGCCTGGGCAAGACGGTCATTCAGACATTTCAATACATATTGCAGATATTCCCTGCCGTTTTTTATATTTTCCATGAAATTGATCACTGCTCCTCGTTGTCTTATGCGGGAAAATCATGTCGCATTGTCACATGATTTCTCCTATCTTATCATATAAAGGCTGCGCCGCTGTAAGCAGCTTGTTTCCTGTTTGTAACTGTGGCTTAATATTATACCGAAAAAAAGAGGTTATGACAAGGATAATAAATGAACTGATAAGAGTCTGTGCAGATAAAAAAATGTCGTGTGCGGCAACGGCTTCAGAGTCCGGAAATACTACGGATCTACTCTGCCTGTTAAAACCATGAATGCAAAAGCACACAACTCGCTAACGCTCAGACAATGTGCTTTTGATTCATAACACAGACAGACTACATCCAAGTATTTCTACGAACTCTTGCAGATGTTTCCGTACACGACATTTTTCTTCTACACAGTTCCTCTTCTTCCCTCATTTATTATGCCGCGGGAGGCGGTCTCCGTCCAAGCCGCTCCTCCGCCTCCTCGAATAAAATACGGAGATGGATAGGTAAAAGAAAAACTCCCGTCAGGAATGCCCGTAATTATCATCTGTGTCTGTCTCGCCTGAAAAACTTCGTAGAGATTCTTGGTGTACAGGTTTTTGCGTTGATGCAGAAAATGCTGCTGTCTGAGCATCTTTGATGCGAGTTCAGCATTTTCTGTATCGTTCTTAGCAAAGTTCTGTATACATAGAATCACAGAAGTTTTGAATTGAGACATGCACAGATGATAATTCACGGGCTATCCTAACTGGAGTCCTTTTCTTTACATTCCCATCATCAACGGGAATTCTTTATCGTTATGAACAAAGTTCCGACGACCCATTATCAAACTGACTGTTATAAAGATCTGCATAGAATCCTTTCGCTGCCAGCAGTTCTTCATGGTTACCCTGCTCAATAATATCTCCGTCTTTCATAACAAGGATCAGATCTGCGTCTTTGATCGTAGAAAGTCGATGTGCAATGACGAAGCTTGTTCTTCCCTTCATCAGATTATCCATTGCTTTCTGGATCTGCATTTCTGTTCTTGTATCAACAGAGGATGTTGCCTCATCAAGGATCAGAATCTTGTTGTCTGCAAGAATTGCTCTTGCAATCGTAAGAAGCTGTTTCTGTCCCTGTGAAATGTTGCTTGTTTCTTCATCCAGCACCATCTGATAGCCGCCCGGCTGCTGCATGATAAAGTTATGGATATGCGCTGCCTTTGCTGCTGCAATGACTTCTTCATCCGTTGCATCCAGTCGTCCGTAACGGATATTTTCCATGATTGTTCCGGAGAACAGCCATGTATCCTGAAGCACCATACCGAACATCTCATGAAGCTCGCTTCTGTTGAAATTTTTGACATCATGGCCATCTACTTTGATGGCACCCTTATTTACATCGTAGAAACGCATCAGCAGTTTAACCATCGTCGTTTTACCGGCACCGGTCGGTCCTACAATTGCAATCTTCTGTCCATCATGTACATCTGCCGAGAAATCATGAATGATGATTTTATCCGGATTGTAACCAAACTCAACATGTTCAAACTGTACATTTCCTTCCAGACCTTCAATAGAATCCGGATTTTCCGGTTGCTGTACTTCCTCTTCCTCATCAAGAAATTCAAAGACTCTCTCAGAAGCTGCTGCGGAAGACTGCAGAAGGTTTGTTACCTGCGCGATCTGCTGGATCGGCTGTGTAAAGTTACGGATGTACTGGAAAAATGACTGGATATCCCCAACTTCAATCGAACCTTTGATAACAAAGATTCCACCGAGAAGTGCTACCATTACATAGCCAAGGTTTCCGACAAACTGCATGATCGGCATCATCATTCCTGAGAAGAACTGTGATTTCCATGCAGATTCATAAAGTTTCTTGTTGTCTTTTTCAAATTCATCAAGCACATCATTTTCTTTATTAAATACTCTTACCACATCATGACCGCCGAAGTTTTCTTCGATCTGACCGTTGACTGCACCAAGGTAATTCTGCTGTGCCTGGAAGTATTTCTGTGAATGCTTCATCACCATCTGAATAATAAACATGGATACCGGCAGGATCAGAAGTGCAGCCAGCGTCATCCATACATTGATGGAAAGCATCATAATAAATACACCGATTAATGTAGTTACTGATGTGATAAGCTGTGTCAGGCTCTGATTAAGACTCATCTGAAGAGTATCAATATCGTTTGTTACCCTCGAAAGAATCTCACCGTTTATTCTGCTTTCAAAATAATTCAATGGCAGATGATTGATCTTCTTTGAAATATCTTTACGGAGATTATAAGTCACATCATTGGAAATTCCTGTCATGATCCATCCCTGAATGAAGGAGAAGCATGCACTTGCCACATACAGTCCCAGTGTCCACAGAAGGATCGTTCCGATCTTCGCAAAGTCAATACCACCAGTTCCGTTTACTTTTGCAACAAGACCTGTATAAAGTTCAGTCGTTGCTTTACCAAGAATCTTCGGTCCAACAATATTAAATACAGTTCCTGCAATCGCAAAAATAAATACCAGCACAAAACGCATTTTATAGCGGCTCATATAACGGAACAGTTTGCTCATCGCACCTTTGAAATCTTTTGCTTTTTCCGTCGGGCGCATGCCTCTTCCGTGTCCGCCCATTGGTCCACGTCGTCTCTGTTCACTCATGCCAATTCCTCCTCTGACAGCTGACTCATTGCAATCTGACGGTAAACTTCACAGTTTTTCATCAATTCTTTATGTGTACCGATACCTGCCATATGTCCGTCATCCAGAACAATAATCTTGTCAGCGTTCAAAATTGTACTGATACGCTGTGCCACAATGATTGTTGTTGCATCTTTTGTATGTGCTTTGAGTGCTTTACGCAAAGTACTGTCGGTCTTGAAATCCAGTGCAGAAAAGCTGTCGTCAAAAATAAATATCTCAGGTTTCTTGGCGATTGCCCTTGCTATGGAAAGACGCTGTTTCTGACCACCGGATACGTTGGTTCCTCCCTGTGAAATTGGAGAATCGTATGTTTCCGGTTTTGCATCAATAAATTCTGTTGCCTGAGCTACTTCCGCTGCTTCTTTTACTTCTTCGACGGAAATGTCCGTCTTACCGTAACGAATATTGGAATCAATCGTACCTGAGAAAAGAATTCCCTTCTGCGGTACATATCCAAGCCTTGATCTGACATCTTTCTGTGTCATATCACGGACATCAACTCCGTCTACAAGGATACGTCCCTTCGTCACATCGTAGAATCGCGGAATCAGATTAACAAGTGTACTCTTGCCACTTCCGGTACTTCCGATCACGGCGATCGTCTCACCTTTTTCTGCTTTGAAGGAAATATCTGTCAGTACATTTTCTCCTGCTTCCGGATATGCAAAACTTACATGATCAAATTCTACCGTTCCTTTTACATCTTGTGCCGGGAGAACCGGATTTTCCGGATCTGTAACACTTACTTTTGTTTTCAGCACGTCGTTAATACGGAGTGCTGCGACATTGGCTCTCGGAAGCATAATAGACATTGCTGTGATCATCAGGAAGGACATGATGATCTGCATTGCATACTGGATAAATGCCATAACATTACCAACCTGCATAGTTCCGTTATCTACCGCATAAGCACCACTGTAAATAATCAGAACGGAAACGCCATTCATAATAAGCATCATCGTCGGCATCATAAATGTCATACAGCGGTTGACAAACAAGTTTGTCTTTGTCAGTCTTTCGTTGGCTTCCTCGAAACGTTCTTCCTCATGTTTCTCCCTGCTGAATGCACGGATAACCGGAATACCGGTAAGAATTTCTCTTGTCACAAGGTTCAGCTTATCGACCAGTGTCTGTAATACTGTAAATTTCGGCATTGCCACCTGGAACAGAACAATGATCACCACAAGAATAAGTCCAACTGCCAGACCAAGGATCCAGGTCATGGAGGAATCTGTATTTAATACGCGGATCACTCCACCGATACCAAGAATCGGTGCATACAGGACAATACGGAAAAGCATTGTCATAACCTGCTGTACCTGCTGAATATCATTTGTGCATCGTGTGATAAGTGATGCGGTTGAAAACTTATGATACTCTTTGCTTGAAAAAGTGATAACCTTTCGGTATACCGCATTTCTCAGATCGTGACCGAGTGCTGCCGCAACTCTGGAAGAAAGAAATACCACACAGATTGCGCAGAGCATTGTGATCAGTGCCATGCCAAGCATTCTCACACCCGCAATCTTGATGTAATGCATCTGGATCGCATCGACGTCTTCGCCAATTGCTTCATACTCGCTTTTTACATAGGAAACACCAGCCTGTGTGATAATGGAATCCTGCATGCTGTCGACTTTTTCGCTGATTTTTTCTGTCATGGCATCCAGTGCTTCTTTCGGCATAATCGCAAGTGCCTGCATCGGATCTGTGCCTTCCGGAATCCCCATCTGTGTAAACATGGCATTTACTTCATCTCCACCGGAAGAAAAGCTTGCCACGATGATCATCGGCTTTCCGAAGATGCTGTTTAATTCATCTCTTTCCCCGGAAGTCACATCGTCTTTCAGTACAAAAAGATCACCGTCTTCTTCATAAAAGGAATCTACAGTATCTTTGTCGTCATCGTCCATAAACAGCCGAAGACTGTCCATGGATGTCTTTCGGATCTTTTCCGGTACGCTGTCTTCAATACCACTCTGCTGGATTCCCACATTGACGATTTTGGATGTGTAATCCGGCAGGGAAAGATCGCAATATGCCTGAAGAAACAGAAGTGCTATGATCAGTGCCACATAGCCTGCTGATTTTTTCAGATATTTCATCAGTTTGATCACTTTTGCTGCCTCACTTTCTTTGTGTCATTTTTCCGGATGTTCCGGGTATTTTTTCAATGTTCTCTGTAATCTGCTCCAACATTCTTCTCAAAAGGCAAAGTTCTGTTTCGCTGAGACCATCAAGAAGAATCTTTTCATTTTCTTTGACTTTCTTCATGCCATTCTCTTTTACCTGTTTGCCTTTTTCTGTCAGATAGATTCTGGAGATGCGCTGATCTTTTTCATCGGCTTCCCTGTAAAGCAATCCTGCTTTTTCCAGTCGCTGGACAGTCACATTGACGGTCGGCGGTTTGATTCTTAAATGTTCTGCGATCTCACGCTGGCTCAGTCCGTCTTTGTACGCCAGTAAGCCAAGTACCGGAATCTGTCCCGGATAAATTCCCAGTTCCTGCATCTGTCCAAAGCACTTTCCCATAAATCGGCGGTCAATTCTCATAAACATGGATAAAAAGCTGTCCTTATGCTCCGGTGGGCAAAACTCTGGTTCTCCTTCTGTAAACACCTCTTCACCTCCATAAGTAATGTTTATAGTTTGTTAGTCAGCTATTGATTAGTCGGCTAATTGATTATTATATGCATTTGCACAAAAATAGCAATGGTTTTTTATGAATTTCACAGAATTTTTATATTTTCCTTATAAAAAATAATTTGTTCGGCTAATAAATATATATATATTTCACGCTGATGCAGTACCGGACTCCCAACATGGAAACGGCTTCGGAATTTGGAAATACTATGTCTCTCTTCATTCTGCTAAATACATGGCGAAAAAGTGCATAACTCGCTAACGCTCAAACAATGCACTTTTTCGCCATAACGCAGTCTACCGAGAGACTAAGTATTACCATAAATTCCTGCAGATGTTTCCTGTTTGGGAGTCCGGTACTGTCTCAGCTGATATTTTATTTTTTCATATTATCTGGCCTGGCGCTCAATATTTTTTATCTCTAAAATATAAGAGTTCCTTTGTTCATTCATAAAGCACGGTGAGGTGCCACACTATCCTGTATAAAGTACGGGAATGGATGGAAAGAGAAAAAGAGGACTCAAAGAATGGATGCTTTTCATAAAAATTTTCAACGAAAATCTCCAACCTGAGTCCCCTTAGTTTCTTCCCATCATCGCCGGGAATTCTTTATACGAACTGATTACTTTCCCCATCGTATTCGTACTCAATCGATGCAAGTTTCTCCACCAGTTCTTCTCTGTCCAGCCCTTTGTCTTCGCAAAGAACCTCCAGAGTAGCATAAAAATCTCTCAACTGTGTGTTGACATAGCTCAACAGCATTACCGGATCCTTTGGTATCATTGCGTACCTCCTGTGGTATTCTGCTGCCGGTCAGATTATACACAGCAGCATATTATTTCGTGTTGATCACAAACTCTCCGTCTTTTACATCCAGCACAAGCGTGTCGCCCTGATGAACATCACCGGAAAGAATCTTCTTCGCAGCAAGTGTTTCCACATAATTCTGCAGATAACGTTTCAAAGGCCTTGCACCATATACCGGATCATAGCCATTTTCAATTACCTGTGTTCTGGCTGCATCTGTCAGTTCCAGAGAAAGTTCCTGATCTGCCAGACGGTCACTGAGCTCTTTGACCATCAGGTCTACTATGCCGCCAATATTCTCTTTTGTCAATGGCTTGAACATGATAATTTCATCCAGACGGTTCAGGAATTCCGGACGGAAGTGTCCACGCAGGTCATTCATAACCTGTTCCTGAGCTTCTGGTTTTATTTCACCTTTTTCATCAATACCATCAAGAAGATACGGTGAACCGATGTTCGAAGTCATGATCAGAATCGTGTTCTTAAAGTCTACCGTTCTGCCCTGTGAATCTGTGATACGTCCATCATCCAGCACCTGCAGAAGTACATTAAATACATCCGGATGAGCTTTCTCAATCTCATCAAACAGTACAACACTGTATGGTTTACGACGAACAGCTTCTGTAAGCTGACCGCCTTCTTCATATCCTACGTATCCCGGAGGAGCTCCGATCAGACGGGATACAGAATATTTCTCCATGTACTCACTCATATCGATTCGTACCATATTCTGCTCGTCATCAAACAGAGTTGCGGCAAGTGTTTTGGCAAGTTCTGTCTTACCGACACCGGTAGGTCCGAGGAACAGGAATGAACCAATCGGCTTGGATGGATCTTTGATTCCTGCTTTTGAACGAAGAATGGCATCTGTTACAAGACGTACACCTTCATCCTGACCAATGACACGTTTGTGCAGTTCATCTTCGAGACCAAGAAGTTTCGTTCTCTCACCCTCGGTCAGTTTCGTTACCGGGATGCCCGTCCAGCGTGAAATAATCCTTGCAATCTCATCATCTGTAACTGCCTCATGGACAAGGCTGCGGTCGCCTTCTTTGACCTGTTTTTCTTCTATTTCAAGCTGCTGCTGAACTTTCGGAAGTTCTCCATACTGAAGTTCGGCGGCTTTTTCCAGATCGTAATTCTGTTTTGCTTTCTGGATCTGTTTATTGATATCCTCAATCTGCTCACGTAATTTCTGGAGCTTCTCGACAGAATGTTTCTCATTATCCCACTGCGCTTTCTGAGTGTTGAATGTGTCACGCATCTCTGCAAGCTCTTTCTGCAGTTCTACAAGACGCTCTTTACTCAGATTATCCGTTTCCTTCTTAAGCGCAGACTCCTCAATCTCAAGCTGCATGATCTTACGTCTCTGTTCATCCAGCTCGGTCGGCATGGAATCCAGCTCGGTCTTGATCAGGGCACACGCTTCATCAACCAGATCGATGGCTTTGTCCGGCAAGAATCTGTCTGTGATATATCTATGCGAAAGCGTAGCGGCTGCTACCAGCGCGCTGTCTGTAATTTTTACGCCATGGAATACTTCATATCTCTCTTTCAGTCCACGAAGGATTGAAATTGTATCTTCTACGGTCGGCTCATCTACCATAACCGGCTGGAAACGACGTGCCAGTGCGGCATCCTTTTCGATGTACTGACGGTACTCATCAAGCGTGGTTGCACCGATACAGTGCAGCTCACCTCTGGCAAGCATTGGTTTCAGCATGTTGCCCGCATCCATCGCACCGTCTGTCTTACCGGCACCGACGATCAGATGCAGCTCATCAATGAAAAGAATGATCTCGCCTTCGCTCTTCCTTACCTCTTCAAGAACTGCTTTCAGACGCTCCTCAAACTCACCACGATATTTCGCGCCTGCAACCAGTGCTCCCATATCCAGTGCAAAAATTTTCTTATCTTTCAGGCCTTCCGGGACATCACCTGCGACGATTCGCTGTGCCAGACCTTCGATAGCTGCTGTCTTACCAACACCAGGCTCACCGATCAGAACCGGATTATTCTTGGTCTTACGTGAAAGAATACGGACGATATTTCGAATCTCTGCATCACGGCCAATGACGGGATCAAGTTTCTGATTTCTTGCTTTCTCCACAAGATCCTCGCCGTATTTATTCAGTGTGTCATAGGTTGCCTCCGGGTTGTCACTGACAACTCTCTGGTTACCTCTGACAGTAGACAGCGCCTGCAAAAATCTTTCTCTGGTAATGCCAAATTCATTGAATATCTTCTTCATGCCCGGACTTGGCTGTGTCAGCAGTGACAGAAACAGATGCTCAACAGAAACGTATTCGTCTCCCATTGCTTTTGCTTCATTTTCTGCATTTACCAGCGATTTGTTCAGATACTGCCCAAATCTCAAATCACCACCGGATACTTTGACTTTTGCATCCAGTGCTTTCTTCACTACGTTGATAAAATATTCTTTATTAATATCCATCTTCTCAATCAGTTTGAGAATCAGGCTGTCTTCCTGTGTCAGCAGGGCATATAAAAGATGTTCCTGCTCCACTTCCTGATTGCCGTATTCATAGGCAACCTTTTCAAGATCCTGAACAGCCTGCACGGATTTCTGTGTAAACTTACTGATGTTCATAGGCTCTCCTCCTTATATCATAGGAAAAGGATACTGAAATTTCTTCCCGTACCCTTAATGTTATCTTTGTTATATCGGTAATATAACACGCGTTGTTAGCACTGTCAAGAGGTGAGTGCTAATTTTTTGTGAAGAATTTGTGAAGCCTTGATTTTATGGGCTTCACAGGGATTTTTCACTTGCTTTCGCACTCAATTTTCTTGTTTTTACACCATTTTTACACCATTTCATTTGATTTTGGTGTAACGTCTATTTTCTTTACACCAAATTACACCATCGACTTACATTTACACCACAGCAGATACAGTTTCCGGCAGATTCATTTTTGACATCTCGTTTTCTACATGAGACATTTCTGCGATATGATTGTAGATATTCATAGTGATCTGTGCATCTGAATGTTCTTCGCTCCGCTACGGTCGATCTGCCACTGAAGCGAAGCTGTAAACTCTGCAAGAACAAATGCACGGGCACAGCAATAAGCCGCTCCCAGAGGCTTCATATTTC
>ERZ1106941.589-NODE-589-length-50214-cov-15.810582_pt1 | contig 50214 bp, 52 predicted proteins | sample MGYA00403670_ERZ1106941 | MGnify/ENA primary metagenome ERZ1106941 (study PRJEB35170, sample SAMEA104062400) | human gut metagenome | biome: human gut; feature: human-associated habitat; material: faeces | place: Denmark | collected 2012-06-04 ...
GGGAACCTTACCTTAGCTATGATTTTTGATGCTATTTTAATGTGAACAGGCTCTAGTCTATCATGCATTATATTGCCTATATGACCGATAACTGTTTTACTAAGTTCATCGTTTTTCTTCGTGATATATTCTATATCAACATTGAGTTCTTTATCTCCATATTTCATTTTGTTTATTTTTGATAAATCATCAACGAAGGATTTCATTGACGAAGATAAATAACTCATTATTTTTTGTTCAGCTTTACTTGCTGCTTCATCATATTTTTCCTTCATTTCTGCAAGTTCATCTGCTATTTTTTTAGCATGATTATCATCACTTGATACACTAGGGGTATATCCGCATCCTCCATCCGAACAGAAAAGGTCTTTAAAAAAATTAGCAATGGGATTATCCATTACACAACAATCGCCTATACAACAGCCACCCATATATCAACACTCCTATTTATTTTTAAATTTACCAATCAATCCCGATACTATTACATTATCAGGGATATTTTTCATAACTGAAGTTTTGCCGTTAACGGTAACATTCTTTCCTATATGAACATTATTAGCTACACCTGACTGACCATAAATAACCGTGTGATCACCTATGGTAACACATCCGGAAATACCACTTTGTGATACTATCTTACAATCATGCCCAATAATTGTATCATGGCCAATAACTACCAGATCACCAACCTTTGTACCTTTTCCAATAACAGTATTGGATAAAACACCTCTTTGTACAGTTGAATTTGTTCCCACCGAAGCCCCCTCTTCAATAATAACACTTTTTACTCCACAAAATGAAGTTATAGTTCTGCCCATTACACCAAAATACGGATCACCACCGATAACTGCACCAGAACGGATAAACACATTGTTATGTATTCTTACCCCTCTGTGTATGGTAACATTGTTTTCAATAAAACAATTATCACCAATAACAACATCCTCGCCAATCACCGAAAAAGGAGAAATTTGTGTATTCTGACCAATGACAGCACTTGGAGAAATCATACTACCATTTAAAGAAATATAATCATTAGATGCCTTTTTGTGATTCTCTAATACCCCTATTTCTACGAAATACTCCGCAATCTTTATCATTGCAATCTCTACAAAATCATCGCAGAAGATAAGCGTTTTATTTGTATCAACAAAACATGGTTCAGTCAAAATTACAACTGCATCTGTTTTAAGTATATCATCAGGAGCATAGGCTACAGCAATTTCCTGAGGTTTCGCTCTTTCAGCCCAGTTTATTCCGCAGATCTCTATAGTTTCATCGCCTACAACCTGATAGTCAAATTGCATTGCTAATTTTGAAACATTAACCATATAGTTTCTCCAGATGAGTAAGTACACCATTTAATCTTGTTTCTGTTTTTTTCTTAACTGTTGTCAACGCAGCATTTAGCATTTCTTGACTCCGCACGATTTTATCAAAATCTTTTTGAGCACTATCCAGTTGCTTTTCAAGTGTTTCAAGATTACTGTTTGCCGCCGACACAATCTTATCTGCATCCTGCTTACTGGTTTCAACATATCTTCTGCAAAGCAGCATAATATTTTTGTATTCCTTAGTCAAATCCTGAAGCATCAATTCTGAATGCCTGCTGACTAGTCTATCATTTATTACCGTTCTTATATTGTCAATGTTTGTCATTTTTTTTAAGATCGGAAGATATTCGTCAATTTCTGCAATAGCCTCATATCCATACATTTTAATTAAAAAAGCGTATAAAGGATTTTTCTCATTTTTATTAAGTAATTTAATATCCCTGCATATGTTATAAATAAACGCTGCTGATGGCATGATATTACTTTCTGCATCCTCAATAGTATCAAAATATGCCTTGCTGCACAGCTTGCTTCTCAAATATTGCTTTTGTTTTTCCCAATCTTCAACCGGTTGATTCATTGTATCCCAATGGGTAGCGATAATATGTACTTTCTTTTTGTTATGTGCAGAGAAAGAGAAAACTGAAGCAATCGTCTCAATCTCCTCTTTATTTATTTTTTGAGCATCAACACATACAAAAACTGCATTAGCCTTTTTTATGTAATTCTTTGTAATATTTGATCTGTAAGCCACAGGATCTGATAGACCCGGTGTGTCAACGAACACTACTTCCGGTGGAAAGTTATTTGGTAAAGTTGAAATTCCTACTTCAATTTCCTTAACAAAATAATGCTCGGGACTCTGAGATGATGACCATTTTGAAAGTTCCTGCTGAACTTCATCGTTTGAAAGCACAATGTGAATATCCTCATGATTTATCCATTCAGCTTTATGCTGCTCTCCATTCAATTCAAGATATTCATTAAGGAAAGTATCTGCTGCACTGGACATTGACTTCCAAAGTGCCTTCCACTCTGTATCGGTATAAAAAGATACATGAACATAATCCTTAGGGCTTTTCCTAAATTTAGTAAGAGCAGCCGTTTCAGGTGTTACTGCCATTGAAGCATAATTTTTACCAAGCAGCGCATTTATTAAAGTAGATTTTCCTGTCTTTATAGTACCGACAAATGCTATCTGATACTCCGGATTTTGGCAGGTATCAAGAAAATCCTTCATTTGATCTATTATACTTATGTATGTATCACGGGATTCTCCGCTTACCTCAAATAAAGCCTTTATTCTTTCAATTTTTCTGCAATACTCGTCAGCTGTTTTATTCCAGAAAATCTCGTTATGCGGAGTTTTAGGAATGTTGTTAATTATTCGCTTAATCTTGAATTCCTCTTCAGAGCATTTGCTTGCATTTGATAGTTCGTTTTGCTTGAGAAAAGCTCCACACTTCGAGCAAAAATATCTTTCTGCATTATTTTCTGTAGAACAAACGGGACACTTTATTATTTCAGCCATCATATCTCATCCTTTACATATTTTATCGAATCTTTGATATCGAGACAATAACCTGTAAGCAGGAAGCCTTTTTTCATAAGCTTTCCGTTGCTTAAAAGATAATGTCTTCCATAGAAATTCATTCCATATTCTATGATCTTCAGTTTATTATCACCTTTCAGCGCATTAAAAGCATTCTTGGCCACCTTATCCTGAGTCACAACGTTAAACTGTGCATTTGACACATCTGCAATATTTTTTAAAGCGTTTACTGCATCTATATCAGCCCCACAATTCACCAGAATAACCTTATCATTAAACTCAGAGATATTTTCAAGGCTATAATTATCACATATATATGATGAAAATTTGTTAGCTGTTGATGCTCCGGTACAAGGAAGTTTTTCACTTCCGTCAAAGCTGATAGTTTCAGCCTGCTCTCTTGATACATCGAATGCTATCAGATTTTTATCATCAATGAATATTATCATTTGTGCACTCATTTATCTCACCTCACACACATTTTAAATCATTTTTACCGACTGCTGCAAGCCATCGATCTATGTCATCACTGCTATCATTCATATTCCCTATTACAGCAATAGCTTGATGCTTTTCTGTTATTTCATCTGTTTCCCTGATAAGTCTGAATATCTTACCTTTTCTGGCAGCTTTTATTTCACAATCAAGCACAATAAAATTGGCTGTTAAGTAATCCTTCTTAATATTCACACGCCTATCATTTAAATAGTTACGCTTTTTATCATCTAGCGTTATATCATTTACGTCAGGAAAATTAATCGAACGTCGAATATCATATAAATATTCCCAATAACTATTTTTTATATCAATTTGCTGCAATTTTATGATTTGCTCGGCTTCTAAGTGAAAGAATGACCAAAACAGTGTTGCTATGCTCATACCAGTTGTAATTGCTCCTGATAACCTCGGGGCATACAAATATAAGTGTGAATGTTTTGAATTATTTCTGTTCCAATCAGTCAAAGCGTCCCAGATGTTATTCGGGATATCCATATATACTATGCTTCTTTCCGATAAAAGCCGATCGTTCACATTCTTTGCATTTATCTGTGCCTGACAACTTTCCAATGTAAGTTTTAATCTATTTATTTCTTCATTTTTTAATGATATTTCATTTTCCATTTCTGTAGCTTTGGCAGTTAATTCTTTTACCTGCTCAGCAAATTTTTTAACTTCTTCTTTATAAGATGAATACTCATTCTGCAAAGATGAATGCTCATTCTGCAATTTGTCAAACCTGTTTTGCAATTTTATATTTTCTTTCTTAGACAGTTCATCAAAAAAATCAGGATTAACACGAAACAGGAAAAAGAAATCATTAAGCTCTAAATCAATAGAGGGAATATTTTGTTCATCTGCTATATTGCCTAAAAAAGGATATGTTCTTCCATCAAATGTCACCTTGATGGGAAGCCCCCTTCCTTTATTTCTGATAATAACCGGGATTAAATTCAGGATCGGAATGACACCTATTTTATTGCAGCCATTAAATGAAGCAGCAAAACGATTTATCATCTGAGATGAAAGCTTATCATATACGATCATTACATCAGTATCGCTTTCAAAAGTATTGACACTATATCCATCACGTATAAGCTCAATCGCTTTATCCAATGAACGGTCATCAGTGATCGGCATGCTTCTCATACCATTGAAACTCAGCGGATCAATATCATTTTCATTCGTAACATCGACTGCCTTAATATTATCCGCAATCATAATCAACAACTTAATATTCATTTTAGTTTTACCCTTTCCAAATACAAGTTCAATAGCCAAAATATCGTATGCCTATTGAACTTTTTTATTTGATTATTTCTGATAATTAAACACATTCCTGCATGCGTCATTATCGCTTATTCCCGGAGTAATCTGCTTTTCGATGGAAGAAAGTGTTGATATAGCGCTATCTATGCCCCTGGCAGATTTCTGATTACCGTTGATAAACTTTACTGCATCATTCAGTTCGTTAGGGTTTGAAACTGCCATTTTGCAAAGCTCGCCAAATCTTCCGATTTTGTCCATAAAGCTGCTGTTTTCTGATGTTTTGATAAGACTTTCAAAATCAACAGTAGGACACTTTTCCATAGCAACACCATATGAAAGCTCTGTACCTTTATTGATTTTCTGTTCATCTGTGTAAAGCTTTGACTTCTCAGGATCAGTTTTGAAATCCTGAACGGCTTTTACATATTCCTCATAAGAATCATAATTCTCAGGCTTTATTCCAATTTCATCAGCCTGAAGAGCCTTATCTCCAAGTTCATCAACCTCTGTTTCCGGCTTAATAATTCCAAGAGTCTTTGCAATTCCCAGCAGTGCACCTCCTATAGCCTTAACGCCCTCAATGGCCATTCCCACTGTTGCCAACACTTTAACAGCAGCAACAGCCGCACTTGCAATAGTAGATATTGCTCCAATAATTGCTCCTAACATAATTCTTGCTCCTTTATCATTCAATTATTTTTTAATAATGTCATTTTTAATGACAAAATCCTCGACACATCTGATTCTGAAATACTATTTTCCAGTATATGCTTTATAAGTCCATCAAGCAGCATATCTCTGTCTATCTCAGAAAGCTGAGAAGAAACACCTTTTACTAGTATTGCATAATCAAGCAATCTTTCCAAAATTGCTTCATTTGAGTCATTCTCAGATTCAGCTGTTTTAATTATCCTTTCATATATTCGTCTGCGATAAGATTCATCTATTCTTCCTTTGGCCAGCACAAGAATATAATCAAAGAACAACTTGGCTATTGGAATTACGCTCGTGTAGTAGTAACTTCTTAAATCAAAAAGCGGCTTTTTTTCATTAAATCTGTTTTTGACTACATCATTATCAATCTCAGCTTCATTTGTATCTGATATGCGCTTGATCTGAACATTTATAGGTTTATCGGTATTCTCAGTAAAAATGACAGCTTGACCAACCGGAAGTGCTGATAAGTACTCCTTTTGTTTATCATCCATGAGCATTGCATCGCCAACAGCCTCTTTATCGTCTTTAGCAAGTATTTTATGAATGATCTTGGTATTAGTATTCTTCAACACCTCTGATGCCAGTTTATTTGGTATCTGATCGACAATAATCAAGCCTTCTCCATATTTACGAACTTCTGCCAACAGATCAGCAAATGTTTCAACAGCTGCTTTCTTGGATCCGGGATCACTGTAATCAGGTTTTGCAAGTAGTCTGTGCGCCTCCTCAACTAATGTTAAGTGAGTATAATTTTTATTCTTTTTATGCTCCTGCTTTATAACTGAAGACATTCTTGTCAAAACAAATCCCATTATTAAAGCCTTATCTTCCGGTGATTTAAGCTCTTCCATTTCAAGAATGACATTGTTATTGGCAATAAACTCAAAATCTACCGAATGTGCACAGTTCAGCATATATCCCTTTGTACCCTTTGTAAGATTTGAAAGACGACTGACAAGAGATCCAAGATATTCACTGCCCAACCTATCACCAAAGTGTTTCGCATCGACTACAATCTGAACTGCAGAAAGCAGATCCGATAGTATTGGGAAACTGTCAATAGATTTATCAAATGCGTCATCGCCGTAAATATCATTTTGATTTGTTGCAAGATTCCAGCCTTTATCCTCATATACTTTTATTATAGCTTCTTCCATCAGTTGCGGCATGGACCCTTCCATAGGAAAAGCAGATGTAAATGTAGCCTTTATCATATCTATATGAGAAGAAATAACTTCTCCTGGAATAAGCTCAAAGGGATTGAGCCTGAATGGCGCTACAGTTTCATTGCCTATGGTAAATACCACAAGATCCATGTCCTGATTTATAAGCGTTCTGTATTCTGTTTTTGCAGGTTCAATTACAAGATATGGCTTACCGAACTCCTCTAAAAGTCTATGACAGGTTGTAGTTTTGCCGCTTCCGGTAACACCTGCTATGAAAGTATGTTTTGACATACTCCTTTTATCAAGATAGAACGAGCTTCCCTGAAGTTCCCTTCCTTTTTGAACTATTGTACCAAGATTTATAGAATCAATTTCATTTATATTCTTTTGATTAAGTCCAAAATTGACAGCTTTTTTTAATCCAATTCCTGGAACTTCCTTTTGAGGAAGTCCTGCTATAAGACTTACCTCCGATGCAGTTAAATATGTATTCAAACCAATGCTTGCCCCACTATAATCTCGTCCGTATAAAATAGGTACATCTGGCGAATACCTGTTATCAGGCTCATAGATGTTTTGATAAATAGAAAGAAGTGACGAAGCTTTCAACAGTTCTTCAGATAAATCTCTCGCAACTAACGGACTGAATGAAGAGCCATCACCCTGAAAAAGAGCCATAATTGAATTTTTTAACTGGTTAGCAGCAACCGGCGTTTCAGCCATGTAATAAAGTGATGTCTTGTATAGACCTTTACTGAACCCAATCTTCATTCTTTTTAAAAGCTCTTCATCAATATAAGACATAATTTCCTGTGTTTTTTTATTTACCACTTCAAAAGTAAAAGACGTTGATGAATTAACTGAACTATTGCTACCAGCAGATATACCAGAGGATATATTTGTAGTGTCAGATGTATTGGAACCATAAGATTCTACACGACTGGAATTGGTACCATGAGAAGAACCTCTGCTGTTATTTCCTGAACCATGATTCTCACTATTGCTATCAGAAACTCCTTTTTGCACTGAGCTTCCACTATTCGCCCCTGACGAATGACCTTGTGAATAATTATATGAAGATGAGTTGGTTGTACCTTTTCCTAAACCTTCCTGATGCTGTAAATTCATTTTGGAGCATGTGGATAAATAGTTATATGTATTATAAATTGATTCCTGAATTTCAAGGATATTGCTTTTAGAAACCGGCTCTGATACAACAGCTATTCTCCATCTTTTGCCCAACATGCTGTTTATCAGCCTGTCAATACCCTGAAAATCTTCCTTTTTACCTTTCTCCTCGTTGACTGAAGGAATACCAACGATCATTCCGGCTGAATGAAAAAGCGATGAATCATCGCCTATGAGGTAATCAAGCTTTTCACCTTTAAGCGGCGTCAACGTACTTCCATAGAAATTTCCCTCAAATGAAGATTTGAGATTTTTTCCATAATCAGATGAAGACATATTATTGATGTTCTCATTTCCATTCCGCACTACACCAAGGTACATATTGATTCCATCGTCTGTACCCTCCAAAATATAAACGAAATTATATGCCGGATTATCTATCGCAAAAAGCACATTTTCAAGTGCTTCACGCCTAGGATATTCTTCATCATAAGATAACATATCTATCTTAAAGAAAGATACATCTTTCTTCTGAAGTACACCATTGGGCGGAAAGCTTTTAGGAGTAACCATTGTAATAGGAGTCGATATCTGCATTTTCATGGAATCATGTATCATCTTATTGATAGCATTTTCATTACTGCTTTCTGAAATGACGCCTTTGTTGTATATTTCAGACATAATATTTTTCTCCATTCATATTTGACTTATTTAAATTCTGATTGATTACTGGTAAGTAATATCTCTGATAGTAAACTTTAAATAATAATCATTATTAGGATTTGTATAATAGTAAATCGCACCAATATTGACATCATTATACTTTATATAGTATTTGGTACAATTATCATCTATATCTTCACTGCTACCAAATGAACATCCCAGTATTCCTACTATATATGCAATCGTAAACATTTCAGAAAATGCAGAGTACTTACCAGATGTTAAATAAGTTCCATCTCCCAAATAAGAATAACTGCCTCCATCAAATTTAAGAATACTTGATAAAGTAGGGGCTGCTGTCGTAAATGTAATAGCACTACCCTTTCCCTTATATTCTTTTCCATTTATCTTTTTTACCGGATAGACAACTAATCGACGTTTGGTTCCAGCAGGCATACCAGTTATAGTTGCATAGATGCGATTGCCACTTTTAGAATATTTTATGTCTTTCACAGGACTTGATCCTATTCCATTGTCGTGGCAAACATAATATGAATCTGCACTAGCCAGCGCATTCCATGAAACAGTAACTGTTGATTTATAATCGTAGTACATTTCTCCGCCGCCAGCCATTTCAGCATTACTGTTTGAAATAGCACTTGTAACCTTAAGTTCTGAAACCTTGTCATCATATACAGTAGTTGTAACTGACCAAATAGCTGATTTGCCTTTGTCTGTTATTACATTCTTGCTGTTAATTTTGATAGGAGTAACTTTAACCTTATACTCTGTGCCTTGCATTAAATTCTTTATTTGGCATGCAGCGCTTTTTACAGTCTTATATTTAACAAATTCTTCATCAGTTGCCTTCTTGATATAAACAATATACGCATCGGCACTGCTAACACTATTCCATGTCAAATACACCGAATCTGTAGACCGCTTCGCCACCGGTCTTGAAGGTGCCGACAAGGAATAGGCATCTGCAGCATATACCACATTAGAAGCCTCAAGTATAATTTGATCTTGAGATACAACAAATCCACATGAAATAATAGCAGCAAGAAAAGCAGCTGAAACTCTATTTCCTATACTTTTCATATTTTTACTCCTCGTTACCCAATCTTCTTCTCAAACTTAGGGCAAATACTCTCAGAATCCGTCATAATGCCATTCCTTGCCATGCAGGGACATTTAACTCCCCTGTCGATCTCCCACTGACCGATCATCGGAACCACAGGGCGCAGATGAGAGTTTGCAGGGTCATACCAGTGCTTGCATAATGCACAGAAACGTGAAGACTTTATCGGAACTTTTCTCGTTCTCATAGATATCCTTCTTTCCATCAGTACCTGTTGTTTTCTTCAAGGAACTTGACCCGCTCACCGATGTTGTTAAACAAGCGTGCCAACGAGTGCATATCATCGCTTCTGCATGGGAAAGGAACCTTTTTGCCGTGTATTTTAAGGCCTCCGCTGACATACTGAACCTTTTCATTGGCAAGATCATCAAACGAAAGATGATTTACATCATGCTCAAAAACCTCGATCCAGAAAACACCGTCATCAGTGATCGCAAAGCCATTTTTTCCCGTTCCCATCAGCGTATCATCGTGCATAAGATATGCTATGCCATCAAGATCAAGCTTGTTTTCAAGCTTTGAGGAATAGTTATATGCACCTGTATAGCCATGCCATGAGGTGAAAATGTCACATACCTTTTCAAGATAATCATCAAGAGACTGGAGGTCGCTGAGCATTTCAGCATATTCATTTTCTGCACGCTGACGATTTTCTGCTGTGTTCGGCACAAATCGACTGTTTATGCCGATAAGCTCAGAGGCACTCTCCTCAATCGGAGACAGGATAGCATCTTTTCTGCCCAGCGAAGCCTTCAGTCCGTATCTGATATTGTCCATAAAACTGCAAACTTCACCGTTTTTATATGCACCGCCGTCTTTAACGGTAATGATATTATCCATATAATCATCCATAAGCTCCAGTGCAGCTTCATTTTTGTCGGAAGCAACAAGCTTATTTATCCTCGTCAGAAACTCATGGACCGACCTGACATCATATCCGCCAGAACCATCTTCATAACTGAACATTCCGTCTCTTATATCAATAAGAGGCATTTCATTAGCGGTATCATATAATTTATTCTGCATCTCTGACATAAAAACATCTCCTTGTGTAATAATCTTAAAGTCCGTAGTGTTCAGCAGCAAGCGACATAAGCTCTGATTTAATTTTTTTATCAATGGTTCGGGTCATAGAATTAACTACGCTGTAATGCAGAACATTGATCTGCTCAGGTTTGACGACGGCAGTATCAATGCCCGATCTGCCTATGACATCGATTATCAAAGGCGTACATTCTTTTTCCTTACCGTTTATGGCCATGTCAATATATTTTTCGCACACCTGATAGTTTTGTTCCATAAAACTGTCAAGAACCGGAATGATGCGCTTCTTTGCAGGACGTGCCGAATCGGTTTCCTCAAAGTAAATGATCTCATCATCGCTTATTCCGAGCCGAAACGGATTGGGGATATCGCAGACGAAAGTTTCATCTCTTAGATATAACATAAACGGTCTGATCACATTAGGAAATTCTTCCCAACATACAAGGTCAGTCTCAAAGATATTGCATATGCAGCTGAATGCCATACTGCTAAGATAAGGGTCACAGCCGCAGCGCTTGAAATATGAGCTGAATATCGCAAAATAGCCTACATGTTCAAAAAAAGAAAGGGCATTTTTGCCGTTATAGTCATGCACATTGTATGATATATATCGGAGCAGTTTAGAGAAATTTGCCTCATAACCATACCCCTCAAGCAGCTTTCTCCTGTATCTGGTAAGCAATGCGTAATATGCTACAGGAATTATCTGTGACAATTCAGGTGAACAAATAATCTTTTTAGTAAATGCTTTAAAATTGTCCTCAAAGCATTCACCTGTAATCTCCGCATGTATATGTAATATTTCATACAATTCCTGCTCATCAAACTCTATACATGGTTTATCAGCAAATGTAAAGTTTTCAATAAGCGCTTTTGCCTTATCAATAGCAGCTCTTTCAGTTGTCAATCGCTTGATGTATGTTTCGAAATCCTCTTTAAGCCCCATAAAGTTGAACAAGCAATATGCAGGATCTGATGAGACATCAAAAACAAAATCGCTGTTATCCGAAAAGCATATGCACCACAGCTTTACAATGTCATCGCCAAAATCCCCCTCCTTCATCATTTTGATGACATACAGACACATTCTCAGCTTATTTGCCGCCTTGTTTCGTCCTTTTTGGATAACATTCGGCGCAGAACCATTAAGCCATTCGGTGAAGCTTTGGTACTCTTTCTCAAGAGTTCCGAGGTCATAGCCCAAGCGCTTCATTCGCTGATCAAGTTCCTCGCACGGTTCATCGTCATCTTCAAGATCTACAATATCCTCGTCCTCGACAAGCTCTGAGCCGTCATCCTCATAGCAATCGTCATTTTCATAGTAATCAGCGTTACTATCAGTCATTTGTTATCATCTCTTTCGTATTTTATTTGCATTTGCTGATTACATTATAAAACATACAAAGAAATAGTTCAATACAAATGAATTCTTAAAGCAAAATTTTACAGGAATTCGTTTTTTGCTCTCGATTTCCAATTATTAAGGATATTATACATCATTCGACAATAAATGTCAATATGTTGTTAGATACAATCATAATTTATTTCATTTAAGTAAGAAATATAGCTATATTGCACTTAAATCAACGTTTTACGCAGTTCAGAGCTTCATCACGTAAACAATATGAAGACTTATCAAGCAATATTTATATACATTACACCGTTTAGTGCTATTTACAATACAATTATAACACCAATATGCAAGATGTGTCAAGTATTAAGCTCATTTTATGGTATAATACACAAAATGACATTTGTAAAATGTACAAAAAATATACCTGAAAGAGGTGAGTGCTATGCCCAAATATTCAAGAATACGTGACCTGCGGGAAGATGCCGATCTCACCCAGAAACAAGTCGCCGACAGCTTATATATGCACCTGACACAATACCGACGATATGAAACAGGTGAGCGTGAAATTCCCCTGTCAGTTGCCATTGATCTTTCACAAAAATACGGTGTTTCTGTAGATTATATAGCGGGAATATCAAATTCCAAGAACCAATCGGATCAGGAATTTACTCCCGATGAACAGAAATACATTGACAGATTCCGCTCCCTTACCGACACGCAAAAAGGCCGTATCATGGAACGCATTGATATGCTCCTGACTGCCGGTAAAACTAAGAATAAGCTTAAAAAATAAAAAATCACACTGATATACTTACATATACGAAACATGGTATATCAGTGTGATTTTGTTTTATAACTTATTATATCCGGCTGTGACAATGGTGGCATACTCTCAGTGTCATTGTAAAACAAATTTCTGATATTATATCACAATACAAATACTTTACCCCCTTGTTCTCCTATCAATTCTTTCGCTACACAGGCCATGAATAGTTTCTCCTAAAAATTTTCTGAAAAAAATTTCAAAAAGCCCCTGGCTTAAAGTTAGCTTTAAGCTATATAATGGGTATAAAGTTAATAAATACTATACCTCAACGCCAACAATTTATCAACCAAAGGAGAAATAATTATGATTTTGAACGAAAGCTACACACTGGCAAACGGTATGAATATCCCCAAGCTGGGACTGGGCACATGGTTTATCGACGACAACAAGGCAGCGGAGGCCGTTAGGACTGCTGTAAAACTGGGCTATCGTTTGATTGACACAGCACAGGCTTACGGAAATGAGCGTGGTGTTGGTGACGATGTGCGCACCTGCGGCGTTCCCCGTGAAGAGCTGTTCGTAGCAAGCAAGGTGGCTGCTGAGCTGAAAACATATGACGAAGTAGCGAAGTCCATTGATGAAACGCTGACAAAAATGGGACTTGACTATCTTGACCAGATGATAATACACTCGCCTCAGCCTTGGAGCGAATTCCGTGTGGAGAAGCGTTATGTTATTTCGAAGAAAACAAGGAAGTCTGGCGTGCGCTTGAAGATGCACAGGCTGCTGGCAAGGTCAGGGTGATCGGCGTATCGAACTTCCTGCGTGATGGCCTTGAAAATCTGCTGTCTGACTGCCGAGTAAAGCCGATGGTCAATCAGATACTCCTGCACATCAGCAACACTGATCTTGAACTGCTTGACTTCTGCAAGGAACAGGGAATACTTGTAGAGGCTTACTCCCCCATTGCTCACGGCGAAGCGCTCAAAAATCCAATGATCGCAGAAATGGCAAAGAAATACGTCGTATCCGCTGCACAGCTTTGTATCCGCTATGTTATTCAGCTTTGTACTGTTGCGTTGCCCAAAACGGTAAATCCCGACCACATGGCAAGCAACGCTGATGCAGACTTTGAGATCTCTGACAAGGATATGGATATCCTCATGCACATGGAGCATATTGCGGACTACGGAGAGTTTAGCGTATTTTCTGTGTTCAGCGGTAAGCCTCTGGCATAATAAAGCATTCATTTTAATATCAACTACGTCTAATGGCGCTGTATCTTCATCGGTCTGATGTCGGTCTGATGAGTGCAGTGCCATTTTAATATAGGCTGTTATGAATATAATGTCATTAACATTTCTAATATGACTTGATTTTATATAATATTCCGTATTACTCATATATTTAATTTATATACTATATTATATACTATGTAATATCTTTCTTTGAGTATGAGAAAATAACATGATACCGTACACATAATATGTCCATGTGCTAAAGTGCCGTCAGGGAGGCAATTATACAGGATCACACTTGATTATACATATTTTCACGTTTTTATTTATAAATACACAACATAGCAGTAATCAAAAATTTAGGAGGTAAACTGCTATGGAAAATGGCATATTTAAACTTACTGACGATGGATATGGAATACATACCTTTGAGATGAAGATACTTCATCTTACACACAAAGAATGCAGCACTCTGAACGATCGGCTGTTTGCCAACGGTGCCATGCGTGATATGGACAGCAAAAATACCATAATTGCCAAGACCGAAAAGAATACGGGAATTCGCATCAAGCTTTACAAGCGAGAAATCCCTTATCTTGAAGTGATAGTTAATCCATGGGCGTTATTAAACAGGAATGCGCCCTTACGAATAATGAACAGCATGAATCTTGATGATGAAAAGCTCATGGCAAGACTCAATGAAACTCTTCACTATTATCTTGGGGAGGAATATGGGTTAGAACGATTTCATCTGACAAGGATAGACTGCTCAGTTACATTCATGCTCTCTGATCCTGAATTGACAATAAAATACATAGACCTTATAAAGCGTTCCCTGAAAAAAGGCAATGGAAATATTGTAAGATACCGGAATGACAGCTCTGACGAGGAAAGACGTGAGCAGGAAATACATAGCTTTCAGGTAGCTTTTCACGGAGAAAAATTTGTGGCTTACGATAAGCTGTATGAGATAAAACTGCGTGATCCTCACTATTACAATGACTCGGGTCTTCTCAGGATAGAGCTTGCCTATAACAATATCAAAATAAACGAAATATCCAAAGCAGCAGGAATAGATGATATCATCGGACAAGTCAGATTCTTTTGCGATAACGCAGAGACACTGATGCGAAAATTTATAAGATACAGATTTGCTTACGGCGATTACTTTTCCTATGAGGCAGCACGTCAGATAGCAGAAACTTCAGGACTTCGAAGCAAAAGCATAGATAAAATTCTCGAGCATCTGCTGAATAGTTATTACTATGACGATTATAACAATTACATACGAGAATCCAAACTCAGTTTCAAATCTGAAATGAAGTACAGAGTGATTATGGATAATCTGCACTGCCTTAGGATAAACCCTGTACTTATCCCCAGATGGGATAAAGCAACTGCATGGCTGCCTGGAATGTACAGTCTGTTCGGCATAATCAATAGGGAGGTGACTGAAAATGAATGAAAACGAATTGCTCACAGTGGAAGAGACTGCCCGCTGTCTTAAAATCAGCAAGGCGACTGTTTATAAAATGATAAAAAAGAACAAGCTGGATTCGGTAATGGTCAACGAACGCAATCTCAGGATCCCTAGCAAATGCCTGGAAAAATATTTTGTTACAGGATATATGGAGGAATAAATTAAGAGCGCTCCGCATTCATTCTTTCTTTGATACAAGAACGACAAGACTTTTTACTATATTGTGTTTGTACTTCATCGAAAAAATGAGGGTAAGAATATAGTGCTTCATGCATCATGCCTATCGTCAACTCATGTCAATATTTAGTAAAAATAATTTAGCGTAAACAACATTGCTAATTTTGACAAAGTAACTTATAATAATACTCAAGCGTTGTACATAAAGCAACAACAAATCATCACCGGAGGTAATTTTATCGCAAGAAAAGCAATTTAATATATCGTTTTTGGAAATATAAGGCGCAATAAAATAAATGTTAATAGCACCTTTGATACATAATAAAAGAAACAATTGAATTTTGAGAAGTAGTATTAGTTATGTCTTCCTTAAAACAACATTTTGGGAAAGGCTATACTTCCGTATGAGGTAGGAGTGTTATACCCTCACCGATTTTACAGCTCAAAACCAGTGTTTTGTGTTATGTGTCAAAGGTGTATTTTTGCTTAAATGCACTTTTGATAGAATAAATTCAAGGGCAGCCTTGATTTATTCATCTTAAGTGCAATTTTTTTTGAAGGAGTGCTTACTATGAAACATTTACTTGATTGCGCCGTTTCTCAGCTGGAAATAAAGCAGCTGCCCATCAAGGCTGAAGACGATGCTCTGCACGCAGAGGCAAAGTTTTCAGTTTTTAGGGCTGCCAGTGGTACATATTTCTCTATGGCCACCGGTCCCCCATTACAGCGTAATCGTCAAATGCTTGGACGGCTGTGCTTTTAAGCTTTGAGTACATCTACGTTCATGCAGAAAACATCCCGCCAGCAATCAAATTTCGCTATTGCGCTATAAGGAGGATCTAAAATGCTTAATAGAATGACAGAAGAACAAATAGTTCAAAATTTCGAAGCTTGTTATTATGACTATCAAAAGTCAACAAGCGGTGACAATTCAGTCTCAACAATGGAGAGTGCCACTCCGGCAGCGGCCCATTCCCTGAATGAATGTGACAAGACAAAGGAAATAAATAGTCTCACCAACACCACGCTTGATGTTAAAGATACTCCGTCACAAGAAACTGAACATCAAGCCAACGATGTGGCCGAGACTGCTCATGAGTTTCCGATAGGTAACGCAATCTTATGCACAGATGCCCTCTGCATTTATAGAGAGGATAATAAAATCCACATTATTGACTATCCCAATGATGGAAAAAAGGCAAGACATTTTTACAAAGATGAGATCGTACTTGCCAAAAAGGAAACATACGAAACAAACAAAATTTCAGGCTGCAGAAAGCGCACCATCCAAGCGGAAATTATTTCAGCCAAGGGACACGGTCCTTCATTCCAGCTTGATGCATCCAAACTTAGCAAGGGATACTTCTTTCAGGAGTATTCTCAGGTAACTAAAAGGAACGTGCTTCAGTCTGACCAGGCTAAAAATATTCTGTACAAGGTATTTTGTGTATCCGGAGAGAACAACGACACTCATGCCGAAGCCATTTATACGCAGCAAGGACCAAGTACAGACAAAAAATATTATATATATAATGACACACTTATCAGCCTTCAGCACCCCAACATTCCTGAATTTGATAAGGCCAAGCTTATAAGCTGCATTAACGATTATCTGTCTCTTTGCACAGATCATGGTATTTCCTTCATAATGCTAGCTCTTAAATTTATTGGTCTTCTTTTTGAGCTTCCTGACATGATGAGTCCATCTGATTGTCGAAGCCTCAAGCCGACATATTTTGTTAATATAGTTGGAAAGTCTGGGGTTGGTAAGACAACCATGGTCAAGGCAGCCCTGGAGTATGATCCATCCAGATATTTTGCACTTTGTACATCTACCAAGGCATCTATATGTCAAGGGATAGCTGGTACCTTTTCAAATATTCTAATAATTGATGACCTTCCGCCAGATGAAAGGACAGGTCATAACAAACAGGGAATTGAAACTATGAAATACCTTCTCAGAGTTTTTGGCGATATTGGAGCTGATAAAAAAACTGCTGCGTCCAACGACAGTAAGGCAAGGTCATGGATCGTGCTGGTATCTGAGGGATATTATCTCTCAGTCACCTCTGACATACTCAGAACGATTCCAATCTTTATAAAAGATAATTCTATTAACTTTGATGCTGCTACACGCCTTCAAAGTAAACGAGATACTATTACAGAGCTTACTATTACTTTTTTAAGCTGGTTTTTTTCTCAATCCCATTTTGATGGAAAATACTACAAATCAGAACGCCTGCTACAGCTACAAAATGACTTTTATGAAAAGATACGATCAACATATAAAGAAGACACTCCAGCTCGCTTATATGATAGCCACGCAAACCTCCTGGCTTACTGTAAACTTATCTGTGATTTTCTTAATTATCTCGACAATAATAAAGAGACAGATAATATTATGCAAAACGTTCATAACACACTGCAGACTTCTATGTCAAGACAAATGACTCATATCAAGGAGTCAAGCTTATTTTATGCTGTCCAGTCAGCGCTTGCCGATATTATCAATAACGGGCATATCGAATCCTTTGAATTTTCATCTCGAAGCCGCAAAAATTTAATCATGAATATTTCTCCAGAGCAATGCGATGGTTACTTAAAGGGACGGATACTTGTCCTATTCAGCAATCAGAAAAAAGCTCTCTTTTCACGAGTAAGGGAGTACAACGAAGAAATGAAAATTTTAGATAAAGATATTAAGGCCACTATTATTGAAAATGGTTTGTGCTACAATATCGAAAGCCAAGAAATATCTCAAGGTGATGTTGAAACTCGCATCACTACAAACATTATTAGGTCAAGAGGGCAGAGAGTCATGGTACTTATGCTGCCAAGCCACATATTAAATGGAGGAATATAACCATGTATAATAATCTAATTAACTTTAATCCTAATGAATGTACCCTTACCGATTCACTTTCATGCGGTTTATCCGAGCTCTCTACTCCTGAGAGAAAGTTTAATTATGCTAAAGGATTTTTATTAGGTAATCCTCACAATGTTGATGACCTTGAAGAATTAAAGAGCTATTTACCACTTAATGATTTCATTCAAATCATCATGCAAAATTGGAAATACTACACAAATAACGAAAAGAATCATATCACTGATATTCTTAAAAATATATTAACAACCGCCCCCCTCTGTACAGAAACTGCAAAAGAAGCAAAAATCATATTTAGCTTTTTTGAGATGCTTGCGGCCGAAAATCCATTTGAGCCATCATACTCATATCTGCTTAAATTATATGCCCCAAGAGCCGCAGAATTACTTTCTTCTCACAGATTCAGAATATTTACTGACCTCAGTTCTTATTACTGTCTAAATAATGCCGCAAGCGACGAAGAGTACTGCAAGTCAATAAAAAAACTCCACTCAATGCTCAATCATACAAAAAATGCCGACAGTCTACGTGATTATAGCTATCTTGAAGCCCTGCTTATACAGCGTCTGTCTTTAAAGACTTACTACGGTAAGATAATCACTTACGATATAGTCAATGAAATCTTTCAGCATTGCATAAGCCACTATCCCAATCACTCCTACAGAGATTATGCCTATCCTTATCGTGATGATCTCGTTTTTGAAGAACTTATTATATCAAACCACTGTCCGGAAATCGTTCGCCTTTTTAATGACCCTGTTAATCATTTTTCTGCCTATTTTATACAGCGGCTGATGCGTTATGCCAACCAAGAAGCCACGGACGCCTATTATTCAAAGGCAGCTGATCCCATTGTCGGAAATAATCCGGATTTTTGTCGCAAAAGCTTCAAACCGCAAAGAGAACAGGATCTTTTTGCGACAAAAATTCCGATGTATATCGAAACAGAAGCGTCACAGGTGACAGAAAATCTATCCAGACAGCCTCATCCACATAAAAATTATTACTACAACTGAGCATATGGTTTTGCCCGATTGCCTGCAGATTTTATATCTGCAGGCAATAGCAGAACAAGAGTCATACACCGTATCTCTCACATTTTCAACTATATATTATATTTATGAGTAACCATCTTATACTAATCGTTAATCGTTCTATAGGCGATACCGACAAATAAAATAAGACCAGTCTGGGAAAGCAGGCTTGTCGCCCAGCAAGGGAGTTTGACTAGGAATGACCTTATTTCATCCGAGGATTTGTCTATAGGTTGATTGAGGATTAGTATTAAGGGTTTAAACCAAAAGATCCTGTCAATATTATTCAAAAGGAGGAAATCAAAATGAATGTAAATGTAAATGAAATGGACCGCACAACAGACGTGTGGCTGACTCAAAGCGAAGCAGGCAGTGAGCTTGTAGGCATGATGCTGAAAGATATCTACTCCGGCTGCAAGCAAAAAAACTATGATGTTACGGTATTCATCTCCGGCACAAAGAAGCCCGATAACACCATTGCAGATCTGGTCATGAGCCACCTTAGCCCTGTTATGCCTTCATGACGAATAGGGGGATCAGCCGACAGCTGATCCCCCTATTTTTTTCCTGTTGACCCCAATACCGTCAGCATGATAATATATATTGAAAGGACGTGTTAAAATGGCAATAGCAGCCTACTTACGTATTTCCGTTGATGAGGAGATAGGCAAGGACAATACTTCTATCGAAAACCAGAAGAGCATTATTTCGGAATATGCCGCCCAGAAATTTCCCGATGATGATATCGAATATTTTGAGGACCGTGACCGCTCAGGCTACACCTTTGAGCAGCGTGAGGGTTATCAGTACATGCGCAGAGGTCTGATGAGCGGCAAATATACCATACTTATCATCAAGGACTTCTCACGTTTTTCCAGGCGAAACAGCCGTGGTCTGGCGGAGCTTGAGGATCTGAGAGACGCCGGTGTCCGCATCATCTCAATAAACGATGGCATAGACTTTCCCACATGCGATGAGTGGCTGCAGATACAGTTCAGATTCCTGATAAACGAGATGCCTGTCACCGATACAAGCAAGAAGGTCAGCAAGGTCATTGAGAACCGCCAGAAAGAAGGCAGATGGATATGTGCTGTCCCCTACGGCTACACCATGACCGACAGCAAGGCTATGAAGTTTGAGGTAAACGAAAAGCAGGCAGAGGTCATACGAATGATATACGATATGTATCTGTCGGGAATGGGCTACAAGGCTATCTCCAACAAGCTTACGGAAATGAATATCCCTACTGCAAGGCAAGACGAAATACTGCGCTGTGAACTTATGGGAAAGTCCACGAGACTTAGGGGCAGCAGCCATTGGAGCAGCGTGACCGTAAGCCAGATACTCAGCAATGACTTTTATATAGGTACTCTCAGGCAGCACAAATACAGCAGAAAAAAAATAAACGGCGATGATATTCTGCTTCCTGCCGCCGAAAATATAGTCATTGAGAACTATCATACTCCTATAGTTACTAAGGCTGTTTTTGAACAGGCACAGCAGCAGCTTGCTGTGCGGACCCGCTCAAACTACCGGGGTGTGAAGAAGTACAGAACAGATTACACAGGCTTCCTTATATGCGGTGACTGCGGCAGACCTATGTCATCAATGAGCCGACCCAATCTTGCTCCCGCATACAGGTGCAGCACGTACACAAAGCATGGAAAGGCATACTGCTCTTCGCATCATATCAGAGTTGACAGACTTGACGACACGCTGAAAAAAGTCATCGAAAAGCTCCGTGATAATTCCACCCTTATAGCAGAAACCCTTGACAAGCAGCTTGCGGCAAGGGAGCGGAAGAATATTTCCGATGATACACCGGAACAGATAAACCGTCAGATATCACAGCTTAAGGCTGAGCTTGCAGCTGTGACCACTCAGCGCATAAGAGATATCATGGCAAATCCCACACAGGAAAAGCTCATCAACGAGACTTACGACATCATCATTTCCTCGCACTCGCAAAAAATTGAGGGGCTGAATGCTCAGCTTGAACTGCTTGCCAAACGTGACAAAGCAGTGGCAGATACCAACAAAGCCGCCGCTACTACCGTTGGAGTACTCAATGAGATACTTGAAAAGGAAAGACTTGACAAAACCGATATTGGCAGTATAATAGATAATATACAGGTCTATGAAGACCACATCACTGTGAACCTTCTCACGGATATTGACGGGATAATCAAAGCGGAAGCAGAACTTGCAGAGCCACAAAAGCGCTTAGATACGTTGGTTGACGACTGTGTAACTGTTGTAAGTGAAGGCGACCCCTTGGAAATATACACAAGCTCTGACGGAGAGGTCATTTTCAAGAAATACTCCGCCATAAATGAAATGGCTGCATCGGCGTCTCAGGTAGCAGAGGTCATGACAAAGCTTGCCAACTGCCCCACCGTTGTGTTCGACCGTGACCACGTTGTGGCTGTGGCGGGCGTGGGCAAAAAGGAGTTCAGCGAAAGGCGTGTTTCTCAGGGGCTGGAGGATTATCTTGAGCACCGAAAGAATTACATTTATTCTTCCGCAGATGATGTGAAGGTATTCCCCGTTGAGGGAATTGACAGGGCTGCCATTGCCTGCACTCCCATTCTTTCATCGGGCGATGTTACGGGTGCTGTGGCATTTCTCGCCCCTGCTTCGGGAGAAAATACAGCGGCGACTGAGGTGCAGAAAAATCTCATTCAGGCTGCTGCCCAGTTCCTCGGCAAGCAGATCGAAGAGTAACTATAAAAGCCTGACGGCTGTGCGTCGTCAGGCTTTTGATATCTTCTGTTATTTTATGGAAATGTAGATGTTGAAGTCATGCTCGGAAACATACTCCTCAAAATCGGCGGTATATGCACGGTCAAGGGGCATGAACCACAGGCGGCACCAGAATGCGTAGATATCCTTTTGTGCATCGCCGTGAAGAGTGAACTTTGCGTATTTTCCACTTGGTATCACTGTTGTTACGGTGTTGTCCGACCCGCCGTCCTCGGTAACTTGGCAGCCCACGGTCATATCATATTCCCCCGTAAAATCCGTGGCATAATTGCTGTAAACGCCGTATGTGTAAGGACTTGCCTTTTTGTCAATGCTCTGAAAAACGCCGCCGAAAAGGCTTTTCCACAGTCCGCCTATCTTTTCGCTCATATCGGGAGCGGTATTTGATGTGCGGCAGCCCAGTCCCCTGACGGTCATCTGCGGCAGCTCAACGACCTCGTATTCCATAGTGCCTGTGCCGCCCCATCTTTTCAGCATAGGCAGCACCGACATATACATATTTACCGCCGCCTGCTTATCAGCCGCACGGCCGTCACGCAGGTCGATATCGGCGCAGATATCCGCCATCTGCTCCATGGTGCAGTCCCCCATTTTTCCGTCCTTCATACAGAATTTGCAGAAATCGGCGCTGGGTGTTCCGTCGGCGTTGGTGCCGTGATCTGCTGCTGTCATGGGCATTGCACAGCTCTGGCATATTTTTGTGTTTGTCATAATAAGACTTCCTTTCATATTTGATAGGTCTATTATAACAAAGAAAACCTGACAGCGTGCCGTCAGGTTTTATACTAATTTTTAATCGTCCTATAGGCAAAGCCGACAGATGAAATAAGCACAGTCAAGGAAAGCGACCGCAGGCGGGCTTGTTGCCCGGCAAGGGAGCTTGACGAAGAATGGACTTATTTCAGCCGAGGATTTGTCTGTAGGTTGATTGAAGATTAGTATTATTATTTCAGAAATTTTGTAAGTGAAACATGGCCATCTAAAAGGTCAAAGCCGTTTTTTCTGTAAAAATCATATGCGGGCATATCCCTCTCTGTTTGCAGAAAAATACAGCTTATGCCGTTTGCATGGATATACTCTTCTATCATTCTGAGAAATTCCGTTCCCAGACCTCTGCCCTGACATTCGGGCTTTATGCCAAGCTCGATGATGTAATAGTTTGTACCCATATACCAGTGCATCACATTTCCCAGCGAGATCCCTGTCAATACGCCGTTTTCATAAAGTCCCAGGGCAAGGGAATTTCTGTTGCCGATGATGTCGATGATGTATCCCTCAAGCTGACCGTCATCGCTCCAGTCGTTGTTCCACGGTTCAGATGTGAATATATCCCTGAAAAGTGATTTTATTTCATCTATATCATCAACGGAAAGTCTGCGCAGTTCAGTCATTTTTATTCTCCATATACATTTTTCATTGCGTTTATCTTCTCTTTTGTTGTCTCCCTGATATCCTCGGGAGACAACACCTCACAGTATTCGCCGTAGGAAAGTATCATGCCATAGACCCAGTCGTCCACGATATATGAACAGGTCACGGTGAAGCTGCCGTCAGCGTTTTTGATGATATTATCCTCGTCAAATTCGTCATACACACGGTATGCCATTCTGCCGCTTATTTTCAGTGTTATTTTGCGTGCATAGCTGTGATCGGGAGCTTCGGCGATTTCCTCGGAAATGTTCGGGCGATCGCAGATATCCCCCACCGCCGCATTTTTCATTCGTCTGAGCTTAAAAAGGCGCATTGCCTGTTTTTCAAAGCAATATGCGCTGAGATACCATGTTTTGCTCCTGAACCGCAGCTGCATCGGAAATGTGCTTCTGCGGCTTTTTTCGCCCATGGAATTATAATAATCAAAGGAAAGCATACGCTTTTCAAAGATACACTTTCTGATGTCGGCATAAAGCTCCTGCTGAGAGCTGCCCCAGTCGGAGAAATCTATCTGCACCCAGTCAGGCTCTTCCGCACCGCCGAAAAATGACCTTATATGTGAGGCAGCACGGCTGTCCGACGCCCCCAGTGCGGCAAAGCCTGCCAGTGCACCTATAAGCTCCGTCTTTTCCTCGTCGGTAAGCACTGACTTGTCAAGGGAATAGCCCTCGGTTATCCTTATGCCGCCGCTTCTGCCACGCTCCGCATACACTGGGAATCCCGCCTGCGAAAGAGCTTCGATATCACGATAGACCGTGCGCACGGATATCTCGAAATGCTCCGCCAGCTCGGCGGCGGTCACGGCTCTTTTGTCAAGCAGAATGTGTATCATTTCAATAAGTCTGGATATCTGCATCACTCTGCACTGCCTGCCAGCAGCATTTCCTCGGCATTCATAAGGGCGGTGTCGGTGATGTTCTCGCCTACCATTATGCGGGCGATCTCCCTCTTACGCTGCTCAAAATCAAGCTTGTGAACAGAGGTAAATGTCCTGCCCTCTCTTGTCTGCTTCTCAATAAGCAGATGATTGTCCGCCATTACCGCCAGCTGCGACAGATGGGTAACGCACAGCACCTGCTGATTTTTAGACACACTTTTGAGCTTTATTCCTATTTTCTGCGCCGCACGTCCGCTGACGCCTGTATCTATCTCATCAAAAATAAGGGTGTGGATATCGTCCTTTTCGGCGATAACGTTTTTCAGCGCCAGCATTATTCTTGAAAGCTCACCGCCTGAGGCTATCTTTGACATTGGCTTCATGCCCTCGCCCTTGTTGGTGGATATCATAAACTCAACGGTGTCCATGCCTGCGGCGGTAAGCTTGCCCTTTTCCATGGCAACGCCTATCTTTACTCCGGGCATATCAAGGAAGTTAAGCTCCTCCTCGACCTGCTTTGAAAATCTCTCCGCTGCCTGACTTCTTGCGGCTGAAAGCTTCTTTGCCTTTTCGGAGACCTGCGCCAGAAGATGCTCCCGCTCCTCGGCAGTCCGCTCTATCTCATCGGAAGAATATCCAAGGGCGCTAAGTTCCCGGGAAGCTTTGTTATAGCACTCCAGAACGTCCGAAAGCTCGGGGCCGTACTTTTTCTTTATGCGGTTAAGCTCGGTTATCCTGTCGGTAAGATATCCGAAGCGCTCTGCATCAATATCCACATTGTCACGCTCGGAAGATATCTCGGAGATAATGTCGTCCAGCTCCACCCTTACATTTTCAAGGCGGTCGTAAAGCTTTTTAACAGGCTCCATAGTATCTGCAATGGCGGAAAGGTCATCGCAGGCATTGGTTATAAGCTCCAGCGCTCCTGGAACGTCGCTGTCCTCCACGCCTGCAAGGTATTCGTGGGCCTCGCCAAGACCGTTGCGGATATCCTCGCTCCTGCCTGCTATCTGGTACTCGGCTTCAAGCTCCTCGTCCTCGCCCTCTTCGATATTAAGGGAGCCTATCTCCTCCACCTTTATTTTAAGTGACTCTTCACGTTCAAGCATTTCCTTGCGTTCAAGGGACATTTTTTTCAGCTTGCGTGAAACCTCCTGGAGCTGTTTGAAGCTCTCGTGATAGTCGTCACGCTGCTCTTCCAGTCCGCCGTAGCTGTCAAGTATGCCGATGTGCTGCTCGGGAGACATAAGTATCTGATTATCGTGCTGACCGTGGATATTTACTAAGCACTCGCCTATCTCTTTCATTACCGAAACTGTGGAAGCCCTTGAATTTATCCTTGCCACGCTGCCGCCGTCTGCGCTTATCTCACGGGTGAGGGTTATCTGACCGTCATCGTGGGAGATGCCCAGCTCGTCCAGCTTTGCGCACACCTTGTCCGAAAGGTCGGTGAAAAGCGCCGTTATGACCGCCTTGTCGCAGCCTGCACGGACGATATCCTTCGTTATCCTCTGACCGAGGACGGAGTTTATTCCGTTTATAAGTATGGACTTACCTGCTCCCGTTTCGCCCGTGAACACATTGAAGTGGTCCGAAAAGGGAATGGTAGCTTCCTCGATTATGGCAAGATTTTTTATATAAAGCTCACTGAGCATCAAGATCACCTTTTTCTCTGAAAATTACTCCCTGCATTTCCTTGACAAAGGCAGCAGCTTCTTTTTCGGAGCGCATAAGAATAAAAATGGTGTCATCACCTGCGAGAGTTCCCACAACTCCCGAAAATCCAAGTCTGTCAAATGTGGCGCAGGCAGCATTCGCCATTCCCACATGGCACTTGAACACCACCGTATTCATGGCATGATCCACTTCGATCACCGAATCCTTCAGGAGCCGCGGTATATCGGCAGAGCTTTTCTCGGGGACGTAATATTTGTCCTCACGCTTTATCAGCCCCAGCTCACGTATATCCCTTGAAAGCGTTGCCTGAGTAACGTTTATGCCACGCTCAAGGAGCATTTCCCTCAGCATTTCCTGAGTTTCCACCTGACAGCTTTTTACTATTTCAAGGATTGTTTCATGCCTGCTTGCTTTCATAACAGCCTCCGTCACATACCCTTTATGGGGTTGATTAGCTTCCTGTTTACGGCATTGTAAAATGAATTGCCTGTTATATCTATGAGCCGAAGAAGCTTATCCGACTTTGAAACGATTATCTTATCGTCCCTGCCGAGGCTTCCCGACATTCTTCCGTCAACGCTGAGACAAAGGGAAATGCTGTCCCTTATTTTGTGCGTAACCTCCAGCTTTTTTCCCGTGGAGAAAAGCATTGGCCTTGACACCAGCGAGTGGGGGCACACGGGGGTCATAAGGATACATTCAAGGTCAGGCTCCAGTATCGGGCCGCCTGCGGACAAGGCATACGCCGTAGAGCCTGTGGGCGTGGAGAAAATAAGTCCGTCCGCCCTGACGGAGCTTACCTCTGCGCCGTTGGCTGTAACATAGAAATCCGACAGCCTTGCGTACTGTGCGGATATGACGATATCGTTAAGGGCGGTGAAATGCTCCGACTTATCTCCCTGAACGAACTCGCAGTCAAGCATCATGCGGTTCTCAACGGTATAGTTGCCGCTCATGAGCTTGGAAAGGTTGTAAAGCTCGTCCGTTTCCATGGAAGCCATAAATCCCAGCCTGCCCGTATTTATTCCCAGCAGCAGCTTATTGAAGCCTGCGGCATATTCGGAGGCTTCAAGGATAGTTCCGTCACCGCCTACTGCGATTATCAGGTCGCACTCCTCAGCCGCCCGGGAAATGGGCTTGAACTCCACATAGCCCGCCTTTGGGAAATGCTCTTTCAGCGCCTCGTCGCACATAACGCCAAAGCCCATATTATGGAGCATCGAGCACACCTTTGCAGATGTCTCATATGCGTTCTTTTTTGAAAAGTTGGGGTATATGACCGTTTTCAAAATCATCGCTCCTTATGCTTTTGCTTTACGTGCTTCCGACACGACCCTTGTGCAGTCGATAACATCGCTCTGTGCGTCCTTTTCGGCAAGGATAAGGAACTCGATGTTCCCGTCCCCACCCTTTATGGGGGAATATTCCAGCCCCTTTACGCCCATTCCAACGGAACCGCAGAAGGTGTATATCTCCTTTACGGCCCTGAGCTGAGCCTTTTCCGACTTGACTATGCCGTTCTTGCCGATGTCGCTCCTGCCGCATTCAAACTGTGGTTTTATAAGCATTGCGGCTTTTCCGCCGCTTTCAAGCAGCTCGTATATTTTCGGTATGACCTTGGTGAGTGATATAAAAGAAACATCGGTACAGATAAAGCTTATAGGCTTATCAAACTCCTCCGCAGAAACGTTCCTGATATTCATTCCCTCAAGGTTCGCAACACGCTCATCTGCCGCAAGCTTGGGGTCAAGCTGACCGTGGCCCACGTCAACGGCATACACATAAGCCGCCCCACGCTGGAGCAGGCAGTCGGTAAAGCCACCTGTGGAAGCACCGATATCCATGCAAACAAGCCCCGAAACATTTATATGAAAGCTGTCGAGGGCTTTTTCAAGCTTTAAGCCTCCCCTGCCCACATATGCGGGAAGCTCAGCCGTCACCTTTACCTCGTCCTCCTCGGATATCTCCTTGGCGGGCTTTGTGACGACCTCGCCGTTTACCGTTACGCCGCCCTCGGATATCATCTTCTTAGCAAGCTCACGGCTTTTTATCATCTTATTTTCTGCAAGATATACATCAAGTCGCATACATTTATATCCCAATTTTTTTAATAATTTCCGTGATCCCGTCCTTGTCAAGACGGAATCTTTTAAGTACGCTTTCGGTCTTTGCCTGCTTTACAAATCCGCTCATGGCATTTATACGGATATCGCCCTTGTAGCCCTTTTCCTCCAGTGCAGAGGTAAGATGCTCGCCTATGCCGCCGTTTTTCAGCGACTCCTCAAACACGATTATCCTGTCATATTCCATGCAGATATCTGTCACGGCACGCTCTATGGGGAAAATTCTCACAAGCTTCAGTATATCCGCTTCAAGGTCATTTTCCCTTACTGCCTGAGCTGCCGTGAGACCTGTTCTTCCGTAGCAGACTGCAAGCACCTTTCCGCCGTGCTTTTCATAGCAGAACATATTTTCCCTGTCAAGCTCCATATGTACGCCCTGCACCTCCGCTCCTCTGGGATATCTTACAGCGGCAACGGAAGGGGTATCATATATCGCCATTCTCAGGCAAAGCCTAAGTTCGTCATAATCCGACGGAGAGAACACCGTTACATTCGGTATGCAGGTGAGCATTGGCACATCGAAAAGTCCCTGATGGGTCTCGCCGTCCTCGCCTACAACGCCTGCACGGTCAATGCCCAGAACGATGTGCGTCCTGCTGATGGCAGCGTCGTGTATCAGCTGGTCGTATGCCCTCTGCAAAAAGCTGGAATACACCGCAAAAACAGGGGTCATTCCGCTTACGGCAAGCCCTGCCGCAAATGTCACGGCGTGCTGCTCCGCAATGCCCACATCAAAAAATCTGTCGGGGAATTTTTCCGCAAAGAAATTAAGCCCTGTGCCGTATTTCATGGCTGCGGTTATGGCGCATATCTTCCTGTCGCTTTGGGCAAGCTTTGCCAGCTCTTTTCCGAAAACTGCAGAAAAGCTGTCGCTGCTTATTATCTCGGGATTGCCGCTTTTTATAGCATTGGGGGCAACGCCGTGGAACGCTCCGGGATTGTTCTCCGCAGGAGTGTAGCCCTTGCCCTTGACGGTGTTAACATGGATAAGCACGGGCTTTTTTGCTGCCTTTGCCGCCCTTAGATTTTCTTCCAAACTTTCAAGGTCATGGCCGTCAACGGGGCCAAGATATACAAAGCCCAGATTTTCAAACATGGTAGGCCCCGAAACAAGTCCGCTGGAGCGGTAGAGAAGCCAGCGCATAGTGTCCTTTGATGCAAGGAGCACTTCCTTGATAGGCTCACCGATAATGGGAGTCTTGTCAAGAACACCCGCAACGTTCTTTTTCACGTCCATATACGCCTTTTTTCCACGTATAGAGGAAAGATATTTTGCAAATGCGCCCACATTCTTTGATATGGACATTTCATTGTCGTTAAGTATTACAATAAGGTTATCATCGCTTTTGCCTGCGTTGTTAAGTCCCTCGTATGCCATTCCGCCTGTGAATGCGCCGTCGCCTATGACTGCGATAACGTTGTGATCGTCGCCGTTCAGCCTCATTGCCTTTGCGATGCCGCAGGCTGCGGAAATGGAATTGCTGCTGTGTCCGCTGATGAAGCTGTCATGCTCGGACTCGGCAGGCTTTGCAAACCCCGATATGCCGCTTTCCGTTCTGAGGGTGGAAAACCTGTCCAGCCGCCCTGTCAGCAGCTTGTGAGTATATGCCTGATGCCCCACGTCCCATATTATCTTGTCCTTGGGCGAGTCAAATACACGGTGGATAGCCATGGTAAGCTCCACTGTGCCGAGATTTGAAGCCAGATGTCCCCCGTTTTCGCTGACGGTATTTATGAGGATACTTCTTATCTCCCTGCAAAGCGCCTTGCACTGGGGAACGGTAAGCTTTTTAAGATCCTCGGGAAGCTTCAGCTCGCTCAGTCTGACAGTTGAATTATTTCTCATCTCTATCGCTGTCCTTTGCCTGTGTTACAAATAAAGCGGCATTACAAATGCCAGCGCAATGCCAAGTACCGCACCGCTCGCCACCTCAAAGGGGGTGTGTCCCAGATATTCCTTCATTACCGCAACGCCTGTGTTTGCCGCCTGCGCAAAATGCTCTATGGACTTGGCGGAGCGTACCTCGTCAAGAAAGCGGTTTATCTTGTTTATCTCCTTTGCCTGCAGTCCTGCCGCACGGCGCACGCCCATTGCGTCATACATGGTTATGAGCGCAACTATGCACATTATGGCAAACTGAGTAGAATTTGCGCCGTCAACACGGTAAACGCCTGCCGCCGCAGAGCATACCATTGCCGAATGTGCGCTGGGCCAGCCCCCTGCTCCGAAAAGCCTTTCAAAGCTGAACTTCTTATACTTTATCAGGTTGATGATAGTTTTAAGAAGCTGGGCTATGCACCATCCCACGATAGATGTTACAAGGATATAATTATAATACTTCATTAGATTTCGTGCGGATATCCGCACTGCTCCTTTCTAAATATCCGATCAATACTGCCTTTTAAGAAGTGACGCTGTAAGCTCGGTGATAAATCCGTTGTCGGGAAGCTTTTCTATGGCTGCCATGGCTCTGTCGGTAAGCTCTGCTGCCTTTGCCTTTGCGGCTTCCAGTCCGAAGATCGCAGGATATGTGGATTTGTTCTGCTCCTCATCGCTGTGGACGGGCTTGCCAAGCAGCTTTTCATCTGCGGTGATGTCAAGGATATCATCGACTATCTGGAAAGCAAGTCCCAGGCACTCGCCGTATTCCTCGGCAACGGGCAGCATATCGTCTCTTCCTGCGCAGATAACGCCCATTTCGCAGGCGCATTTTATCAGTGCGCTGGTTTTCATGGAATACATTTTCAGGAGAGACTCGCCGTCTAAACGGCTGCCCTCATTCTTTACGTCAATGACCTGACCGCCTATCATACCCATAACGCCCACATTGCGGGAAAGGCACTTGATGAGCTTCACTCTCTGCTCAAAGGAAAGCTTGTCATCGGAGGCGATGACCTCAAAGGCGTAGTTTTCCAGCGCATCGCCTGCAAGAAGCGCCTGTGCCTCGTCAAACTGCTTGTGGCAGGAGGGCTTTCCACGGCGGAAATCGTCATTATCCATGCAGGGAAGATCGTCATGGATAAGGGAAAATGTATGTATCATTTCCAGCGCACAGGCAGCGTCAAGGGCTTTTTCCTCTGCGCCGAAAATGCGTGCAAACTCAAGGCAGAGCACAGGTCTTATGCGCTTTCCCCCTGCGCTGAGAGAATATCTCATAGCTTCGGGGCAGATGAGCTGAGCGCCTGCATTTTCCTCATTGTATGCGCCCATAAGTTCGCCCAGCCTGCGGTTTATAACAGCCGCATATCTTTCAAGCTGCTCTTTCATCATAAGTCCTCCGCACAGGTGACTTTCATAACAGCCTTTTCAGCCTCGTCAAGCTGCTTTTTGCAGTCGGCAAGCTCTTTTGCACCTGTTTTATATAATTCAATGGCTTCATCAAGGGGAACATCTCCTGCGGAAAGCTTTGAGATTATCTCGTCCACCTTTTTTACCGAATTTTCAAAGTTCATTATCCATTCTCCTTATCTGTTCCGAGAATTACCGCCTGCGTCTCGCCGTCGGAAAATTTAAGCGTTACCTTATCATCTGCCGAAAGCTCCGCCGCATTCCTTACAAGTCTGTCGTCCTTATAAACAAGGCTGTAGCCCCTTGTCATTATTTTCAGCGGACTGAGTGAATCAAGCTCCGCTGCCTTTGCGGCAACAAGCATTCTGCGCTTGTCAAGATACGCCTTTACAGCGTCGTTCAGCCGCTTTTCGTATGATATAGTCCTTTCCCTGCGCACCGATATCTCGGCAGAGGGAATATAGTTTTTAAGCTTTGCTTCACGGATAAGAAGCTCATGCTTTTTCTCCGCCACAAGCCTTTTCAGGCCATCTGCCAGAGCGCTTTCATAGCCTGCGATAACGCCTTTCATTGTACCGATCTCAGGCACTGCAAGCTCTGCCGCAGCCGAGGGCGTGGGAGCACGCAGGTCGGAAACAAAATCTATGATCGTGGTATCCGTCTCGTGACCGACAGCGGAGATAACAGGTGTCTGCATGGCAAATACCGTTCGTGCTATCTTCTCGCTGTTGAACGCCGCCAGATCTTCGGGCGAACCGCCGCCTCTGCCGCAGATGATAACATCACAGCCGCAGCCGTCCGCAAATACAAGTGCCTCGCATATGGACTCCACCGCATAATCCCCCTGCACCACGCACGGGAAAATAACAGCCTCGCCCACAGGATAACGCCTGCTCAGGATATTCAGGATATCCTGCAAAGCCGCTCCCCCTTTTGCCGTTACAATGCCTATCTTTGACGGAAAACGGGGCAGTGGTTTTTTGTAGGCTGTATCGAAAAGCCCCTCTGCGGCAAGCTTTTCCTTCAGCTGCTCAAAGGCAAGAAACTGCGCTCCCACGCCGTCGGGCTGGATATCGGTGACATATATCTGATAAACGCCGTCACGCTCGAACACCTGTAAGCTGCCCATAACTATGACGCTCATGCCGTTCCGGGGCATAAAGCTCATTCGGGAAGCAAAGCTGCTGAACATGACCGCCTTTACGGACGACTCCCTGTCCTTGAGGGTGAAATAAAAGTGACCTGTGCGCATATGATGCGTAAAGCCCGATATCTCGCCCTTTACAAGGAGACCTCTCAGCTTGATGTCCTCCTTGAGCTTGAAAGCCATGTATCTGTTAAGCTGTGATACGGTTAAAATACTGCTCATTTAAACTTGCCTTTCGTATGAATAATATCCGTAGAGAGCTGTTCCCGCCGCATTGTCGCAGGAAAATTCGGGTGCGGAGAAATACACCTTGTCAAGCTTTTCGTTAAGCCTTGCGCATATGTACCTGTCGGACATTACACCCCCTGCAAATATCACGGGGATATCTCCGTACTTCTCCCTTGCAAAAACAGTCATCTCATAGACGGAGGCAAAGACCGCATCAAGCACAAATCTTGCGGCAGTTTCCTTTGATGCGCCCTCGTCCAGCATTTTCCTTACCTTGTTTTCAAAGCCGGACAGGCAGCAGCAGCCGTTTTTCATAACAGCCCTTGCCTTTACCGTTTCGGAAGCATTGTCCGAAAGGCGCTCCAGCTCTGCTCCGCAGGGAAAACGAAGTCCCAGCATAAGCCCTGCCCTGTCGATAAGCTGACCTGCTTTAAGGTCAAGGGAGGTGGATATCTCCGTCACTTTGATAAGCTCATTTTCGCTTGGCTCACAGTAAAGGCAGTCGGTAGTGCCGCCGCTTACGTGGAAGGCAATGAACGGCTCATTTATATGTGAAAGCTTATCAGCCGAGAAAAGCGCCGCCAGAATATGTCCAATCTGGTGAGATGTCTTCATAACAGGAATGCCCATTGCCGCACCCATGCAGTCCGCAAGCCCCTCTCCGCAGAGAAAGCAGGGCATATATGAGCCGTCAATATTCCTTGGTCTGAAGGAAACGCCTATAGCGGTGATATCCGCCTTTCCGCCGTATTCCGAAAAGAGCCTGCCGAACATCTCGGGCAGCTGCTTTGTGTGATGGAACACAGCGTCCGACTGGCGCAGTCCCGCTTCGCCTGCCTTTACGGGCAGAAGCTTCTTGACGGAAAGCATTTTTTTGCTGTCACTGTCGTAAAGAGCGGCAGAGGTGGTGTAGTTGCTGGTATCTATTCCGAGAAAAAGCGACATTATTCTTCTGCCTCGGTCTTTTCCTCAGCCTTGGTATCAGACTTCTTTTCGGGGCATCTTCCGCTTCTGGAGAACGCGCCGAGAACGCCGTTTACAAACTGAGTATCGTTATCGTAAGCGTACTTCTTCATTATCTGAACAGCCTCGCTGATGGCAACATTTACGGGGACTTCTTCCTCGTACAGGCACTCATATATAGCAAGTCTCAGCACGGCAAGGCTCACCTTTCCGATACGGTTGACCTTTCTCTTTTCGCTGTATTCGCCGATGATGCCGTCAAGCTCTTCCGCCTTTTCGTCAACAGCCTTGAACAGGCGCTTTACTTCATCGTTAAAATCGAACTCGTCCGCTTCTGCGGCTGACTCAATGATCTCATCGCAGGAATCGTCCCTGAACAGCTTCTCGAATATCAGCAGAAATGCCGCCTCTCTGATGTGGCTTCTTTTTAAATGCTTACCCATAATTATTCATTCCTTCCCCGTATCCGAATGCGGAACGGAATTTATCATCTATTCAACAAATGCTTTTAAGCCCGGAGAGAATATCTTTTTTTGATATTCTCCACAGGCTGTTTTCTGCAATATATTTATTATATCACATCTTTAAGAATTACACAACTACTTAACCTCAAAAATTCTGATATTTTCCGCAGGAATTGTGACTTCTGTTAACAGAATGTCCTTTATCTGTGCTGCCTGCTCTGCCGCAAGACCCTCTGACTTTACCACGATGCTGGCAGTTTCGCCGTCCAGATATACCACGCAGTCCTCAAAGCCCTGCGCTCTGATAAGCGACTCCACCTTGCTTTCACTCTCGGAAAGCTGGGAGAGGTTTACCGCTTCCATGGTATAAGCTGCATTCTCTTCTTCGGTAAGGTCGCCGCCGCCAAGGATCGCAGAAAGGGTCTGCACCGCATCATCACGGGAGGTCATTCGGGAAAGGCGTGCCTGAGCGAAATAGTCGGAAGCTCCCGCTGAGGCAGGCTCCGCAGGGTCGGAGCTGTCCGCACCGACAAATGCCGCATCGCCGTAATTTACCTGAGTATCGGCGGCTGACTGTATCTCCGCATCTGCGGCGATGTCATTGCCCACCTCTGCGAACACATAGTTCATATACACCGCAATGCCCAGCACAAGGGTAAGGCTTGCAAGTATGATCTGCTTTTTGCCGATGATAAGATTTGGTTTGCGCATAATAAATTCCTCCGTTTTATATAATGATATTATTCCATCGCTGTTACATATACACGATTTGAGGGTATCCCCAGTGCGGCGGTGACGGCACGGTAAACATCTTCACGGACTTTGTCCGAATTTCCGCCGTCGCACACTGCCACAACGCCCGTTATAACGGGCACATTTATCTTTCTGACCAGCGCCTCCTCTCCGCCTGAGCCTTTTACGGTAACATAGTCACGCTCCTCTCTGTCTGCCCCGAGCTTTTCGGCTTCGGCATACACATATTCCTCCGTGGAGCTGACAGTTACCATGACCTTTACCCTGCCTACGCCGTCTATGGCGGATAGGATAGTCTCGAGCCGCTCCTCGGTCTGCGTGCTGTAGTCGCTCCATGAGGCGCTTTCGGGCACGTCCTGTGTCTGTACGGTATTTTCGTTCTTATCCCCTCCCGAAAAAAGTATCATCAGCATTCCCATTATGCCAAGGGCTGCTGCGGCTGTCATTGCCTTTTTGCTTGAAAGGAGCTTTCTGACCAGCTCCCGAATATCAGCTCTCATTTTCAGCGCTCCTCTCATTTTTGACTTCGACCACGGTATCCTCTCCCAGAGCATCACGCAGAAGCTTGTATGTCTTATCTTTTTCCGCCCCGTCGGAGAGACTTACCGTGACCTTACTAATAGATATGCTGCCATCGGAAAAATTATTTACATCTGCGGATATTTTTACGGCGGTTATGCCGTTTTCTTCAAGCAAAGCGCCTATATTCCCGCACAGCTCCGACTGAACGGTCTCGCTCAGCCCTTTGGCATATATCTCCTCATAGTCCGAGGAAATGCCCTCATCGGGCACAAAGTCATCAAAGCTGATGTCAGCGCCGATGAACGGAGTGATAACTGCAAGTATCATCACCAGCGAAAATATCATATTTATATGCTTTGAGAATTTTTCATCGGGCATTATGCCGCTCAGCGCCGAAAAAATTATCCCCAGAAAGCAGGCGGAAGCCGCCGCACCTCTGAATATGTCCATATCTTCTCCTTTAAGCCGCCGTCATACCGGCCGCCATAAGTATCACCGTTGAAATAACGAACATCACCACAAAGCAGGCAAGCACCGCCCCTGTCATTGCCAGCAGAGACGCCGCTCCGCCGAAAAATCTGCCCAGCTCCTTTGCACCGAAAAGTTCCGCCGCCGCTTCCCCTGCGGTCATGGCAAGGTACAGGCACAGAGTTTCCAGAATTGGCGGCAGCAGGGTCACGCAGAGAGCGATTATGCCGAAAGCTCCCGTTGCGCCACGCAGCAGCCCCAGTCCCGAGCGCATGGTGGTGTATGCGTCCGCCACGGCGCTTCCCACTATGGGAACGAAGTTCGATACCACGAATTTTGCTGCCTTAACTCCAAGGGTATCGGCAGACGTGCCCACAATGCTCTGAATTGAAAGCAGCCCCGTGAATACGGTCATCATCAGCCCAAGGAAAAGAGATGTCCATTTTTTCAGCAGTCCGGTTATTGATGAAAGGCTGAACGCAGGGTTAACAGCGTCGATTATATTCATTGCCATGCAGACGGATATGACGGGGACAAGCACATCTGAGGCTATTTTCACCGCCGCCTGCGCCAGCAGAAGCACCATCAGGTTATACCCTGCGGAAGCGGTCACATTTCCAGATGCCGCCGCTATCCCCGTAAACACAGGCACATAGCACACAAGGAAGTCGCTGCCCTGAACAAGGGTCTGAGCCGCCGTGTCGATGCAGCTTTCAAGTGATGGCACCGTTACTCCCACCGCCGCCAGAACCGCCACTGTACGGTATATCTTCTCCGAACCGCCGCTCTGAACCACGTCCGCTGCCGCTCCACCTGCCGCTGCAAGTATCACCACGGAGATCACCGTTCCGAAGAGCCGCAGAGGTGCGGCAGCGCTGTGTTTCAGCTTTTCGGTCATGTAGGCAATGACCGTTCTGGGCGAAAGTGAGGTTATTCCCTCAGGGTCATCGGGGGAGATGTTATTTTCCCGCAGAAATTCCGCCGCATCATAGGGCAGGCTGTCGGCAGTGTCATTTGCGCCGTAATCCTCCGCCAGTGAGGATATGTCCGCAGGCTCCTCCGCTCCCACATTTGTGCCGAAAACAAACAGAAAAGCCGCCCAAAGCATTATCATCAAAAGCTTTTTCATATAAGTCCCTCAGTATATCAGTCCTGCGGCAAGGTCAGCCGCCTTTTCAAACAGCGGCAGGGCTATGACCAGAAGCGCCGTTCTGCCTGCCGTCTCCGCCTGTACCGCCAGCGCACCCTCGCCGCTGTCACGGCAGATATCCCCTGCAAGGCGGGTCAGAAAGCATATCCCCAAGCCTTTTAACAGAACGGTAAAATAGAACGGATTAGCTCCGCTGCGGTCAAAAATAGCCTCCAGCCGCTCTATAACAGGCATTACACCCATGACCACCGCCCACATTATCCCCACTGCCGCAGCAGTCTTTACCATTACGCCGTATTCCTTTGCGCCGTTATCAAACACCCGACAAAGCGCCGCCGTGAAGATGCACACGCCTGCTATCAGCGCCAGCTTGTCCGCAGTCATATCACACCCCGAAAGCGTCACGGACACGCTCGAAAAGCTGTGCTATCTCGTCTATCATAAGCATAAGCACCACCACAAGCCCCGCAAGGGTGGTCATAAGCGCCTGCTCGTCACGCTCCGCCTTTTTGAGCAGAACGTTCAGCACAGAAACGATTATCCCCACGCCTGCCACCTTGAAAATAAGTTCGATATCCATTGCTTTTTTGTCCTCCGTAAGCTGCTTGGTATTACACGATGATGACTGCTATCACTGCCCCTGCTATGGCTCCCAGCGCCCTGTACAGCCGTCCCTTTGCCTTGTACTGCTCGCCTGCGTCGATGATGAGCCTGTCCGTTTCCTCGCAGGCAAGGGACAGTGCGGAAAGCTGACCGTCACAGCTGCATGAGCCGAGAACGTTTCCCACCCGACAGATAAGAGCTTTATCATCTTCGGTGAAAGCTCCTCCGTTTTCATTTACCGCCATGCTCCACGCCTTGGAGAAGGTCATATTCCCCGTTTCCACCTCTGACTGTATAAGCTCGTTAAGAGCGGATATGAAGCTTATCTCGGAGGATATCTCACCCTCGCACAGCCGCCTTACCATTTCCGTGACCTCCAGCGCTTCGTACCTTACCATGAGCCGCAGGGATTCAAGCATATTTCTGAGGGCTTTCAGTCCGCAGAGCCTGCGCCTGAGGCTGTCCGCCGCAAAAAATCCTGTCATTGCCGACATAAAAAGCAGGAGCATTATCCCCGTTATCTTAACCATTGCGCTGCTCCTTTCCGCAGGCTTCGATAAGCTCTCTGCCGCTGTATATCTTAACTATCTCACGCTGATGAACAAAAACTATGTACTCAAAAACGCCCTCGGCAATGAGCCGCCTGAGCTGCTCCCGACGCATAAGCTCATCGGGTGAGCCGCAGTGGACTGCTGCCGCCGCCTTTACTCCGCTGAGAGACGCCAGCCGCAGGGCACGGATATCCTCCTCCGAGCCTATCTCATCGCAGACTATAAGTCTGGGTGACATTGAGCGCACTGCTGTAATTATGCCGTCCCCCTTGGAAAAGCCGTTCAGCACGTCCGTATTTGCTCCAACGTCATTGTTGGGCACTCCGCCGCAGGCAGCAGCGATCTCCCCACGCTCGTCAATGAGGGAAACGGGGAACCTGTCCCCTGCCTGACGGCAAAGGTCACGGAGAACGGTGGTCTTTCCCGAACACGGCTCGCCGCATATAAGCACTCCCGTCGGGCGCTTCACGCAGTCGGAAAGCCTGTCCGCCGCACCTTTTATCTCCCTTGCAATGCGAAAGTTTATCCCGCTTATGTATTTTAAGTTTTCCACCCGCCCATCAGGTGAATAAACTGCAGTTCCGCAGATACCCGCACGGTGTCCCCCTGCAACGGTGATAAATCCCCTGCTTATCTGCCCCTGACAGCTGTGAACGGAAAATCTGCACAAAGCCTCAAAGGTGCGGCGGATATCATCGGCAGTGACCGTCAGCACCTGCTGAGGAGATGGCGATTTCATCGTCAAAGCAAGTCCATTTGCATTCAGAAAACAATAACCCTTTTCGGTGGTTATCCCCACAGCCTTTCCCGCCCGCAGACGTATTTCGCAGAGCTTTCCCATGCTTTCATCATATGCGGCAAGGGCTTTGTACACCATGCCGCCAAAATATCTCAGAATACTGTTATCCATAGCTTTTCGTCCTTTCCTTTTTGTACAGTCTATTCAGCTGTAAAGGAACATATGACAAAAATGCAACAAACGAGTTTGACAAAGCATTTGAGGCTTACAGCAAAAGTCAGGAGGAATTTTTCATTTACAGTCATTCTTCCATTAACTGATAAAAAAAATCCTCTGAGAGAATTTCTCCCAGAGGATTTTTTTATAAACCATAGAAATTATAAAAACAAATTAGGCTCAGTCTCATGCTTCTTGGGGCGACCCATAAGGCACTTTATAGCGTCATGGGGATCAGCGCCGTTGTAAAGCACGTTGTAGCACTGCTCGGTGATAGGCATACAGATGTTGTTTTTCTGAGCTATCTCATATGCTGCCTTGGTGCAGAAGTAGCCCTCAACGGTTCCCACCTGCTTTACAGCCTCGGCGGGATCTGTGCCCTTGCCGATAAGTATGCCTGCACGCCTGTTGCGGCTGTGCATACTGGTGCAGGTAACGATAAGGTCACCCACGCCCGAAAGGCCTGCAAAGGTCTCTCGCTTGCCGCCCAGAGCCATTCCCAGACGGGTTATCTCGGACATACCTCTTGTCATAAGGGCTGCCTTGGTGTTGTCACCGTAGCCCATTCCGTCGCATATGCCTGCGCAGAGAGCGATGATATTTTTAAGTGCGCCGCCCATTTCGCAGCCTACTACATCGTCGTTTATGTAAATTCTGAGAGTACTGCTGGACATTACGCTCTGAACATAGTCAGCCTCTTCGGGTATCTCGGAAGCTACGACCACTGTTGTGGGCATTCCGATAGCCACTTCCTCCGCATGGGAAGGGCCTGTGAGCACAACAATAGGTCTGCCGATCTCTTCCTTTACGACTTCACTTATAAACTTGAGAGAACCGCCCTCAAGTCCCTTGCCTGTGTTTACTACAACAGTGTTTTCGCTGATGAAAGGTGCGGCTTCCTTTGCCACGCTTCTTACGAAATTAACGGGGATACCAAGAATAACAAGGTCCTTGCCCGTTACGCAGGAGATATCATCGGTGAGCTTTATGCTCTCGCTTATCTTGACACCGGGGAGCTTTGCCTTGTTTTCGCCGTCACGCCTGATATCGTCAAGCTCGGACTTGAACTTTGACCATACTGTTACGTCATGACCCATTTTGTCCATCATTACTGCAAGGCTCAATCCGAATCCGCCTGAACCGAGAACGGCAATATTTGCTTTTTCCATGCGCCTGAACCTCCTAAATTTATTTAACTACGTCCGAATCGTTCATTACGTCTGTTTTCTTCTTGCTGCCGAATTTGTTTTCAGTGCCGTTTCTGAGGCGCTGGATATTGGAGCGGTGCATATAAATGAGCAGGATACTTGTGCAGAGCACCAGTCCAGTATGTATCAGCGCTCTTTCGATGCCCACGTTATACACGAACATATGCACGCAGAATGTGATTATAGGATATACCGCTGCCGAGAGTATGGAACCGAGGGAAACATATCTGGATATAGCAACCACGATTATGAAAAACGGTATTACTATGCAGAATGTAACAGGGTCGATGACCAGCAGGATAGAGCATGAAACAAGCACGCCCTTTCCGCCCTTGAAGCCGTAGTACAGCGGGAAAATATGACCGATTATGGAAAAAAGTCCCGAGATATATCCGATAGTTCTTTTATCCACCAAAGCATGAACACTTTCAAAATCGGCACCCATAAGCAGCTTTGCTATCTGCAGGGAAATCAGAACCGCAACAACGCCCTTTGCCAGATCGCCGATAAGCGTCAGCAGGGCAGGCACCTTTCCGTAGCAGCGCAGGGTATTTGTAAGCCCTGCGTTCTTGCTTCCGTGTTCTCTTATATCCTCATGCTTTAAAAGCTTTACAACTATTATAGCCGAGTTGCAGCTTCCCAGCAGATATGATATCACCGCTGTGAGCAGCAATGTGAGTATCAGCATTTGATCTACCCCCAAAAATTACTTAGTATCCTGATTGTCTCTTTCTCTGATAACAAAGCGGACGGGCGTTCCTGTAAGTCCGAAGGTCTGGCGTATCTGATTTTCAATGTATCGCTGATACGAGAAGTGGAACAGGTCTGCACGGTTCACAAAGACAACGAATGTGGGCGGTCTTACCGATGCCTGAGTCATATAGTATATCTTCAGTCGTCTGCCCTTGTCGGAGGGGGGCTGAACTCTTGTGGTGGCATAAGAAAGCACATCGTTGAGCATACCTGTGGTTATTCTCATGCAGTTCTGGGAATTTACGCTGTTTATAAGCTCAAATAGCTTATCCACACGCTGACCCGTTTTTGCGGAGATGAATATGAAAGGAACATATGACATGAAGCTGAACTTTTCCTTCAGTTCATTGGTATACTCCTCCATAGTGCCTGTGCTTTTGTCAACAGCGTCCCACTTGTTGACGGCAACGATGCACGCCTTGCCCTGCTCATGGGCATAGCCCGCTACCTTGGAATCCTGATCGGTAAAGCCCACAAGTGCGTCGATAACGATAACGCACACGTCGGCACGGTCAACTGCCATATAAGCTCTCAGCACGCTGTAATGCTCTATTTTTTCGGTTATCTTGGACTTTCTTCTGATACCTGCAGTATCAATGAAAACGTACTTGCCGTCCTCATTCTCGATGATAGTATCGGTAGCGTCACGGGTGGTTCCCGCAATATCGGAAACGATAGCTCTCTCCTCGCCTGCAATGCGGTTGATAAGGGAGGATTTTCCAACGTTCGGCTTTCCGATAACGGCTACCTTGATATACTCCTCATCATATTCTGGAGTGTCCTCCTTGGGGAAATACTTGAATATCTCATCAAGCAGATCGCCCGAACCGTGTCCGTGAAGTGCGGATACGGGGAACGGATCACCCATGCCAAGATTATAGAACTCATAAAACTCAGGGGGAGGCTCGCCTATGCCGTCGCACTTGTTTACCGCAAGTATAACGGGCTTGCCGCTCTTCTGGAGCATGGAAGCTACCTCATAATCATCGGCAGTAACACCGCAGCGCATATCGGTAAGAAAAACTATAACATCTGCCTTTTCGATGGCAACCTGTGCCTGACGTCTCATCTGGGCAAGGATAACATCGTCGCTGGCAGGCTCGATTCCGCCTGTATCGACTATCATAAACTCCCTGTTGCGCCACTCGCATTTGGAATAAATACGGTCACGGGTAACGCCGGGGGTATCTTCAACAATGGAAAGGCGCTTGCCTACCAGCTTGTTGAAAAGGGTGGATTTACCAACATTGGGTCGGCCCACCACCGCAACTATCGGCAATGACATATTATCATCTCCTATCTTTATTCAACACCAAGGATACCGTCCAGCAGAGAAAAGCCGTCGTTGTCGGTCAGGCGTATTTTCACGCCCAGAGCCTCCTCTACCTGCGGTATGGTGATATCGTCGAGAAAAATATCGCTGTCACGCATTATCATAGATTTTGTGAGCAGAAGCTCGGTTCCCAGCGGCTTATCTTTCAGCTGAGCCATGACATCCTGCGCTGTCAGCAGACCTGCAACGGTGATGGTCTCACCGAAAAAGTCATTCACAATTTTATATACCCTGCATTTCAGGTTTTTATACTTCTGTTCAGCCATCTGCGCAAGCCCTGAAATAAACCCGAATGCGGCTGCGCCTGTGGCAATGGATACCTCCCGCTGATCCTCTGGCGGGTCGGAAAGTTTAAGCGCCGACTCAAACTCATCATACAGTGAGCGGAGCATTCCCACGCCGTTTTCATACTGGGGGTATTCCTCGTAGAAATCAGCATCATGGAGAGGTCTTTTTGCAATAAGATAAAATTCGTCAGAGGGGAAAACCAGCCTTGTACCGTATTTTTCAAGGAACTCCTGCTGGAAGCACTCGATAATATCGATAGCCTCCCCTGCCGTTTTTTCATTGAAAAGGGTAAGGGGATAAAGTCCCTCTCTGAACTTTGTAAGACCAACGGGAACGATAGCAACGCTGTTTACATTTGGCATAAGGCTGCCAAGGTCGGTAAGCGTTCTTCTAAGCTCGTCGCCGTCGTTAAGTCCCGGGCAGAGAACTATCTGGCAGTTCATGGAAATGCCTGCGTCAGCCATTTGACGGAGAAATGCTATCTTCTCACCCGCAAAGCGGTTGTGCATCATCAGGCAGCGCAGCTCGGGATTTGTGGTATGGACAGAAACATTGATATTGAGCTTCATCTCAATAATTCTGTCGATATCCTTCTGCACAAGATTTGTAAGGGTGACATAGTTTCCCTGCAAAAAGGAAAGTCGAGCGTCATCGTCCTTGAAATAAAGGGTCTTGCGCATATTCGGGGGCATCTGGTCGATAAAGCAGAACACGCATTTATTGCAGCAGCTCAGCTTTTTATCCATCAGGAACGTTTCAAATTCAAGCCCCATATCGTCATATTCGTTCTTCGGGAATTTGAGAATAATGTGCTTATCCCCTCTTTTAAGAGCAAGCGTCACCATGCTTTCCGAAGAATAATACATATAATCAAGCACATCGGAAATTTTATGTCCGTTTACGGATACAAGAATGTCTCCCGCCTTTACGCCGTGATGCCAGGCAGGTGAATCCGCTATTACATTTGTTATCTCAGCAGACATAAAAACCTCCGAAAATTCTAACCTAAGAAAAAAGCAGAGCGGATTGCTCCTGCTCTGCTTTCTGAGGAAACAGAAATTACGCTTCCTTCTTAATTACCTCAACGCCCTTGTAATATCCGCAGTTCTTGCAAACCTTGTGAGGAGCGACCAGCTCGCCGCAGTGTGAGCATCTGGAAAAAGCGGGGGTGTCCAGCTTCCAAACAGCGGAACGTCTCTTATCACGTCTAGCCTTGGATACCTTTCTCTTTGGTACTGCCATTTCAGCACCTCCTTATCATAATAGCCATAAACCCGATACTGCCGTTATTCACAGCCGCATTCGGAAATGTTTAAATCCGCACCGCATTTAGGACACAATCCCTTGCAGTCCTCTTTGCAGAGCAGCTTTGTCGGCATCTGAAGCAACACATCATTTACAGCAAGCTCGTCCACATCAAGGTCATCACCGTCGGTAACGATGTACTCGTCATTGTCGCTGTTAAGGGACTTTACGAGAACGTGCTCGAAATCGAAGGAATAACTGCGTTCAAAGCTGCTTAAGCATCGGTCGCACTCGGCGCTGATTTTCACATCTGCGGTATATTCCAATGTGACTATACCTGCACGGTTGCGAAAAACGCCCTTCAGAGTTACAGGACCGATAAAGCTATAACCATGTATTTCACTCAGCCTTTCGGGGGATACCTGCGCATCAAGCTCCAGCTTTTCGCCGGGTATCTCATAAAGCTGCTTTAAGTTGATAACCATAAAACGCTCCTGTACCAACACACAGCCTATATTATATCATTATTTTTCTGATATGTCAATAGGCTGCACGATTTTTTTTGATTATTTTACTTGATAGCGTACTTTGTAACGCTCTCGGGAAGATCAGCCTTATCAGCGGAAACGGTGAATACTACGTTTACATCGTTGCCTGTGAGCTTGTCGATCTTTGCGAGAAGAGCGCCCAGAGCATCGTAATCAGCTCCGCCTACCTTGAGGATAGAGTCAACAAAGATATCCTTGATATCGTAGTTGCCTGCAACGAGTCCTGCAACAAGGCCGAAGAAAGCTTCAAAGGAATAGATTCTGTAAACGTCGGTGTCAACGATCCTTACACTGTGAGGAATATCGTATCTGAGCTTATCGCTCTTATCAATGCAAACAACGTAACCATCGGTGTTCTGGGAAGCAGCGTTGATCATGTCGATCAGAATCTTAGTTTTTCCGGAACCCTTATTACCTGTAATGATCTTTACCATAATTACTCCATTCTCAGCGGCGAAGATTATTTTTTCGGAGCGGCTCTGCTGACGGATAAGACGCCGCTGTGCAGTCTTGCCCGCAGAACAGGATCGCTCCTGTTCAAAACACAGCACTCCTTATATACTCACCCCGTTGGGGGCTGAAGCCTTTTTTATCTGCCGAGCTTAGCCTCGAGAGCAGCCTTCTGATCCTCATAGCCGGGCTTGCCGAGGAGAGCAAACATATTCTTCTTGTAGCTCTCAACGCCGGGCTGGTTGAAGGGGTTGATGCCGAGCATATATCCGCTTACGGCGCAAGCCTTCTCGAAGAAGTAAACCATGTAGCCGAAGCTCTTTTCAGCAGTGTCCTCAAGCTCAAGAACAACATTGGGAACGCCGCCCTCGGTATGAGCGAGGATAGTGCCCTCATATGCGCATCTGTTTACAACAGACATATTCTGGTTTGTGAGGAAGTTAAGGCCGTCAAGGTTTGCAGCGTCGTCTTCAAGGAAGAAGTCCCGCTTGGGCTTCTTTATGTCAACAACAGTCTCAAACATAACTCTGGAGCCGCTCTGGATGAACTGACCCATAGAGTGAAGGTCGGTGGAGAAGATGCAGGAGGAAGGATACAGACCCTTGTTGTCCTTGCCCTCGCTCTCGCCGAAGAGCTGCTTGAACCACTCTGCCATCATTGCGAATGCAGGGTCGTAAGCAACCAGTATCTCAACGGACTTGCCCTTTCTGTAAAGGATATTTCTGATAGCTGCGTACTTGTAGCAGTCGTTATTGTCAAAATCAGCCTTGAGGTCGTTCATAGCCTGTGCAGCGCCTGCCATAACAGCGTCGATATCGCAGCCTGCAACAGCGATGGGAAGAAGACCTACTGCGGTAAGAACGGAATATCTTCCGCCGATATCGTCAGCGATAACGAAGGTCTCGTAGCCTTCCTTGTCGGAAAGCTCCTTGAGGGTTCCTCTCGCCTTATCGGTGGTGGCGAAGATCCTATCCTTAGCGCCTTCCTTGCCGTACTTCTTCTCGATCATCTCTCTGAATACTCTGAAAGCAAGAGCAGGCTCGGTAGTTGTACCGGACTTGGAAATTACGTTAACGGAAAAATCCTTGCCCTCGCAGAGAGAAACGATCTCATTGAGATATGTGGGGGAAATGTTGTTGCCCACATAGTAGATATCGGGTGTGTCTTTCTTCAGATTATTGTAAAGAGGAGACTTCATCAGCTCGATAGCAGCTCTTGCGCCCAGGTAGGAACCACCGATGCCGATAACGATAAGTATATCGGAATTCTGCTGGATCTTCTTGGCAGCAGCCTTGATCCTTGCAAACTCTTCCTTGTCGTAGTTTACGGGAAGATCGGTCCAGCCGAGGAAATCATTTCCAGCGCCGCTCTTATCCTCAAGGATCTTTGCAGCAAGCTCAGCCTGAGCCTTAGCAGCTTCCATTTCATGAGGAGCGATGAAGCTCTCAAGATACTTTGTATTAAGATGTAAAGGTGCCATTTTCATTATCCTCCAATATATATTGCGCAGTACAAAATGCACATACGCATCATTCCATAGCCATTATTATATTACTATATTTTCGGGGATTTTGCAAGATTTTTTGGCAACATTAACTTAATTAGCCGAAAATTAGTTGATTTAACTAAAAGTAAAACAAATTTTTCAGCATTTCTGACAACACATTTTTGAAATCTTTTTTGCAGATATCCTCTGCCGCACAGATATCGCAGGTCTTTAGGAGCCTTTTGCCGATGTACAGCCGCAGCTCCCCTACCTTGTCGCCCTTTTTCAGCGGAGCATACACTCCTGTTGGCAGGGATATCCTCGCTGTGATGCTCCCCGCACTGCCCTTTGACACCACTACGTTGCCCACAGGCTCCACCGCCAGCCGCACGCTTTCGGCGCAGCCCTGCTTCACAAGGATACTTTCGGGCAGGTCATCGGGTATGGGCGGCGAGGTTATCATATACCCGTCAAAGCCGATGTCAAGCAGCTCCTTTGCCAGCGCCATGGCGATATCTTCATCGGGGCAGTCCATAACGGCGGTCACAAAGCAGATATCATCACGCCTTGCACCCTCGGCGGCAAAATATCCCGATGACGGGCCCGTACCGCATTTAAAGCCCACAGAGCCTTTATATCTGTGGCCCATTCGGTTGGCCGTCACCAGCTGCACCTCTCCGCCTTTCAGCTCGTCAATGCGTGAGGTGAACATTTCCGTCAGCTCATTGTGCTTTGAAAGCTCACACAGCAGCAGAGCGGCGTCATGGGCAGTGGTATATTGGGCATCATCGCCGTAATAGCCCGTACATTCGGTAAAAAGAGTATCGTTCATGCCAAGCTCGGCGGCACGGCTGTTCATAAGCTCCGTGAACTTTTCCTCGCTGCCGCTAATTTTTTCCGCAATAACACAGCAGGCATCGTTGGCGTTGCCTATTATCACGCCTTTGAGCAGGTCGCCGAGGGCCATTTTCTCCCCCGGCATGAGCCATATCTGTGCACCCTGCATGGAGTTGGCGTGCTCGCTGGTAACAAGCTCTGTTTCAAGAGACAGCTCTCCCCTGTCCATGGCTTCCGCCGCAAGGAGAACTGTCATAAGCTTGTTGAACGAGCCCATTTTTACTCTTTTATCGCCGTTGTTTTCACGGATAACGGTATGTGTCTCCGCCTCCATCAGCACGTAGCTGCGGGAATATTCCTCCGATATGGTCTCGGCGGACACATTCACTGCGCTCATCATTATAACAGAAGCGGAAATTACCGACAGAATTTTTTTCAGCATATTATCACCCATATATAATATGCCGATAATTTTGGTATTAGGACAATCAGCCTGTTATAAGGTCAATGACGCTTTCCTTGGTCTGAAGTCCCACCAGCGCTCCCAGAGGAACGCCGTTTTTAAAAGCAATGAGGGTAGGAATGCTTTCAACGCCGAAAGCCGCCGCAAGCTGAGGCTGCTCGTCAACATTTATCTTGCCGACAGTAACGGTGCCGGCATATTCCTCTGCGATCTCGTCGATTATGGGAGCAAGCATTCTGCATGGGCCGCACCAGCCTGCCCAGAAGTCGATAAGCACAGTCTTTTCCGACTGCATAACAGTCCTGTCAAAATTCTCGGAGGTTATCATAATTTCACTCATAGCAATGCTCCTTTACTTTGATTTATAGTACAGCATACAATGGCAATAGCCCTCAAAATCAGGATCCTTTATCTGATCCCTGAACTCCTTGCACATACATTTGTTGTCCTCGGTCTTTTCAAGCCGACATGGGCAGTAGCCGCCCTTTTTGGCAAGCCCCTCCTTGATGAGCTTCACCACTTCTTCATCGGGATTAAACGTTATTTTCATATGCTCATTCCTTTCATGTCATGCCTTGGGAAATTTATTTTGTGCAGCTGTGCGAGCCGCAGTTGTGACCCTCGCCGTGGTCGTGATGACTGCACATTACAAAAGGATCATAGCTGAGACTGCCGTTGAGAAGGGCATTCACGGCCTCGTCCGCATCGCCGTCAGCGCCGCCGTAAAGCTTTATTCCCGCAGCTGCCAGGGCATTCTGCGCTCCGCCGCCGATACCTCCGCAGATAAGAACGTCTGTGCCGTTTTCTTTGAGAAAGCCTGCCAGTGCGCCGTGTCCGCTTTCGGGAGCCGCCATGACTTCAGAACCCGTTACCTTGCCGTCAGTGACATCATAGAACTTAAAAAACTGAGTGTGACCAAAATGCTGGAATATCTTTCCGTTATCAAATGTTACCGCAATTCTCATAATACCATTTCCTTTCGATTTTACCTTGGAGCAGCCCTCTCCCCTGAGGCAGCCGCAGCATTTGCCGCCGCCGCAAAGCACATAGCTTCCGCCCGAAACCGCAAGAGGTCTGCCGTTGACGATACATTCCGCTATCTTTTCACGGGCAATGTTGTAAATTTCCGTAGCAGTAGTGCGTGATATCTCCATAAGCTCCGCCGCCTGACTGTGGGTGAGCTTTTCAAGGTCAACGAGACGTACGACCTCGTACTCATCTACCGTGAGCGTTACCGTATCCCCCGAAGCAAAACCTGCGGGATAGAACATTGAGTATTCAGGCTCACTGCACACCTTTCTGCATCTCTGGGGTCTTGGCATACTGTCCCTCCTTTGTTTCCGACTATAGTCGATTATAACACATTTATATGCAGATGTCAAGGGGATAAAAAAAGAGCCGCACCAAATAATGATGCGGCTCCTGTTACAGTATATGAGCTATTACATTCTGTAGATAGTACCCTTAAGGTCGGGTGTTGCGGAAATAGCGTTGGATTCATCGGTGTCGATGTGCATAGCTCTTGCAAAGTTCTCGGAAACACGACATACAACATCGCCGAGGATTGCCTTTCTGCCGTTGGTCTCGACCTTTACCCAAACGATCTCCTTATCCTTTACGCCAAGCTCCTCAGCATCAGCGGGAGTAAGGTGGATATGACGCTTTGCAACGATAACACCCTCGGAAAGCTCTACCTCGCCGCAGGGGCCAACCAGCTTACATGCGCCTGAACCTGCAATGTCGCCGCTCTCTCTGATAGGAGCAACGATTCCGATGGAACGTGCGTCTGTAGCGGAAAGCTCAACCTGATTAGCCTTTCTTACAGGGCCGAGGATAGAAACGTTTGCAAGAGACTTCTTAGGGCCTACTACCTCAACTCTCTGCTCGCTTGCGAACTGGCCCGGCTGAGAAAGATCCTTCTTCTTTGTAAGAGTAGCACCCTTGCCGAAAAGGATCTCAAGAGTTTCCTGAGTAACGTGTACGTGACGTGCGGAAGTTTCAACAATAAATTCTGCTGACATATGTAATACCAACCTTTCAAATACGGAATGCCGCTTCGGCGATTCCTCTGTCTGACAATATTATACCACTTCTGCCAAAAATGTCAAGGTGCGGTATGTTGCCGCTTCCACCTCGTTATACTAATCTTCAATCGCTCTATAGGCAAAGCCGACAGATGAAATAAGACCAG
>ERZ1106941.593-NODE-593-length-50106-cov-9.446505_pt1 | contig 50106 bp, 47 predicted proteins | sample MGYA00403670_ERZ1106941 | MGnify/ENA primary metagenome ERZ1106941 (study PRJEB35170, sample SAMEA104062400) | human gut metagenome | biome: human gut; feature: human-associated habitat; material: faeces | place: Denmark | collected 2012-06-04 ...
TGTAGTACAGCTTCAGCACCAGGCTGCCGTCGCCCGCGATATTGCCGCTGGCAACTGTGCCCTCCGCTGTTCCGTCGAATGCAAAGCCTGTATAGGTTTTCGGGTTTGCCGTTGCGATGGTATCGGTCTTGCCCGTCAGCTCCTCGGTCTCCGCAAGAGTGAAGCCGTCATCCTCAAGGTTCTGCTTGTAATGCTGCACCTGATAAGCGGTGTCCGTGCGGGCTACAAAATAGCCTGTCGCCGTAACATCATTCGCAGGCATGACCGCGGGCTCGTTGGCCCAGCCGATGAAGTCGTAGCCAGCCTTGGCGGCAGCCGCCTCTGCAGCGACGTTCTGGCCGAAGCGGTAATCCGCCTGCTTATAGTTGGGGTTCGGGTCCACGGTACCAGTGACCGCATACGTTACAGTATAGCTGTTGCGGTTGTAGTAGATATCAACCACCGTGCTGCCGTCGCCCGCGATGTTCTTCTGCTGGAAGCTCTGAGCCGTAAAGCCCGCAACGGTCTTCGCAGCAGCCGCCGTGAGCGTATCCGTCGTGCCGCTCAGCGTTTCGCTGAGCATGGCCGTGTCGGCATCGTACGCATCGTCCAAAATGTTCTGGAAGTGGTGCCGCACCGTGTATTCGGTGTTGCTGTTGGCCGTGAACGAACCGGTAATGGTCACGTTTTCGGCCGGCATTGTGAAGTCATTCCGGCTCCAGCCGCTGAACGTATAGCCCGGGGCCGTGGCGGCCTCTGCCACCGTTACAGGCGCGCCGTATTTCACGGTCGCCTTTTCCGGCAGCGCGCTTGCACCCGTGGGCACCGTGCCCGTATAGGCATAGGTCACGTCATAGCTGTTGCGCGTGTAGTACAGCTTCAGCACCAGGCTGCCGTCGCCCGCGATATTGCCGCTGGCAACTGTGCCCTCCGCTGTTCCGTCGAATGCAAAGCCTGTATAGGTTTTCGGGTTTGCCGTAGCAGTGGTATCGGTCTCACCCGTCAGGTTTTCGGTCTCCGCAAGGGTATAGCCGTCATCCTCAAGGTTCTGCTGATAGTGCTCCACCTTATAAGGAGTTTCGCCGTTGGCCGTGAAGGAACCGGTAATGGTCACGTTTTCGGCCGGCATCGTGAAGCCGTCTTCCCGGCTCCAGCCGCTGAACGTGTAGCCCGGGGCCGTGGCGTCCGCTGCCACTGTAACAGCAGCGCCGTATTTCTCGGTCGTCTCCGCAGGCAGCTCGCTCGCGCCCGTGGGCACCTTGCCCGTGTACTGGTAGGTGACCTTATAGCTGTCGCGCGTGTAGTACAGCTTCAGCACCAGGCTGCCGTCGCCCGCAACATTGCCTTCGGTGACAGTTCCGTCCACCGTGCCGTCGTAGGTAAAGCCCGTGTAGTCCTTCGGCGTTGCCGACACATGCGTATCCGTAGTGGCGTTCTGTTCTTCCGTCTCAAACAGGACGAAAGCGTCTCCCGCCAGATTCTGCTGGTAGTGCTCCACCTTGTAGCCGGTGTCCGTATTGGCTGTAAAGCGTCCCGTGAGCTGTACGGCGCCGGCAGGCATCGTAAAGCTCGTGACCTCGGCATTGTCTTTCTTCCAGCCGTCGAAAGTATAACCCGGGGCTGTGGCCTTATCCGCCACCCGGACCTCGGCGCCGTACTTGTAGGAAACAGTTCCCGGCAGCTGGCTTGCGCCCGTGGGGGCAGCGCCGTAATCATAGCTTACTTCATAGCTGTTGCGCGCGTAGTAAACTTTCAGAACCAGCTTTCCGTCGCCTGTGATCACGCCTGTGAGAACGTTGTTTTCATTGCCCTCGTCGAACCGGAAGCCCTCATAGCTCTTTGCCTCCGCCGTCGCCGTTGTATCCGTGACGCCCGTCAGGTTCGCTTCTGTTTCGCGCAGAGTATAGCCCTCGCCGTCCAGATCCTCCGTCCAGTGCTCCACCGTGTACCTGGTATCGGTATTCGCGGTAAAGGAACCCGTGAGCTGCACCGGGCCGGCGGGCATTTTGAAGCTTGCCGTTACCTTGCCGTCCTCGAGCCAGCCGTTAAACGTGTAGCCCGGGGCCGTGGCCTGCGGAGCCACCGTTACATCCGCACCATATTTGTAGGACGCGGTGGCCGGAAGCGCACTTGCGCCTGCGGGCACTGTGCCCGTGTAAGCATAGCTCACTTCATAGCTGTTGCGCGTGTAGTACAGCTTCAGCACCAGGCTGCCGTCGCCCGCGATATTGCCGCTGGCAACCGTGCCCTCCACGGACTCGTCAAATGTAAAGCCTGTATAAGTCTTCGGGTTTGCCGTCGCAGTGGTATCGGTCTCGCCTTTCAGGTGTTCGGTATCCGTCTCCACAAGGTCGTAACCGTCGCCCGCCAGGTTCTGCTGATAATGCTCCACTGTATAAGCGGTATCGCCGTTGGCCGTGAACGAACCGGTAATGGTCACGTTTTCGGCGGGCATCGTGAAGTCCTCTTTCTGGCTCCAGCCGCTGAACGTGTAGCCCGGAGCCGTGGCGGCCGCCGCCACCGCTACAGGCGCGCCGTATTTCACAGTCGCCTTTTCCGGCAGCGCGCTCGCGCCTGCGGGCGCCGTGCCCACATAAGCATAGGTCACTTCATAGCTGTTGCGGTCGTATTTGATCTCAACCACCGTGCTGCTGTCCGCAGCGATGGTCTTCTGCTCAACCGCCTGCGCCGTAAAGCCTTCATAGCTCTTCGCCGCAGCGTTCGTGTCCGCCCCGGTCGTGCCGTGCAGGGTCTGCCGGGCCGCCGCATCTTCAGTATAACCGTCACCTGTCACATCCTGCAGCATGTGCTTGACGGTATACGCCGTGTCCGTAGCGGCGCGGTAAACGACCTCCACGGTCACACCGTTCTCCGCCATTGTGCCTGCTACCGCTGCAACGCTGGCCGTATAACCCGGAATCAACGGGCTGGCAACGCTGTAAGGCGCGCCGAACGCGATATCCCTGGATACAGGCTCCGCCGCCTTCTGGCCCCGCAGTGCTGCGTCGGGCACGTCATCGGCATATTTGTAGGTGATATTCAGCGGATAGCTGTTCACCGTGTAGTAGAAAACGATTTTGTTGGCTGCATTGTCCGCACCGACCGTGATGGACATGGTGCTGTCTCCCGCCACAGTATAACCCGTGACTGCGGGCGCCGTTTCCGTCACCGTCTCGTCAAACTTCGCGGACACGTTTTCTTTCGCCGTCGTGCCGGGTACAGGCGTCTCTGTGCCTTCCAGATAATAGTAAACGCTGTACGTCTGGTCGTTGGCCGCGTAATACACGTTGATCACCGTAGAGCCGTCTTTCGCAACATACGCGGAAAGCGCAGCCCCGGATGTAACGCAGGTGTACCCGGCTTTGTTTATGACGTCCGCCGTCACCAGGCTTCCGGCCTTGGCCGTGCCCGTAACAGTTTCCGTCAGCGAAGCATTGCTGCCGTAATAGTGGTTGACCGTATACGCCGAATCCGCGATTTTCTTATAATAGAACGTGATCTCGCTGTTTTCGCGGGTGGCCGTCTGAACATAGCTGGTACCCTCGGCCAACTCATAACCGCTGACCGTCGCGGAATATACCAGCAGGCTGTTGACCGTCAGGTCGCTGCGGATAACATCCTCGGCAACCTTTTCCGTGGTGCCCTCAATATAATGATGCACCGTGGCCGTCCAGTTCTGCAGCTTGTCATAGACGAACACTACTTCCTGCCCGTCATCCAGAATTTTGACGTTCTGGCTGCTCTGCTGCGCCTGATAACCGTCAATGACAGGCGCATTTACAGTGACGGACGCGCCCACTTCCACTTCGGAGCCATCGACGCGTTTGAGCTCATTGCCCTCCGTGTCCTTCGCCACGATGACATAGGTGCAGCTGTCCGTGCGCGTCCATTTCGCATGGAGCGTCAGGTTGCGGACGATCTGCTGCGTGGCCACGAACGGAACGGTGTACGCCTCGTCCGTATACCAGCCCGCGAACACGTAGCCCTCACGGGTGGGGTCTGCGGGCATCTGGTCCTCAATCGTGTCGTATTTCGCCACGCCGATGGGCGCCGGAGTCTCCGTATCCGCACCATGCGTGTTGAAGGAAACCGTATAATCCGGCTTCGCCCACTTGGCGTAGACCTGCAGGTTCCGTGCGGGCATCGTGCTGCTCCAGTCCACCGGAGTCTGGAACGCCTCGTCCAGATACCAGCCCATGAACACATAGTCGCTGTCCATACCGGCCGGCCGGCCCACGCTGCTATCAGCAGGCTTTGCACCAGAGAGCGGAGCTTCAAACTTCAGCGCTCTCGGCGAAACTCCCGTGCAATTTTCAAAGACGAGGTTATAGCTGTTGCGCGTATAATATAACCACAAGGTACTATCGCCCCAGCCGTTTGTATACTGTTTCCAGCTATCATAAGCAAAACCAGTGATAGGCATCTTGTCTTCATCTGTTAAATGAACACCACTGGATGCTTTAAATGTTGCGTATACATCGTATCCAGAACCGTTTATCTTTTCTACGCGATACTCAATAGTTGTCCCCGTGCCGGAACTTTTTTCATACATCGTCAGGTTCTCGGCCGGCATATTCGCAATCAGCGTATACTGTATATTATCATTTTTATTGGGACCCCAGCCGTCATCCTCACATGCGGTTTCCCAGCGGGCAGAAACGTCCTCGCCGTATTTTGCCGTGATGCGCAGGCTGGTGTCTTCCCGCCACTGTCTTTTACTATACCGATAGAACGAAATCGTAAACGTCCTGCGGCTGAAATAAACATTCTTGACCGCGCTGCCGTCTGCGGTGATTTCCACATTTCCCGCAGATTTGGCGCTGTCGAGTTCAAACCCGGCCGCTTCCAGGCCCTGAGGCATGCGGCTACCGGTCAGGGACGTGCTGTATGGGATATTGCCGCCCACAGCGCCGGTCGCTTTGTCCGCATAGAGGTAGTCGTAACCGCCCGTCAGGTTCTCGCCCCAGTATACGACCTGGTAGGACGCCTGCGTGGCGTTCGCCCACTGCGCCGTCACCGTCGTGGCGGCGGCAGGCATCGTTTCGGGAACAAAATCCCACCCAGCGAACGTATAGCCCACCTTCGTGGGGTCAGCCGGAGCCGACACCGCAGCGCCGTATTTCAGCATCTGCGGCTCAATATAGCTGCCGCCGTCGGTGTTCCACGTGAGCAGGTAGCTGTTGCGGTCGTATTTTACTTCCACGACCGTTTCGCCGCTGGACGCCACCTTCACCTGGGTGATGGGCAGAGCCGTAAAGCCCTCCACCGTTTTCGCTTGTGCGGCGGTGTCCAGGCCCGTGGTGCCCTCCAGCGTTTCACGCAGCGCTTCGTCTTCCGCATAAGCGGTGCCTTCCACGTTCTGGAACAGGTGCTTTACCGTGTAATTCCGGGCGGCGCCGCTGTAAGTAACAACGACCGTTAGGTCTTCGGTGACCGACTCGACCGCAAATACGACCTCCGCCTTGTCCGGCGTAAAGCCGTCGAGCGCCGGAGACGGAACCGTCTTATGGAACGGTTCGCCCACAACGGCCTGCTCCACATGGGAGGGGGCCGCCTGCGTGCCGTCGCTGTACCGGTACTCCACCGTCATGTTTTTGGCGGTAATGGCCTCGTAAACGGCCGTCACCGTCAAATCGCTCTGCACGTTGGTAAAATCCGTATCCCAGCGCACAAAACGCTGGCCGGATACCAGCGGCGCGTCCGGTGCCACGGCACTGCCACCCTGTTGAATGGTCTGGGTGACAAGCGTCTCGCCGTTGGCCACGAACGTGACGGTGAACGTCACAGGCGCCGGGTCCCCGTCATTTGCCGGGAGCACGGCGCTGTTCGCGGCAGGCGCCGCCTCCGAGCTTGCGGGCTCCGGTGTGGTTGGCTCTGTCGTTTCAGACGCAGCCGGCTCGGCCGCCGTCGTAGACGGGGCCGGGTCGACAACATCCTCAGCGAGCGCGCCTGTGGGCATGCTGGTGAACATCATCGCGAACACCAGAACCACACTCATGACGCGACGCAAAGCGTTGGATGTGTTTTTCATGCGTTTTCCTCCTTCTTGAAATGCGTGTTGATCGCCCTCTGGTGGCGGGAAATGTATCTTACATACTCAGTATAACGGTCGCCGGTCACAACTTGGTCACAAAACGATTTTTTGCTGACTTTTTTTGAAAATATTTTAAGCAGCAGCCCTTCACCGCGTAAAACCATGGCTTTTTCACCCCTTCGGCTGCAGGGGAAGCTCCCCCATGGGGTAAACGTCATACCGCAACAGCAGCCCCGCATCGGGCGCAACGCGCGACATAAACCGCGTGTGGATGCGCCCGGCGATGACGGCCGCGTTCTCGCTGGACGCGCCCAGCACCATCAGCAGATATTGGCAGCCGCTGTACGGCGCGAACAGGTCGCCGCTGCGCAGGCTGGCCTGCAGGTCGTCGCTGAGGCGGCTCATATACTCCTCGCGCGCGGCCAGCGGCACAAACTGCCCCTGTGCGTCCGTAAGGGTCATCAGGATAATATATGCGCTCTGCCCGCTGCGCTTGAGGCCGCGCTCCACAAAACGGTAGATCTGTTTGAAGGTCTCGTAATCCTGACAGAACGCGCCTTTGGGCGGGTCTTTTTCCCGCAGTTCACGCCGGATGAGCGCCATGTCTGTGCAGATGCTGCGCTCTCCTCCGGCATCCGCGCTGTCTGCACGGCGGGCGCGGCGGGCTTTTTTGCGGGCCAGGAGCATCTGGTCGGCACGGTCAAACAGGGAAATATAATCGTCCCCCGCCTGCTTTTCCGCAAGGCCCAGCGTAAAGGAAAGGTTCCACTGCATGCCGTAACGCCGGCCCGCCTTTCGCAGGCGCTCGGCCAATTGCGCCGCACGGCCGTCCACCGCCTCCTGAGAGCATCCGCCCAGAATGTAGATGATGAACTCATCGCCGCCCACGCGGCCGATGATATCCCGCGGAAAAAAGATATCCCGCAGCGTGCGCGCCGCCTCGCACAAAAGAGCGTCGCCGATGAGATGGCCGTAGCGGTCGTTCACTTGTTTGAAATGGTCGATATCCAAAACCAAAAGCATCCCGCCGCCGTTTTTCAGCAGCGCTTCATCTACATGCGCTTCCGCAGCACGGCGGTTGTACAGGCCGGTGAGCCAGTCGTGCTCCGCCAGCACGCGCAGACGGGTGTTTTCGTCCTTCAGCATGTCAAGCTCCTGGTCCACCAGCATCCCCCCATTTCACATGCGCCCTGCGGCCGCCGGGCATTTCTCCGGGAATGTTCCCGGATTTTCCGCGTGTCCCGGACGGTCGGAGGCGCACCTTCCCCTCTTATTCTCTTATTATAGATTCATAAATTTTGACCGTCAAGAGTATTTCATAAAACAGTCTATTTTTTACGTGATTTTATCTTTTAAAAGACTTTTCCTGTGTTATCCTATGATTTTACTGTGTTTAAAACCACCTCATTTCCAGCGGCACTTGTATTGGAGGGCGCAAAAGGATTACAATAAAGAAAAACGCCCGGTGTGCTGCGACACGCGGGCCGGGAGGGAATTGAAATGACTTTGACGGAGACCGTGCGCGCCCAAACGCGACAGGCCGTGGCGGAGCTTCTGGCTGCAGCCCGGATGCGCGCGGGAGATATTTTTATCATCGGCTGTTCGTCCAGCGAGGTCGTGGGCCAGCGCATTGGGCGCGGCTCCAGCATGGAGGCCGCGCAAGCTGTGTGGGAAGGCGCCGCGCCCCTGCTTGCGGAAAGCGGATTGTATCTGGCCGCGCAGTGCTGTGAGCACCTGAACCGCGCCATCGTTGTGGAACGGGCGGCGCTTCCGCCGTGGGCGGAAACGGTAAACGCCGTGCCTCAGCCCCACGCGGGCGGTTCCTTTGCCACCGCCGCATATGCGCACATGGCGGACCCCGTGCTGGTGGAGAACATCCGCGCGGGTGCGGGCATTGACATCGGCGGCACACTCATCGGCATGCATCTGCGGCCTGTGGCCGTCCCCGTGCGGCTCAGTCTGGCCCGCATCGGCGAGGCCGGCATTCTTTGCGCGCGCACGCGGCCGAAATACATCGGCGGCAGCCGCGCCGTATATCAAACAGACGAATTGGAGGTGCCGCGTTAAATGACGGCAGAAGAGATCAGGCGGATGGAGGAACGCATCGCACAGGTGCGCGCGGAAATGGAGCGGGCGTGCCGCGCAGCCGGGCGCGCCCCCGGGGAGGTTCTTCTGTGCGCCGCCAGCAAAACGCAGAATTCCGAGACCGTGCGCGCGGCGGCTGCGCTGGATATCGACCTGTTTGGAGAAAACCGCGTGCAGGAGCTTTGTGAAAAATACGCCGCCGGCGCATACAGCGGCAAGCCGCTGCATTTTATCGGCCATCTGCAGACCAACAAGGTGCGCCAGGTAGTGGGGCGTGCGTGCATGATAGAATCCGTCGGCTCGCACAGGCTGCTGGAATGTGTGGCTGCCGAAGCTCAGAAGCAGGGCATCCGGCAGGATATCCTGGTCGAGATCAACATTGGGGCCGAGGCAAGCAAAAGCGGCATCGCACCCGAAGAGCTGCCCGGGCTTCTGGAATGCGCCCATGCTTTGCCCTCCCTGCGGGTGCGCGGCCTGATGTCCATCCCGCCTGCTGCGGATGCGCCGGGCGCGAGCCGCCCCTACTTTGCACAGATGCGCGGCCTGTTCGAGCGGGCGCAGGCCGCGCAGGGCGGCAACGTGAGCATGGAGTACCTTTCCATGGGCATGAGCGCCGATTTTGCAGACGCTATTTTGGAAGGGGCAAATCTGGTCCGCGTCGGGACCGCACTGTTCGGCGCGCGGAGCTATCCTGCACAGTAGCTTTATATAATATGTATTATAAAGGGAAAACGGCACCGGGATATTCAAATCCCGGCGCCGTTTTCCAAATTCCCAGAAACAGATCCTCCCTCTGCGTCAGCGCCCCGGCGGGCGGCGGCGCGGCGGACGCGGACGGGCAACGTCATGTTCGGCCCGCTCCCCCACATACACACAGGCATATACTGCCAGCGTGATGGGCACTGCTACCACGAACACCGCTTTGAAGATCGTATCCCAGATAGTCATCCCGCACTCCCCCTCCGTCCCGCTCATGCTCCTGCGGCCGGATACGCTGCCTGAGCCCTTTATAACTTATATGGACATCTTTGCCGCGGATATTCATTGAAAAAGGCGTACGAGGTGGAAAGTTCTTCCTTGTGCGGAACGGCGGCTGCCAGACAGGATTTTGTCACACCGCTCCTCTTTACATCCGCCGCAGGGCAAAGTATGATAGATGCGGAGACCGCATTCGTGCGTTAAGAAAGGAGCCGGCAATGAAACACGAGCCGTCGTCTGATTTGCTGCAGTTTCTGCGCAGCAAAAACATCCTGCCAAACGGTTACTTTTCCCTTGAGGAGCCGGACGGAACGTATACCTTTTACAGCGTATCCCGTTCCGGCGTGCTGTACACACTGAATCTGGAGCCGGCGGCTTTAAGTGCGGATGACGTTTGGGAAAAGCTGGACCGTATTCAAAAAATCTCCCGGGAGGTTTTCGAACAGGCACAGGAGTCGCTTTGGGACGCACGGAGGCTGGCGCGTGGCCTGCCCACCAGCCGGGAGCTGAAGCCGGTTGCGGAACAGTTTTATAAGGACTACACACAGCATTATGCGGAAGGCCTCTGGAAAACCGCCGCCCGGTATGACGAGGAAACGATCCGGCACATTCTGAATATCGTCTGTTCGAATCTGCAAGGGGGCGGCAAAAATCAGCAGGCCGCTTGGGACAGAATGTTCCGGGACCTTGTCCAGGCAAAGGTGTTTCGAACCCAACGCGATATTTAAAAAATAAAAAGTGCAAAAGTATTGACAACGGCGTTATTATTGGATATACTAGATAAGCACCTTAAAGAGGCGCAAACAATTTATATCGCGGGGTGGAGCAGTCCGGTAGCTCGTCGGGCTCATAACCCGAAGGTCGTCAGTTCAAATCTGGCCCCCGCAACCATATTGTCTTAACAAAAAAGATATAAGACCGAAAAACCCCGTAAACAAGCCGTTTACGGGGTTTTTTCGTGCCAAAAATTAGGTCCCAGTTTGAAAGATATTTTTCGCCCTTTTCGGGCTTTGGTGAGGACTTGAACTAACGACTACCGATTTTGTGGCTTATTTTGCCTGGTTTGGATCGGTTTTTCCGATTTTTGACCCGGTGAAATTGTAAACAAATTATGAACTTTTTGAAATAATCACAAGTAGCTACTCAGCTCCACTAGATTAGTCCCCAATTTCCCCCTTTTTAAGAAAAATTTGTTGTAGAAATAATCGGCTTAATTTTGTTTAGGATGCCGAAAATTCTGGTTTTTGCGTCTGTATTGGATTCGCCCAAACAGGCGCTTTTTTTATTTCCCGAAAACATCTTCATACATGGGCAGAAATTCCTCATTACACCCAGGGGGAGGTGCGTCTATTTTGCCCATGAAGCACGGTGCGCTACTTCCCCCCTCTCATACTCTCCCCCCAAGTAACACTTACCTACTGGGAAGAAGATATCAATGCTTACCAAATGCACTCTTTCAGCCCCGGCAATGCAACTATCAATGCCGAAATGGAAGTCATCGTCTTTCCCAGCCGGTGATTTCCTTGAATAATCAACCCAGAGGAGGAACGAAATGTCGATCAAATTTAAAAACAAAGATCACGAGAAATTCTATGAGCAGTGCCTCGGCCGGACCGGCAGCCTTGATCCATACCACAAGGCTTTTTTCTACACCATGGGCATCAGCAGCGAGACCAGGAAGCACATTGAGGACGTCTTCAACTTCCGGGAGGATGCCATCCGGCCGGAGGGCTTGAACAAAGGCTGGCAGACCAGCGGCAGCAGTTGCCTGACCCGCTTGGCGTTCAACCTCTGGAACGGGTGGAACGCGGATGGCTGCGCGACGCCTTACGATCTGTTCACCACTTCGGATGCAACCTACATGTTGGAAGCGGTTCGGCTTCGGTACCCGGAGTACTGCAAGAACCCCCAGGTCCCCAGTATGAGTCGGGCCAGATAAGATGGGACGGGGTCGAAAGAAAAAACTCAGAATTAAAGGCAAATGCCAGAAAGGACTTGAGACTATGATCATTGGCATTGACCACGGGTACTACGCAATTAAATCCAGGAATTTCTCGTTCCCAGCCGGTGTGACAGCGTATACCCATGAACCTTATACCCTGAAGAACACCCTCCAGATTGGCGGAAAATACTTTGTCTGTGGCACTGGCCGGCAGCCTAATGTCAAAGCCGTTTGCCGTATCGAGATTATCGTTGGCGGCAATCAGTCTAACGTTGAACTCGTCAAATGTACGTTTCAACAATCCTACTTCAAGCACGTCACGTCCGATACGGCTTTGGTCTTTGATAATGACCGTGGCGACGCGCCCCGCTCGAACCTCGTCGAGCAGAGCGTCCAGCCCCGGTCTTTTGAACAGTGTTCCGCTGACCCCGTCATCCACAAAATGACGAATGTTAGAAAAGCCATTCTTTTTTGCGTATGTTTCGAGGATTTCTTTTTGGTGGACGATGGAATTGGAATCACCTTCAAAATCATCGTCTTTGCTTAAACGTTCATATAAAGCCGTGATTTTGCCGTCGTCCGCTTGTCTGATTTGCTGCATACTACCTACTCCTTTACTATATGGTATCCTGCTTATCAAATTCGGAGGAGACCAGCTTCATCTCACTGCCGAGAACCTTGAAAGACTGGTTGATATCTCGCAAGGCATTTTTAAATTCCTTTTCGCCCTCTATGCCAAAAAGGCGTTGCAGGAGAAGATGACGGAAGAACCCCGTTACAACAGCGCGGGGCGGGAGCGGCGGAAGTACACGCCGGAGATAGACGCCCGGCTGCGTGAAATAGTGTCGGAGGAGCATACGAAAACCCGGCGCATGGGCGCCGGGCACAAGCAGAAACTCACCAACAAGCAAATCCACGAGATTCTGGTAGAGGAAGGGCACGACATCAGCCTTGTGACGGTCAACATCGAGCTTGCCCGTATTCGGCAAAAGCAAAAAGAAGTGTTTGTGCGCCAAACATACGACTATGGGGATCGTCTGGAGTACGACTTCGGAGAGGTACTGCTGAACTGCGGCGAGGGAATGCGAACCTACCACATGGCGGTGCTTTCGTCACCCTGCTCGGACTTCCGGTGGCTGTACCTGTACACCAACCAGAAGAAGGATGTATTTTTGGACAGTCATGTGAAGTTTTTCGAGATGGTGGGCGGCTGCTACCGAGAGGTGGTGTACGACAACATGAAGAACGTGGTGAGCAAATTCATCGGCAAGAACGAGAAGGAACTCAATGCCGACCTCATCAAAATGGCGATGTACTATGGGTACCAAATCAACGTGACCAACTGCTTTCGCGGCAACGAGAAGGGCCATGTGGAGAACAGCGTCAAGGTGCTGCGCAACCAGTTGTTCAGCCGACACTACACCTTCGGCAGCCTGGCCGAGGCCCAAACCTACGCCCACAGCCGCCTGTTGAAGCTGAACGAGGGCTGCGCCATCGAGCGGGAGAAAGCCTGCCTGCTGCCGTACAAGCCGCCACTGGAACTGGCCGCCATCAGCGAAAACACCGTGGACACCTACAGCATGGTCCATGTGGACGCGGCGCGCTACTCGGTGCCGGAGCACTTGGTGGGCCACAAGGTGACTGTGAAGAAATACCACGATGAGGTGCGAATCTATGCCGCGGGTGAGCACGTATGCACCCACAAGCGCATCTTTGGAAACGGGCACATGCAGGTGGACATCTACCACTACCTCAACACCCTGTACAAAAAGCCGGGCGCGGTGAGAAACAGTGTGGCGCTCAAAAGCATCCCACGCCTGAAAGCCATCTTCGACACCCATTACGCAAAGCGTCCCAGGCGCTTCATTGAACTTATGCTCCAGAACAAATCCCTGTCCATCGACGAACTCATCCAACTGTTCGAGCAAAAAACCAAACGCCGCGCCGAGATCATCGCGCTGGATGTGGTCAAACCCCTCTCCAGCGTGGATGTGGCCGCGCGGGCCACTGTGTCCAACTACTCTATCCTGGTAAACGGAGGTGTCGGCTAAAATGACGAACATACAAGAACTTTCCTCCCGGCTCAAGCTGTCCTACATCCGCGACAACGCCGAAATCCTGATTGGCGAAGCGCGACAAACACAACAGGACTACGCCGATTTCCTGCAAAACCTGCTCTTGCGCGAGGTCGAACGCCGCACTGAGAACACCATCACCCGCCGTATCAAGGATGCCAAATTCCCCATCAAAAAGTATCTGGTGGATTTCGACAGGGCCAAGTACGACAAGGCCTTCACGCCCAAATTCAAGGAACTCGAAACCCTGGAGTTCATCGATAACAAGGAGAACATCATCCTCATCGGCACACCCGGCGCGGGCAAAACACACTACGCCACCGCCCTGGGCATCGCCGCCTGCATGAAGGGCAAAAGCGTCCTGTTCGCCACCGTTCCCAACCTCATCGTCGAACTAAAGGAAGCCATGAGCCAGAACCAACTCGGCATCTACAGCAGAAAATTTGAACGCTACAACCTCGTTATCCTGGACGAATTGGGCTACGTCTCCTTCGACAAGGCCGGTTGTGAGCTGCTCTTCAACCTGCTTTCCAACCGCCATGGCAAGGGCAGCATTGTCATCACCACCAACCTCGCCTTTGAACAATGGGAAAACCTCTTCAAAGACCCCGTGCTTACAGGCGCAATCATCGACCGTCTTGCTCACAAGGCCCATGTCCTCGACATCTCCCGCGAGCAAGGCGGCCGCTTCGAGGAAACCATCGCCTGGATGACCAACAAACAGCCCGCCAAAATCGACGACGCCGACTGATTCCCCACTCGGCCTACGGCCTCATTTCGAATCAGTCGGCGGTCTATATCCTTCACCTGAGATGCTCTTCCACAACCCTCAGGTGGGGGATTTTTCATTTATCATGGGTGGGGGATTTTCTGCTTGACAAAAGCAGAGGGTTCCTGGGTGGGTGACAGCACCCAGCGCGCCTTTGAAAACTGCGGCTTCACCCGGCTGGCAAGGGAGTACGGCGTCGCTCTGGTGGACACCCAGGACGACACCGCCAGCCGCTATGATTGCGCCGGGCTGCCCATCGAGATATGCGACGCAGCCATGGCCGTGGATTTTATGATCAACCTGCCGGTGATGAAGGGCCACGGGCAAACCTATGTCACCTGCGCGTTGAAAAACAACAAGGGCGTCATTCCCAACACCGAAAAGCGCCGGTTCCACAGCCTTGGCCTGCACAAGCCCATCGCCCACCTGAACACGGTGTGCAAAAACGACTTCATCGTGGTGGACGCCCTATGCGGTGACTTGGATTACGAGGAGGGCGGCAATCCGGTGGTGTCGAACCGCCTGTTTGCCGCACTTGACCCCGTGCTGTGCGACACTTTTGTGGCGAATGAGATGGGGTACACCGTGGACGAAATTCCCTACATCGCCATGGCTGGTGACCTGGGCGCGGGCAGCACCGACCTTTCGGCTGCGCATGTGCGCCACCTTAACCCCGCCGCCGACGCGGGCGCCAGTCCAAAACCCACCGGCAAAGCCCGCAGCCTGGCCCGCTACCTGCGCGAGGGTTCGGCCTGCAGCAGTTGCTACGCGGCGGCCACCCGGGCACTCTCGCGGCTGGGCCGCGGGGAGTTGGGCGCCCTGCCGGACACCTTATGCATTGGACAGGATTACAAAGGCCGGAGCGGGGCGGTGGGCATCGGCCAGTGCACCCAGGGGTTCGCCAAATCCGTGCCGGGTTGCCCGCCCTCGGCCACCGCGGTTTTGGACTACCTGCGCAAAGAGGTTTTGTAGCCGCTTTCAATAATCGGCAAACACACCCCAAGTGGTGCGTTTGCCGATTATCATCTCGCGTAACAGTATTTGTGACACACTACCCGGTAAAGAAAGCAGATGAACCCTTTGACGCCTGTAATGTGATGTTCGTCTCTTATCTTTATGCGCAGACGAATTCCACCCGTTTATTCTTTCTCCCTCAGCTCTGTGGGTGCAAATCCAGTGTGGCGCTTGAATATCCGGCTGAAATAAAGCGGGTCGTCATACCCCACCGCCATGGCAATATCCTTTACAGTCAGCGAGGCATCGTTTCGAATGAGGTTGGCGGCCACTGAAATACGTTTTTGGATGATGTACTGGTTGAGCGATAAATGGGTATGTTTACGGAAAAGCTGCCCCAGATAAGATGGATTAAACCCAAACCGCTCCGCCAGATTTTGCACAGTCAGTTCCTCTGCATAATGGGTGTCGATATACACCCGAATGGACTCCACCGCTTCCCTGCCATCCAGATTAACAGGCTCGCCAATATGTTTTTGCGTCTTCCACATTCCCCGGAACAAGGCGGTCACTTCATGTGTGAGCTGCGGATACCCTTCGCACTTTGAGACAAGCTGATCCAGCCTATTTTTAGCGGTTCTTCGCCCATCATAACCACCGGGCGGTTCCATGGATTCAAGAACATAGTCTAGCAAATCCTGCAACTCGAAACGGGTGATCCAATTGTTTTTACCCCAGTCCATCATTCTGAGTACAGAGGCCCGCAAATCATCTTCGGTCTTCCACTCTTTTGCATCTATGTGCGGTGCGTTCCGCGGCTCACCCGAATGGACGGTACCTTCTTCAACATACAACGTGCTTTTTCCGAATATAATGGCTTGTCCAAATCTTTTTCGCAAACCGGCCACTCTTTCTGCATGGTTGGCCACTCCCGCGCTCCATGTCTCCATGCCTACGTGATAAGCGGCCCCATGGCAAGCAGCCTGAAGTCGCTGGAGAAGTCCCTCCAAATGCCCGTGCCCTGCGCGCATCTCGGCTGTGTGCAGCACCAGAATAATAATTTCACATTGGTAGTACCCGTCTCTCGCAAAAGTGACGGTTTTACCTGCGGACAGGTATTCATTCCCACGTATTTCCTCCAGCAGCAGGCCTTTCTCGTCCTCCCCAATTTGCTCGCAAGTGCTTGACTCATCAAAGCGGTAAGGATAGCCATTGCGCACGATGAGAAAGGCGCTCAGATACTGATATCCCGCATTTTGAAAAACCTCTGCGTCGTCATTCGGTTGGCCGGATGCGATGTTTGTGAGGGATTGCAGGATACGTTGCGAACGTTGTTTATCCAAGTGCTGTTCCACGCGTTGAATCGTTGCGCGGAATTCCACACTGGAAAGCGGTTTCAAAATGTAGTCAAAAACGCCGGTTTGGATGGCGCTTTTGGCATAGGAATAATCATAATACCCGGTGATGATCAAGATACAGATTTCAGGATACAGCTTCCGTATTTTGTCACTCAGGGCCAGGCCGTCCATGATGGGCATGCGAATGTCGGTGAACACGACATCCACCGGGTGGTTCATAAGGTATTCAAAGGCTTCCTGCCCGTCATGGGCCACCTCAATGTCAAACGCATCGCTCACAGCGCGCAGGCTGGAGGTGATTTTCCGAAGGATTGGCGGTTCGTCTTCGACAATCAACGCCCTATACATGCAATTGCCCCCCTACGCAGATGGTCGTGCCTCCTTTTTCACCCGCACAGATTGTGTGGGTGCTTTTTTGTGGGTAAAATTGGCGCATGCGAATGATGGTGCTGAGCAACCCCAACCCGCCAATGCGAAAATGCTCCAGTTCCTGTGTGGGATTGCTTTCATACGCGGCAATCTTGCTTTCGATTTCTGCAATGGTTTCCGCCGCAATGCCACAGCCGTTGTCCGTTATGGAAAAGGTCCAGAAATCGTCACACGAATCAAGCGTGACCTTTATCCTGAAGGGGGGGCGGATTTTGGCGAATGCGTGCTGAAACGCGTTCTCCGCAAGGGGCTGCAAAATCATTTTCGGGGTGCGGATCAGGGAAAGATCGCTGATGTTTTTAATCTCGATGGTGTATTCGAAAGCGCCTTCATACCGCTGCTGCATCAGATAAAAGTAGTTCTCCAGATGTTGCAGTTCCTCCCGCAGGGTGGCGCCGTCCGGAGACAGCGTGGAAGTGTATTGCAACATATCCGATAAACTGCGGCACATGTTGGAAAGGCGTTCCCCATCGTTTTCGCACCCAACCGAGGCAATAACAGCCAAGGTGTTGTGCACAAAATGGGAATTCATTTGGTTTTGCAGCGCCAGCATTTGCGCCTTTACCTCTCTTGTTTTCATGGTTTCAATTTCACGCGCGGCTGTTTCCAGGCGTCTCAGGGTGGACATGAAGGCGTTCCTCAAATCCACAAGGGCAGGCATGTCTGTATCCAGAGGCAGGTCTATCGCATGCACGTCCAGGCTGGAAAGTTCCATCTGCATTTGGTGCAGAGGCTGCAACACCTCTTTCTGCATTCGAGAAGACAAATAGTAGGCGATAAACCAGAACAAAATAGACATTGTGATAGCAAACGCGCCGAACAACAAAGGAACAGCCTGGTATATGCGCACCTCCGTACTTCCCAACAACACCATCCCGCCTGTCAAGGTATGCATCGAGAACAAGGCGTCCCCCTGGCGGTCAACCGAATCGTCTGACAGCGCCCCTTCGCGAAAGAGGGCGAGCATCTCCTGGGAAAGCCTGTCGTTTTCTTCTGTTTGGTTGCTGAACACGATGCGCCCATTCTCGTCCAGCAGCAGCCACGCCAAGTTGGGGTCAGCTTCCGACAGAATGTCTGTGAGGAACGAAACGGGCTGTTGCACCTCTACCAGGCCATAGAGCACGTCGGTTTCAAAATTACGGAAAGGCCGAAAAACGCTCACCATCCTCCACCCGCTTTCCGACCACATATCCGGTATATCCGGCAGGATGATCTGGAAGGCCTTCCGGTTTTGGAAGCTGCTGTAAACACTTTGAAAGTCATCTGAGGAGAAAAACGTTTCCTGCCGGTCCAGCAACTCCGGCGTTGTGCAGAAATCCGTAAAATCGCCGTGGTCGTTGAAAACGCTGATCCTGGCCACCGTGATCCGCGAGGCAGAGGTGATGGAAACACCTGTAAGCTGCAACTGTATGGCGTCTCGTGCTGTGGTGTCCAGAACGAAATGGTTTTGCTCGGAAGGGTCCTGGCGCGCTTCCTTCAGCTGGTCCACAATGATGGTATTGGTGACGGCCTGCAAAGCAATGCTGTCCATGTGCTGCAGGCGGATATCGATTTGCTCGGCAATAGACCGCCCCACCTGGCGCAGGTTCTCTGTGGACATCTGCGAGTTTTTGGAAAAAAACTCGCGATAGTAAAAGAGCAAAAGAAAAGTGATGGCTAAACTGATGACACCTATGTACAGGATTATCATGCGAAAAAAAAGGCGAAGCGACCGCGGTTTCATCCCCAACCCCCTATCGGCGGACTGTGATTTAATTATATATCAAAGTACAAAAAAAGTATACGAGGCGGGCTATCTGTGTAGAATTCATCCATGATTTTGCTAGAATTTGTCTATTTTGTCCATCCTCTAAAAAGATTATACTGGCAACAAACATAGAAAGGAGGAAAGATATCTGTGCAAAATAGCGGTCTACAAATCCTGGGCTTGACCCTGGGCCATGTTCCAAATCCTGTCGGCATTCTGGAGCCGCAGATGCAGTTTGCCTGGAAGGGGGAAAGCGACAAACCGAATGCGACTCAAACCGCCTATCGCATTCGTGTGTCCCTGGCGGGAGCGGAAAATGAAAAGGCTGTGGTGTGGGATTCCGGTAAAATCGAATCCTCGCGCTCGAGCGGGTACCCTTATGAAGGGCCACCACTCAAGCCCGCCACAAAATATGAGTGGGGGGTGACTGTGTGGGATAACCACGGCAGAGAAGCCGAAAGCGCACCGGCCCACTTCACAACCGGGCTGCGTGACGAGGATTGGCAGGGCTGCTGGCTTGGCGCAGACGACTACTCCGCCAACGACACCGGCGCCGTGGCGCCCTTGTTCCGCAAAGGCTTCCAGGTGGACGGGCAAGTGGCGCAAGCCATGGCCTATATTGCCGTGGTGGGTTATTATGAGTTTAGCCTGAATGGCGCCAAAGTGGGAAACCACGTGCTGGACCCCGGCTGGACAGATTTCCGCCAATCCGTACTATATGTCGCCTACGATGTGACGGACCAGTTGAAGCATGGTGAAAATGCGATTGGCCTGATGCTGGGCAACGGCTGGTATTGCAACGCAAACGCACCGCTGGAAACCATTCACCAGGGACCACACTTCCTGTTCCAGCTCAACATCCAATATGCGGATGGGCGCCTGCAAAGTGAATACAGCCAGGTGCGCAAAGGGTGGCAGGTCAACACCGCCGGCCCCATCACCGACAACAGCATTTACAATGGCGAAACCTATGACGCAAGGCGAGAAATAAGTGGCTGGAACACAGCGCCCGTAGCAGCCGCTTACACCAAAGAATGGCGCCGCCCCTTATGGGTGGACCCGCCCGCCGGCCGGCTGAAGCCCCAGCTGCTGCCCGCCATCCAGGTGGTGAAGACCTTGGCGCCGGTTGATGTGCGACGTTTTGATGATAACACCCGCGTGTTTGATTTTGGCCAGAACTTTTCGGGCTGGGTGCGCATTCGGGTGAAAGGCGCGGCAGGTGAAACAGTCTGCATGAAATTTGCCGAAAATGCTTACGAAGACGGGCAGATAGACAGCACCACCACACGTGCCGCGGAGGCGCTGGATACATACACGCTCAAGGGTGACGGCGAGGAGGTCTACGAGCCGCATTTTACTTACCACGGATTTCGTTATGTTCGCATCACGGGATTACCGGAGGGCACGGAGGACAACTGCATTGAAGGCCGGGTAGTCTGCTCGGCGGTGCCACTGGCAGCACAATTCAGTTGTGAAAATGAACTCCTCAACAAGTTGCACCGTTCCGTGCTATGGAGTGAAGCCACCAACCTGCACAGTGTTCCAACCGACTGTCCCCAGCGGGATGAGCGCCTGGGGTGGCTGAATGACATGACTGTCCGCGCGGAAGAAGCCATCTACAACTTTGACATGGCGGCGTTTTACACCAAATGGGTGGAGGATATTCGGGAAGCCCAGGGCGAGACAACAGGCGCCATCACCGATGTTGCACCCTTTGTACGCTATGGCCGCCGGCCGGCCGACCCCGTGTGCTCCAGCTATCTTGTGGTGCCTTGGCTAGTCTACCTGCACACCGGCGATACCGCCCTGCTCCGCCGTCATTTTGAGGGCTTCCAGCGCTGGGAAGATTACCTCCTCAGCCAAACGGAGGACGATCGCTTATACTATAGTTATTTTGGGGATTGGTGCGGCCCGCTCACCATTTCAGATTCTTCCAGCATGGCCAGCGGTTCCTATTCGGCCATCACCTCGGGAGATTATGTCTCTACCTGGGCCATCCTTTTCAACGCGTTCCTTCTGGTAAAAATTGCCAAAGTGCTGGGCAAGGAAGAAACCACCGAACGGTATCTCCAGCTTTTTGAGCGCGGCCGGGCCATTTTCAACCAGATGTACCTTGATGAGAAAACGGGGCAGTACGGCAGCGGAAGCCAGGCCTGCAACGCCTTAGCCTTGTACATCGGCCTGGTGCCGGACCATCTGGTGGACAAGGTGGTGCAAAACCTTGTGCACGATGTAAAGGACAAGAATGATACCCACCTGACCACGGGCAACCAGGCCACCAAGTATATTTTTGACGTGTTGGCACAGCACGGCCATGCCGACCTGGCCTACGCCCTGGCTAGCCAGGACACCTATCCCAGCTGGGGCCTGAACATTTTAAACGGGGCCACGACCATCTGGGAGCGGTGGGAAGAAGCCAGCACCGGCCTTGTCACGCAGTGCTGCTCGCAAAATCATCCCATGTATGCATCTATCGGCTCCTATTTCCACCGTTATCTCGTGGGCATCACACCCGACGAGGAAGGCCCTGCGTTTGAACGCGTGCGAATTGAACCGAAGGTGCCCCAAGACCTGCAATGGGCCCAAAGTGAACTGGATACAGTCAAAGGGAAGCTGGCCTGTAAATGGTCAAAAAAGGACGATTCTCTTGTCGTCCAGTTAGAGATTCCCTTTAACTGCACCGCCCATTTCCTTGTCCCCGCGCCATACACCTCGGCTGAAATTACGGATGCTAAGGGATCGCGCGTGGAAAAAGAAGACATACTGCGTATCGGAAGCGGCTGTTATCAAATTCTGTGTACCAGATAATAAGGAGGATTTGTCATGAAGAAAAGATGTATTGCTGCAATGCTTGTACTGGTTTTGGTTGCCGGCCTGCTGGCAGGGTGCAGTAACCCTTCCGTACAGGAACCGGCTTCCCAGGCTGCCTCGTCCGGTGATACCGCTCCGGCGGGCACCGAAGGAAGCGATGCTTCCGCCGAAGGTGTTACCATCACTTTCATGCCCACTCAGGCGGGTTTCATCGATCATTTTGACGGCGTTTTTTCCGACAAGATCATACCCGATTTTGAAGCCGAGACCGGCATCAAGGTGGATGTGCAGGTGGTTCCCGACACCTCCAACGAGATGGTGAAGCTGAAGCTGGCTACCGGTGAAGCGCCGGAGCTGTGGAGCCAGAACGTCCCGCAAATGGTGCAAACCTTTAACGCCACCGAAAACTGTGTGGTGCTGGATGACCAGCCCTGGGTGGAGCGCCTGAGCAACCCGGACCTGCTGCGCTACGAGGGCGATGGGCACATCTACGGCATGCCGCTCACCTCGGCACAGTTCTTCCCGGCAGCTTACTACAACAAGGGCGTGCTGGAGGAGATTGGCATCGTCGATCCCCAGCCCACCACCTACCAGGAGTTCCTCGATCTCTGTCAGCAGATTAAGGACGCAGGCGTGGTGCCTGTGTACATGACGGACAAGGATGCCTGGACCACCCAGATGTTTACCACCAATGGGTTGGGCGTGGTGATGGAAGGCCAGGATGATGTGTGGGACAAATTGCTCACCAATGAGCAAAAGTTTGCCGATGTGCCGGAGTTTACAAAGCTCCTGCAGGACTTTATGAAGCTGTACGAGCTGGGCTATGTCAACGAAGATCATATGTCTCAACCCTACGACAGCCTAGCCGGCGCCATGGCTTCGGGCGAATATGCCATGTGCATCAACAGCGAGTCCGCCATCAGCGACATCAACACAAAATACCCCGATGTTGAAATGGGCGCTATGGTAATTCCCGTGAGTGACAAGATGATCCTTGGCATCGGCAATTTCGTACACGGCATTTATGTGGGCAAGGATTCACCCCATCCCGAGGAAGCCCTCATGTTCCTGGAATACCTCTCCCGGCCGGAAGTGTACTCCTTGATGATGGAGGAAAAGGGTGGCTTCTCGCCCTTCACAGACGTGGAAAGCAGTAATGTGCAGCCCTGCGTGCAGAAGCTGGTGGATGAATATGTGAACACGGGCAAGTACACGTATGAGTTTGACTCCCATCTGGATGCCTGTCGCGCTATCCTCGACAGCGGCCTGTTCCGCCTCTTTCAGGAAATGGTGATGGGGGAGAAGACCCCTGAAGAAGTGTGGATCGAGTGGGACGAGCAGTTCAGCGCTTTCATGAAAGAAAAAGAGTACCCCGGATTTTAGCCTGCCAAAGGCTGCAAAAAAGAATAGCGGCGGCTGCGCTTCAGCGCAACCGCCTTCTAAAAAGGAGCTTTCATGAAAAAACAAACGCTGCTAGACCGGCGGTATCCTTTTTGGCTTGCCCTGCCCGCCGTCATCATCTTTTCTGTGTTTTTCATTCTCCCCATCATTATGGGGACAGGGCTTTCCATGACCAACTGGGATATGGAGCTGGCCCGAATCGATTTTGTGGGCCTGCGCAACTATGTCAATATCTTCAGCGATAAATATTACTGGATGGCTGCGAAAAACACCCTGATTTTCGCAGTGAGCATCTTGCTGCTCCGCAACATTTTAGCGCTGCTTTTGGCCTTGTGCCTCACCGACAAATTGAAAACCCGAAACTTTCTGCGCACCATTTTTTACATTCCTTCGGTGCTGTCCTATATTGTGGTGGGCATCCTGTTCACAGCCATCCTCAAATCAGATGGCCTGCTCAACCGTTTCCTGTCCGCCCTGGGGTTCACCGCGTATATCGATTGGCTGGGGAACGGGAAAATAGCTATGGTAAGCGTGATAATGCTGGATGTCTGGATGTGGACAGGGTTCCTTGCGGCCATATACATCGCGGGCTTGCAGGCCATACCGCGTGATTATTATGAGGCCGCTCTTATCGACGGCGCAAACGGCGTCCAGCAGTTTTTCGCCATCTCCCTGCCCATGCTGGCCCCCTCTTTGCAAATCTGCATCACGCTTTCACTGGTGGGCGGCATTGGCGCCTTCGAACAGATTCTGGTGCTCACCAACGGCGGGCCGGGCCGAGCCACCAATGTCATCCGATTGCTGGTATATCAAACATTTTCGCAGGGAATGTATGGCAAGGCCACCGCCATGGAGTTGTCCCTTGCGCTCATCATTTTTCTGCTGAGCGCCCTGGTGGCGCGATTCTTCAGCACAAGAGAGGTGGAAATGTAAATGTCACAAGCACCGCGATACACCAAGAAAACACTTGTGCTTGAGGTTATCATCATTCTGATTTGTTTGGTGGTTTTGGCGCCGCTTGTTATGGTTTTGCTGGGCTCCTTAAAAACGCCTGCCGAGGCCGCCCAGTTCAATCTGTCCCTGCCAAGCGAATGGCATTTCGAGAATTATCTGGAAATATTCAGGAAAACCAATGCCCTGCGCGCCATCAAAAACAGCCTGACCATCACCTTGTCCGTGGTATTGGTGTGCGTGCTTGTGGGCACGCCATGCGCCTATTACATCGCACGTAAAAAGTCGAGATATGCCAACGGCCTGCGGCTGTATTTCAATCTGGGCATCATTGTGCCGTTGTCCATTGTGCCTTCCATTTTTCTGCTGCAAACACTAGGCATTATGGGCACGCCGATGGGGCTGGTATGCATCTACCTTGGCATGCGTATTCCCTGGATCATCTTCCTGTGCGTCGGCTTCATTAAGGGGATTCCCATGGAACTGGAGGAAGCCGCGCTCATTGATGGGTGTGGCGGCGCATTAGGGCCTTTGAAGGTGTTTTTCCGCATCATCTTCCCGCTACTCAAGCCCATTCTCATTACGGCAGTCATCATCATAACCATGGGCGTGTGGAATGAATTTCAGCTGCCGCTCTATTTTTTGAGCTCCAGCAAGAACACAACCCTGCCTATGACTGTATACTGGTTCTATGGCCAGTACCAAACAAGCTGGAACCTGGTGTTCGCCAACCTTGTGGTCACGGCGCTGCCCATCATCCTTCTTTACCTGTACTGCCAAAAATATGTCATCGCCGGCATGACGCAAGGCGCCGTCAAATCGTGAAAGGAGCCGCGAATGAAACACGGAATCTATTATGCCTTTTGGGAATCTGAATGGGAGGCCGACTACTTCCGCTACATTGATAAGGCGGCGCGATTGGGCTTTGATATTTTGGAGATCGCAGCCGGGTCCTTGCCGGACTATAGCCCCGAAAAGCTGAAAGACCTGCGGAAAGCCGCCGAGGCGAACAATATTGAACTGACAGTGGGGCACGGCCCCAAGCCCGAGCAAAACCTTGCCTCCCCTGACGCGGATGTGCGAAAAAACGCTGCGGCCTTTTTCACAAAGCTTTTTGGCCAAATGGAATTGCTGGGCGCCCGGCTTATTGGCGGCGGCCTGTACTCATATTGGCCGGTGGATTACACACAGCCTTTTGATAAGCAAGAAGACTGGAAGCACAGCGTGGAGAGCATAAAAGCATTGGCGCCTGTTGCAAAGGAATGCGGCATCACTTTGTGCATGGAGGTGTTGAACCGCTTTGAGGGATATCTGCTGAACACAGCCGAGGAGGGTGTGCGGTACGTAAGGGAAGTAAATGAAGACAATGTGAAGCTAATGCTGGACACCTTTCACATGAACATTGAGGAATCCAGTATGACCGAAGCAATTCGGCAGGCCGGGCCTTTACTGGGGCACTTCCATACCGGCGAGCCCAACCGCATGCCCCCGGGCGCGGGACGCATGCCCTGGTTCGAGATAGGGCTCGCGCTGCAAAGCATTGGCTACGAGGGGCCGGTGGTCATGGAGCCTTTTGTGCGTCCCGGAGGCACTGTGGGCCAAAACATCAAGATTTGGCGGGATCTGACCGGCCATGCACTCACCACAGAGGAACTGGATGAAATGGCAAAACAAGCGGTGCAGTTCCAGAAATACGTGCTGGAATGCTGAAAATGGCATGACAAGCACCTTATGGCCCCCACCACAACCAAGATGAACGTATTTTAGAAGATGGCTTGCAGCACGCCGCCAATGCCGAAACACTGATGCGACAGTACCCCAAACAGGAAAGGGTTGCCTATACTGGCAACCCTTTCCTCTATTGCATAGCACTTCGATGATTCGGGATACTTTCCCGAACCGCCTTCCCCTAAGCCGACTGCTTGCGGTTTTTGCTCATCACATCGAAGATGACCGCGGCCAAAAGCACCAGGCCCTTCACCGTGCGCTGCCAGTTTTGGTCAATGCCTAAAATCGACATACCATTGTTCAGAACGCCCATGAAGATGGCGCCGATGACAGCGCCGCCCACCTTGCCCACGCCGCCAAAGGCGGAGGCGCCACCAATGTAGCAGGCGGCAATGGCGTCCATTTCATAGTTGGTGCCGGCACTGGGCGCCGCCGAGTTGAACCGGGACACACACACCAGCGCGGCAACGCTGGCCAAGAATCCCATGTTGGTATAGGCGAAAAACTGGATCCGTTTTGTGTTCACGCCGGAAAGCCTGGCCGCCTTTTCGTTGCCGCCCATTGCGTACAGGTAGCGCCCCGGCACGGTGTTCGAGGTAAAGTAGTTGTACACCAGCACCACCACGGCCAGCAGAATCAAAATCACCGGGATGCCCTTGTCCTGACCCAAAAGCCAGAATACCCACATCACCACCGCGGGGATGAGCACCAGCTTTGCCACCAGCCAGGGCACCGCGTCCACCTGGTAGCCTTTTTTTGCCTTGCTGGCGCGGGTAACAAGCTGCATCACCACAAACATGGCGCATATCACCGCGCCGACGATGATGGAAACCGTCAGGGTGGCGCCGCCCGACGCGGGGATGTAGCTGTTGAAAAAGCGGGTAAACTCCATCGGGAAGGGCGAGATGGTCTTGCCGTCCAGGGTGGACCACGCCAGCCCCCGGAAGGTGAGCATGCCGGCCAGGGTGACGATGAAGGGCGGTATGCGCATGTAGGCGATCCAAAACGCCTGCCAGGCGCCCAGCAAAAGCCCCACCAGCAGGCAAATGAGGATGGACAGGTAGATGTTGAGCTTGAGGTTGACGATGAGCACGCCCGCCAGCGCGCCCACCAGGGCCACCACGCTGCCCACCGAAAGGTCGATGTTGCCGCCGGCGATGATGCACATCAGCATGATGAGACTATGATAATTGCTTCCTTAAATACTATGCCGCTTCCCTGAAAAAGCCAGAAATGCCGCCTGTTGTACACAGGCTACAAGCTTTCTTGGCTGTGTAATCGTAATTTTGATTAAATGTCCAACTTTTTGGGGTCACTTCAGCCTTACAGCGTCAAATGCTAGGCAGTAAAATATCAAGCGGAAAACTGGCAGACACGCACCATAGGTAGCGCGTCTGCCAGTTCCCAAAATCAACTATATACCATTAATATGAAATTTTACTGGTTGCGCAAAAACACACCACAAGAGTAGTTCGTGTACCGTCTGTGACTTTTGAAAGGCTATGTACCGACCGTGAACGGCAATAAATATGATGATACTATGATGAAATATTCAGATAACCGTCACGGACGGTACATAAAACATAGGGAACGCCATGTTGCATGTTGACATACGGAGTATTTTCGGTTAGAATAGACCTAGCGAACTTAGAATATTTGCGAAACAACGTTAGTTATCCGGCTTGCACCGACGGTACGCAGCCACCAGGTTCTAGTGAGAGCAATCTCATGTGGGTTCAAGTCCCTTCATCCGCACCATAACAGTTAAGGTAATTGATACAATCGTATCAGTTACCTTAACGTTTTTTTATGCCCAGAAAAGGCTGTAATACTGGGCTTTTTATCAAATCAATGCACCCGCTGTTCTTTATAAACCACAATATATAGTATTTTACGTAGTGAGTATTCTTGACTAATCACCACATATACGCTTCAATTCGTTTTTTGACTTGGCTATCGTTTTTCGATTAGTTTACCATAGAGCACCCTCGATTCAACCGAGGGTGAGAGAAAAGCCCTCTGTTTAAAAGAGGACTTTCATAATATAATGATGCTGTTTTTACAGCATTTCCGTGACCTCGGTGCCGTTCTTGAAGGTGAAAACTACTCTGCCGCCCTTGTGGACGGTCACATGATCGACCAGAGCGTTCCATGTTTCGTCCTTGAATACCATCGGCAGGTCGTACAGTTCACCGAGCTCAAAGAGGAATCCGCTCAGAATATCGCCCTTGAGCTCCTGAAGCTGACGCTGTTCCTGTAATGCCGCCAGCCGCTTTTTTGCCTTGTCGTAGCGGTCGATATAGCCATCGTAGCGGCTTCGGTATTCCGTCTGGTCGAGTGTGGTACTGGCGTTCTCGTCAACCAGCTTCTGTACCAGCCCGGAAAGCACATCAATCTCACTGGTTATCTCTGCGACTTCCTTATCGATGGCATTGAAATCAGTGAATGCCGTATGCAGAACCCTGCCATCATCGATGAGAGCCTCGCGGTCAATCATCAACTCGCTGACCGCCTTCAAGAACATCGCCTTTATGTCATCTTCATATAAATGAGGGGTTCGGCATTTTTCGACACCCTTGAATTTGCCGTTGCACTGCCAAATGGTACGGCGGTACTTGCTGTTGGAATGCCATACCTTTGAGCCATAATACCCACCGCAGTCTCCGCAGATAAGCTTTGCCGAGAATGGGCTTAGGCTGTTTTGATGTCGCCCGGTAGCTTTCCTTCGTAGCATTTCGTTCTGGACTCTATCCCATTCCTCCGGACAAATAATCGCCGGATGACTGTTTTCAACATAGAACTGAGGAACCTCACCCTCGTTGGGCTTCATCTTTTTTGTCAAAAAATTTGTTGTAAACTTCTTTTGCAGGAGCGCCGAGCCTTTGTACTTCTCATTGGTAAGAATGCTCTCAATCGTGGTGGCCTGCCACTTTTCTTTACCACCCGGTGTGGGAACACCGTTCCTTGTGAGGCTGGCAGCTATCGCATTTGTGGTCTTACCCTGTATGAATAAGCGGTAGATGGTTCGCACCGTTTCTGCTTCCTCCGGTACAATCTCCGGCAGCCCGTCCGCGCCTTTTCGGTATCCGAGGAACTGCCCGTATGGGATGCTGACCTTGCCGTCGGCAAAACGCTTCCGTTGACCCCATGTGACGTTTTCAGAAATTGAGCGGGATTCCTCTTGCGCCAGACTGCTCATGATGGTGATAAGTAGCTCCCCCTTGCTGTCGAGGGTAAAAATTTGCTCCTTTTCAAAATACACCTCAACGCCTTTTTCTTTGAGCTTTCGTACCGTTGTCAAACTGTCTACGGTGTTTCGAGCGAAACGGCTGACGGATTTTGTAACGATAAGGTCAATCTTGCCGTCCAGAGCATCCTGAATCATTTCATTGAAGCCGTCTCTGTGCTTTGTGTTCAAAGCCGAGATGCCTTCGTCCGTGTATACGGTGACGAACTCCCAATCAGGCTTCGACTGGATATAATTGGTGTAATAATCCACCTGTGCTTCATAGCTCGTCTGCTGTTCTTCGCTGTCGGTAGAGACACGGGCATAACCCGCCACACGCTTTCGGACGGCAGCATTGCGAGGAAGTCCCGTGTGCATCATCCGTGTCGCTGGGATGACCGTTATATTTTTTGCTGCCTGCATCAATGCTCACCTCGCCTCTGTGTTTTCTTTCGTGCGGCTTCCCGCATCTCCGGTGTCCAGCTCTCCGCTCTGGAACGGTCTGACCATCGTTTAACGGTTTCTATGCCGTCTTTGAAGCAGAACACCAGCGTATTGCCGACCTCCACTCTTACAGCCGTTATTTTGTTGTAAAAGGCATCTGCATCAAATGTGTCGGTGCCTAACGCTTCGGCGGCGACAGTCATGAGTGTATCCTCCGGTATCTGCTTGGAGGCGCAGGCGGCTTTACCGAGCGTATTGTAAGTAGAGCATATCCATACGGGACCGGTGGCGGTAACCTTTCTGCGATAGTGCTTCCCGCAGATGGCGCAGGTCAACAGCCCTGTAAACGGATAAACTTTTTGACCGCTGCCGGTGCGCGTATGCTTCTCCGCTCGACAAGCTATTTCAGCCTGTACCGCCTCAAAGGTTTCAAGTGGGATAATTGCTTCGTGCGTATTGACGGCATGGTATTGCGGCAGCTCGCCGTTGTTGACGAGCGTCCGCTTGGTCAGATAATTCTCCCGAAAAGTCTTCTGTAAGAGCAGATTGCCCGTATAGGCGTAATTCCGCAATACCTTCATCACGCTGCTTTTACACCACAGATTGCCGTTACGAGTGCTGATATGTTTTTCATTTAATGTTTTCATAATCGCCGTAATTCCCAATCCTGTGGTATAATAGGAATAAATCTTGCGGACGATTTCTGCTTCCTCCGGCACGATGATGTATTTGCCGTTTTCGTAGCGATATCCGAGCATGGTGCCGTTCCACGGCATTCCTTCATGGAAATTCTTTCTAATGCGCCATTTCTGGTTTTCACTGGCTGAGCGGCTTTCCTCCTGCGCGTAGGATGCCAAAATGGAGAGCATCAGCTCTCCGTCGGCGCTCATTGTGTGAATGTTCTGCTCCTCAAAGTACACATCTATGCCGAGGCTCTTAAGCTCCCGCACCGTTTCCAACAGTGTAACCGTATTCCGTGCAAAGCGTGAAATCGACTTTGTGATGACCATATCGATTTTTCCGGCATGGCAGTCGGCAAGCAGTCGCTGGAAACTTTCACGCTCATCCTTTGTTCCGGTTTTCGCTTCGTCGGCGTAAACGCCAACATAAGTCCAGCCCCGGTGCTTCTGAATGAACTCGCTGTAATAACTGACCTGCGCCGACAGCGAATGGAGCATTGCGTCCTTGCCGGAGGATACCCGCGCATACCCGGCGACACGCTTTAGCTGCTCTGACGGCGGCTTGTAGAATATGGTCTGTTTTATGCTGCGTTCCATGTTTTTCCCTCCCTTGTATCAATATTCGGTACTCTATATATTGCTCTAAAAGCGAGATATATCAAGCGGTTTCGGCAAATATACTATCCGAAGATAAGCCGTATTTGCGATTGATAATTGTGTAAGCTTTACGCCTGTCTGCCTGCGTAAAGCAGCCATCCTCTACCAACCCGTCGATTAGGGCGAGGGTGGTGTGATACCGCATCATGGTATCGGCGGCGTATTTATCCGGCTTGTTTTCCGCGGCTGCTCTGATAGCATGTCCTTGAACAGTATTTACGATTTTTTTTGCCATAGCTTTCGAACTCCTTCCCGCAATATTGACACACGAGAGTGTAATATGCTTTCTTGTTGATTTGTTCCTGATGGGCGTTCCACCATGAGGTACGGCATTTATCCGAGCAAAACCGTTTTTCTCGCCGACCTGTCGGCTGAGAGAATGTGTTTCCGCATTGGACGCAGCGGTGCGTTCCGGGCAAGTCCGGGTGCCTGCGGATATATGACTTGACCGTGTTGGGCGAGAGCCGGAGCGCAGCCGCAATCGCCGACGCTCCCTGCCCGTTGAGCCGCATTTCCGTGATGGTTTTTATTTCTGATGGTCTCATGACTGCACTCCTTTTCCCGCCGAAGGTCATTTGCTCCGGCGCATTGTGAGCAGGCGTTCCATGACGTCGTCTGCGGGCGTCCAAGACGTGCTGCAATCCATAGAACTGTTTTCACGAACGACTGCGTATATTTGATTCCACAAGGCATTGGCATGTTTGGAATATTCACGTGCCATTGAGACATACGGCGATGTGATGGGAGCGCCGGTGGTCGGATGCTTGGCAAGAAAGCCAAATGTCGATATGGCTTTTTCACACTGAATCCAACGAGCCGCTGCTACCGCGTACTGCTCCAAGCTCTGCTGGGTGACCATCTGCTCACAGCGGAACTTCCGAAGCCACTCCCATGTGGATTTGTATATCTCATTTGCCACAAGCTCCTGACCGTTTTTCTGCTCGTCCGACAGGAACTCATGAGGCGGCGGCATCTCCGCGCCTTCCAGCTCTACCGGCTCCGGCAGTGGAATACCGACCGATGTGTATTTGCTGCGACCCTCTGTCATTTTATCTGCAAGCGGCTTTCTCGGCCTGCCGCCGGTGCCGGGTTGCGGTCCTCTGTTTCCCATAAAAAGCTCATCCTCCTTCATTTTTGAAACTTTTTGGTCAATACCCTAATAACTTATGCGTTTTTTTACACGAAGCCCCACGCCGCTGTCCGCATCGAAAAGTCGTAGAGGTAAAATACCCCCACCGGTGTCATCGGTCGCTGTTATGTTTGTTCGCTTCAAGAGTTATCCGTGAATGACACGCCTTGCACAGCGCCATGAGATTGTTCATGTCGTTGGTGCCGCCCTGACTAAGCGGGAGAACGTGGTGTACCTCCTCGGCAGGAGTCAGCTTGCCATGCTTCTTGCACTCTTCGCAGAGAGGGTGTGCTTTGATAAAGCGGTCGCGTATTCTTTTCCAAGCACGACCGTAACGCTTGTTTGTCTCCGGCTCACGCTGGAAATGATTGTAGTGATAGTCCATCTGCTTCTGGTGCTCGGCGCAGTAAAGACCGCTCGTCAGCTTCGGACAGCCGGGGTACTGGCACGGGCGTTGTGGTTTCTTTGGCATGATGTCACCTCCGTTCAGGCACAAGAAAAGCCACCACAGGATTTCTCCCGCGATGGCTTCTCGTTGTCACACTTTCTATACTACCATTATACTATATTCCCCTATAACATCAACTCTCATTCACTCTCCACTTTCGGAACGACCACCGTTTTCAAAGCCCAGTCGCGCATCCGAAAGGTATGCTGGATGCTGTAGCCCATCTTGGCGGCGACCTCCTCCCATGTGCAGCCACAGAGGAAGCGAAGCTCCAGTAGTGTCTGATATTCCTTGTTGTCCACGGCTTTTATCGCCGTCACGATTTGCCGCTTGATGTCAACCAGACGATGAATGTCGGCGTCAATTTCAGTCTGAAGGTCAACTATCTTTGCGACAGCGTCTGCCATAGAGGACAGGCTGTGACTGGGGTTACGGGGCATACCAGTGATGGTGGATGTGCATTTTGTTGCCAGCTCATTGAGCGACGCTATCTGTTCGAGCTTGCTGTCGATACGCAGGTCGAGGCGGTACGCCTGACTGAGAAAGTCCAAAGCCGTCATATCACCGCACCTCCATCGCTTGCACCTGCTGCAGCAGCGTTTCACCATCCAGATTGGAAAGTGTTTCAAACCAGCCGGAGCGGAGAAAGCGTTCCACATCGTCTCGTTCGCTTTCGTTCCTGATGATTTTGTCCCGAAGAGAACGCTTGCGTTTGTCCGACTTGGCTTCCTCTGTGTCGAAGTCGGGTGTATGCGGGTGACGTTTCAAAAAATGTAGTGCTACGCGGTAGTCCTTGATGGCTTGTACAACGATGGCGTTTGCGAGGTTTTCGTAAGTGGTCTCCATAATCTGTACCTCCGATATTTTAATTCACTCGGATTGGCACGGATTGTCGTATGTTGTCGTTGATTGTCTTATTTTGTCAAATTTGCCTTTACGGCTGCAATCAGGGCTGACTGCGTTTTATCCTTCCGACGCAGCGCCGCCATGATGTCGCGGTCGATGGTGCCTTTCGTGATGATGTGATGTATTACCACCGTCGCTGCCGTTTGACCCTGCCTCCAGAGCCTTGCGTTCGTCTGCTGATACAGTTCCAAGCTCCATGTCAGCCCAAACCATATCAGCGTCGAGCCGCCGGATTGAAGGTTCAAACCGTGTCCTGCGGATGCGGGGTGGACAAGAGCCACAGGAAGCTCACCGCGATTCCAGCGGGTAATGCTATCGGGCGTGTCCAGCTTGGAAAACGGTATATGAAGCGAGTGCAGTCGCTTTTCGATGCGCTCAAGGTCATGCTTGAACCAGTACGCCACCAGCACGGGCTTGCCGTTTGCCGCTTCAATCAAATCCTCCAAAGCGTCCAGCTTGCGGTCGTGGATACGCACTGCATTGCCGTTTTCATCGTAAACCGCACCGTTTGCCATTTGAGAGAGCTTGCCCGCAAGAGCCGCCGCGTTGACCGCGTCCACATCGCCGTCGTCCAGATTGAGAATAAGGTCATTCTTCATGGTATGGTACAGCTCCATCTCGTCCTCGGAGAGCGTGACCGGCACCTCGTTTATCACGCAGTCCGGCATCTTCAGGTAATCGGTGGATTTCATGCTGATGGTGATATCCGACATCAGCCGGTAGATGTGCTCCTCCGCTCCGGGCAGCGGTTTATATGAAAACACGATTTGCTGGTTGCGCTTGTCCGGGGTAAAGAAGCGACCACGGTATCCACCGATGAAGCGACCGAGCCGTTCTCCCATATCCAGTAGCTTGTACTCCGCCCACAAATCCATAAGCCCGTTGCTGCTGGGAGTGCCGGTCAAGCCCACGATGCGTTTTACCGTCGGGCGCACCTTCATCAGCGCCTTGAAGCGTTTTGCCTGATGTGACTTGAAGCTCGACAGCTCGTCGATGACCACCATATCGTAGTTGAACGGGATACCGCTGTCCTCGATGAGCCACTTGACGTTCTCGCGGTTGATGATGTGGATGTCCACATTGCGCCGAAGCTGAAATCGGCGCTCCGCCTCAGTGCCGACCGCCACGGCGTAGGTGAGGTCATGTAGGTGCTCCCACTTTTCGATTTCGTCAGGCCACGTCTGGGTAGCCACACGGAGCGGCGCGATGACGAGGACACTGCTGACCTCAAAGCTGTCGTACATAAGCGCCTTTATGGCAGTCAGCGTAATAACGCTCTTGCCAAGCCCCATGTCCAGTAGAATTGCAGATACAGAGTGTGCCAGTATGAAATTCGTCGCATAGGTCTGATATTCATGAGGATTGTATTTCATCCAGCACACCTCCAATCTGCTCTTCGCCGTCGATGACGTATACCTTAAAGCCTAAGCGCCGAAGCAGTCCATGCCTTGCAAACTGTAACGGACGCGGTTTGCAGCCCATAGCCTTGACCTCCACGAAACCTATATGACCGCCCGGTAAAAGCACAATGCGGTCGGGCATTCCGTCAAAGCTCGGACTTATGAATTTCAGCGCAAGTCCGCCCATGTTTTTCGTTGCCACCACCAGCTTGCGTTCTATCGTCTGTTCTCTCATTCCGATTTCCTCCGTATATCAGTGACAACCTCGACAACTTTTCCTATACGCGCAAATACGCGTGTGACAGGTACACTATTTCCTATTAAATATTTACCTTTTTGTGCTATATAGAAATTGTTGTCAGGCTGTCTAAAATGGGGTGAAATTTGCCCCTGTACTAAGGTTTTCAGGGCTGACAACCCCTGTGACAAAGACAAGCTCCAGAGGTTGTCAGCATGGGTTGTCATACGCGACGGTATAAACGCTGCTGCCCGTATAAGGGCTGCGTTTTGCGTTCGTCGGTTTTGTGCCAGCCCTCGATGTGAAGCATCATCGCTGCTATCGCATAGGAATCGGCGGGCTTGATGTCCTCCTTGCGTTTGCCGAAGCATTCGCACCATATTTCCAGATTGCTGACCGCATCGCGCCGCACCATGCCTTTCGGCTGCACAGGCGCGTCCGGGTCGCGGATATATTCCTGTCGCGCATAGATATCCATATCCGCCCAGTTTTCCGGCAGCAGCAAATCCAAGTATGCCGTAACGAGACCCTCGCGGTCATCCTGCTCCATAGCGGCAGACTGCTCGACCTGTGATTGTGCCTCCAAGTCCGAATCGAGATATAGCTTTTCGCCACGTTCGACGAGTACCAGTGCCTCCGCCCACACCTGCCGAACGTCCTCTTTCGTAAGCTGCCACGGCTTCAATCTTCCCGTACCGGGTGTTTTGACCGTCCAGAAGCGGCGATTTCCCGTGATGTCACGGAGATAACCATTCTGAGAGTTGGTCGTACCAAAGAAGATGCACTGCCTCGGATGCGGCGTCACCCGTCTGCCGAAACTGGCGCGATATTTATCGTCCTGACGGGAGATGAAGGCTTTGACCTTGTCGATGTCCGCTTTTTTCATTCCGGCAAGCTCGCCGATTTCGAGTATCCAATAACCCTGCAGCTTTTCGGCAGCGGTCTTGTCGTTCATGTCTGTAAGCGACAGGCTGTCCGAATACCACTCGCCGCCGAGCCGCTCAATGAGGGTAGATTTGCCGATGCCTTGGGGTCCGTTCAGTACAGGGATGTAGTCGAATTTGATACCGGGCTGCTTAATACGAGCGACACCGGCACATATCGTTTTTCGGGTGACGGCGCGGGTATAGGCATTATCATCAGCACCGAGATAGTCAATGAGGAGTGTTTCAACACGGGACTTGCCGTCCCACTGCGGCAGTCCGGCAAAGAACTCGCGTATGGGGTGGTAGGAGCGGTCATCGACTACCTTGGCGACACCGATTTGATAGTTACGAGCCGAGAAGTTGCCATAGTTGGCATCCACATAGCAGATGAGCTGCGCGTCATCGGCATCTCGCCAGAATCGAGCAGGGTGCTGCCACGGCACTTCACCCTTTATCTCCATGCCGTCGGCGAGCTGGTTAAAGCAGATGTTTTGGAGCTTTTGATCATTCTCCAGAATGAGCGTGATGTTGTGCAGACTGTTCTGAATCGCTCCACTACGGTCACGTTGCAGCCCCTGCGTCCAGTCATCGAATTCCTCCGCAGCTGCCGATTGCTTCTCCCGCAGGAGTAACGCACTGACCGCCTCGTCCTTCACAGCGAAATCCATCATGGCGGCAAAGGATTTTTTCTCGTCCTTATCACCGAATTTGTGTGTCCGCACAAGGTCAAAAGCATTCAGCAGCTTGCCGTATGCGGGGTCTGTAGCATGGTGGCTGTATGCGAACACATCATCGTAAAGCACCAAGCCAGCGCTGCTTTCGCCACGAATGTAGTCGTATCGTCCTTCCACAACAGATGGAGCATACACATCAGAGAGAAAGGCTTCGATTGCGCCTGTAATGCTATAGGTGCGACAGAAAGCGCCGACAACGCCGGTTTTGGAGAGCGGGTCTTCCTGCTGCTTCTGGCTCGGTTTGTTGACTTTGCTCTCACGCGAGGTTGTCGGCAGCAAAGCACAATCGCGCCAGTTGGGATGTGCCGCCAGAATTGCGTCAGGGTCGAGAGGCTTGCCGTCAAAGAACTCGCAGATATACTCACCGTTTGACGGGCAGGTGGGCCAGTACATGAGTTGGTTGGGGATGAAGGAGCACTCGTCAAACATATCGATACCAAGCTCTGCCGCCATAAAGCGGGAGATTGCCATGAACTCGTCTGCGGTAACGTCCCTTGTGAATGGGGCAACGATGCGCAGACGGGGCGCTTCCGGCGTATGGCTGTGCGTGGAGTATACCGCACACTTGAAGGTCAATTTATCCTTAAGCGCCGCGACAAACTCCGGCGTTGCATTATCAACGTCAGGCGTCCACAGCGAACGGCAGGAAACGTTCCCGACCTTACGGAGATTGTCACGCAGATGCCCACCGACAAAACCGCCTTTGTCCTTGATCTCATCGCGCTTGGGCTTCGGCAGTTTGGCATATTCCTCTGCGGTTTCCGTCGTGCGTATCGGCGTCTTCAGCCGTTCGCAGATGTCGTCAAACGGAATTGTCTTGTTTGACCAGAATTTAGCCTGTCGGGAATTGCCGAGGGCAATCTTCAATTCACGCATTTTTGTACCTCCTCGCAGTTTTCGTTAAAATAGCGCAAGCGGTAGTCCTTCCACTTGGCGCGTTTGATTTCGGCTGCCATGCCCGGTGAAATGATGCTGCCGAACACCCAGACCTCTGCGCACTTGCTCATGAGGGCGTTACCGAAGAATAATCCGAGCTGGCGTTCCTTCGGGTCGTTGTCGTTGAGGAACTGCGGAAACAGCAGGTGCGGCGCGATAGGTATGTAGCCCTTGTCCACAGCAAACCGGCTGAAGCGCTGCGCCGACGCGATATTGCCTTCCACATCTCCTGAAAACGGAGAGCAGATGTAAACAATAGGCCGAAATGCCCGCAGTGCACGTTCTTCCTTTTCAACAAGTGTCATTGCCTCATAAGCGGTAGGATCGTAGTAACCCTCGCTGTTCAATTTGTTTATGCTCATAAGGCTATCCCTCACTCTTTTCTTCCATTTTGAGCTTGTACCATTCCAGATACCGCTTGCGCTGCTCATAATCCGGCACCGACACAAGCAGTCCGATATCAACCTTTTGCAGTGTGTCGAGCATCATAATCTGGCTGTCCGAAAGGTACGGACGGATGCTTTTGCCCTTTTCAATGCCGTTGGCGAGTCTGAATTGCTTTGCCGTCAAGCCCAGCACGATGCGATTGAGCATATCGCACTCGTTGCTGAAATGGTAAGGCCTGGGGTGGTCGTGGAGCAGTTTGATGTTGGCGGTAAGGAGCGGAAACTCCTGCCGTGCTGAGACGAGCGTCCTGATGAAGCTCTCCATCTCATTGAAACGACGGATGTACAGTTCCTTGAACTCTGCAGCCTTTTTACCGCGATACCCCATCGCGAGGAAAACAAAGCCATCGCGTGTCATACAATAAGCGGGCTGTTTTTTACCCTGCGCGTTGCGGTAGCTGGACTCCTCAAAGTTTAGGAGTCGGAACGTATCCGAACAGTCCAGCTCTCGTATGTCCTTCAGAACATTGTCATGCCGTTTTTCAAAGGCCTGCGCCACAAACAGACTGTCAACTCTTGCAGTATCATGGGTGTCGGCAAAGATGCCATACTCATCCTTTGGAATCAGCTCTTTCATACGGCACCGCCTTTGCTCCTGATTTTTCGGCTGCATTCGTCGCAGTAGACCGCCGTTCCATACAGGTCGCTTTCACTATCCGAGAACAGCTCCGCAAGATCAACGCTCACCTCGTCGCCGCAGCCGGGACAGCGTGTGAAGACGTTCTCGTCCGTGACCTCGGTCTTGACCGTTTTGCCGTCCGGCAGCTCCGTTTTGATGTAGAACATAATCTTTTCCTCCAGAAAAATGATAGGCTGCACCAGCCTCCATTAACTAAAGGACAAGCGCAGCCTATAATCCGTAGTGGTTTTCAGTCTTTTTTATAAAAATTGCATTCAAAGCCGTCGGCGCGGAGCTTGAGACCGGGTGCCCACGGTGGTGTTCTGCCCATCTGCTCACATACTGCTTCCAGCGACATACGCTTGTCGGCGTCGATGACGACCTCGTCATGGATATGTGCCACGATGTTGCAGCAGCGCAGAGTTTTCATGGCGTAGCAGAGAATGTCGCGGCTGGTGGCTTGCGTGATGTTTTCCACGAACTTGGGCCCGTATGACTCCAGCCGCTCCCATTGCTTTGTACTGCCCACACCCTCGTAGGTCACGCAGTCCGAGCCGAACTGGTTCATGCCGATGCGGGGCTTGATGTAGGTGAGCTTCCTGCCCGACGGCAGTATGATGAACAGCATTCCACTTTGCCACGAGAATCTAATGCCGCGTACCTCCGAGTTGATGTGTTCCCGCACTGCCCGCATGACGGCTCTGTCCACATCCAACCAGAAGCGCACGATGTTCGGGTTTGCGCTGCGCCATGCCGTCACCAGCGGGTGCAGCTCGTCCTCGGTCAGACCCATGTCCAAAGCGCCCATCGCCTTCAAAGCGCCAACCGACCCGCCATAGCCGAGTGCCAATTCGGATATTTTGCCTTTCTGCCGCAGGTGACCGTTTACGCCGTGTTTCTCGACGGGAACGCCGAACATCTGCGATGCCGACGCGCAATAGATGTCACCACCGCTCTCGAACACCTTTAAGCGCCAGTCCTCACCGGCAAACCAGCTGAGAACCCTCGCTTCGATGGCGCTGAAATCCGCTACGATGAACTTGTTACCAGAGCTTGGCACGAATGCGGTACGAATAAGCTCCGACAGTACCTCCGGCACGGAGTCGTAGAGCATATCCAGCGCGTCGTAATCGCCACTGCGTACCAGAGCGCGGGCTTCCTCCAAATCTGGCAAGTGGTTCTGAGGCAGGTTTTGTAGCTGCACAAGCCGCCCCGCAAACCGACCTGTCCGATTGGCTCCGTAAAACTGGAACATCCCACGGCAGCGACCGTCCGCGCAGGCGGCATTTTCCATTGCCTGATACTTCTTTACGCTGCTTTTCGCGAGTTGCTGCCGGAGTGACAGTACCTCGCCGAGTGGAGCGGGAGCGGTTTTGAGCAGCTCCTTGACAGCTTTTTTGCCGAGAGTGTCCGTTTCCAGACCGTTGTCCGAGAGCCACTGCTTCATTTGCTGTACCGAGTTTGGATTGTCCAGCTCAGTCATTTCCCGCATGAGCGCCATGAGCCGCTCCCGCGATTGGCTATCGATGGCGATTGCCTCACGTACCATCGTCATATCAACAGAAATGCCACGGTCGTTGATTTCTTGGTCGATGTGGTATTCGTCCCATACCTCGTCCGGCACAGGGAACTTCGCCAACTTCGCTTGAATCGCCAGCTCAGTTTCCACGTCGCGCTTATTGTAGGCTTTGAAGGTTAACCACTTGTCCGGTGCATCGGTCGGCAGGTTTCGTGTGCGCTGCCCGTTGGCTTCGGTCGGTTTACAGGGACGGCAGAAGAAACGAATCAGGTCTTTGCCCTCTGATAGTTTCTGCTTCTCCAAGCCCAGCACCGCTCCCGAACCTTCAAGCGAAAGCGGCAAGCCCATGTACGCCGACCACACCATAGAGCATTTCCACGAGGTCGAGTCGAGGTATTCGCTGGTCGGCAAGCCGATAAATCGAGACAGGCAGACCCGCTCGAAGGATGAGTTGAACGCCCATTTCTCGACGGTATCATCCATAAGCGCTGAAAGGATAGCCTCCGGCACCGTTTCGCCAGATGCTATATCGACCACCTTCACGTCGCCGCCGTCCACGGAGTAACCGAAAAGCAGGATGCAGAAATCCGGCGACTCAGCGTAACGGTAAACGCCAGTCTTGTTCAGGTCGGCGCTGCTGTACGTCTCCAAATCCAGTGATAGTGTTTTCATACGCATTTGTCCTTTCATAACCCAAACAGGGTGGCAGATTGCTCCGCCACCCGCCGGGGATCAGTTGTTGTTAGGCGAGAAAATCCTCGTCGTCATCCGTCGAGAAGTCACTCTCCGCAGAGGCTCTGCCGCCGAGCGGTTCGCCGTCACGAAGCTTCTGAAGGTTGTTCAGACCACAGGCAATGCCACGATTGCCATTCGAGTTGAAAGCGTAAAACGTGATACTGGCTCTGCCGTACACGCCGGAATACACCTCGCTGCGGGTGAGAATCTCGTTGCGATCCGCATCCACGATACCGGGCGCGTTCGTGGCATTGGCGTTGATGAAGTAGCTGTTCCTGTACGCCTCATCGTCGGGTCTTTCAGTGTCACCATCCCTAAGGGGCAGCTTAAGCGATGTCATCGGAGGCACGGACTTGCCATTACCACGGAGCTTTGCCTCCCCCTCATGGTAGGCAGCATCCAGAGCGGCTTTGATTTTTTCGAGCGTCTTGGTATCGCTCTTGGGGATAATCAGAGAAACGGAATACTTCGGTGTGCCGCCATTAATCGACTTCGGCTCCCATGCGTTGACATAGCTCCAGCGGGTATTGGGTCCAGTAATGACCTTCATCGGGTTAGTAACATTTTTAGACATATTATCGTTCTCTTACAGGACGGGACAAAAATCCCGATAGACGATATTGCTGAAATAGTCGGAGAAGTGTTTGGAGCGCTTGAATAAACGAAGTAAACTCCGGCTCGATTGCTCAAAACGAAAAACGCCCGTGGACAACCGTAAATCGGCTGCTCACGGGCGTTTGGTGTTTTGTCCATAAGGCGCGTCCACATCCGCATAGATTTTTACGAGAGTCCAGTTGGGGTGATGTATAACGAAATCCTCGTAATACTTTTTCTGGAGCTCATAAGACGTTGTCTGCTGCACATTGCCAGTTGATACTCTGGCATAGACGGCCACCCTTTGCTCAACTTCATTGTCGTAATAATCGACTTGCTTCTTGGCGGGCCGAAATTCATAGTTTTCGGGATCTATCTTTGTGTTGATGCGGCGACGCACCCTGTCCTTTTGTGCTTGCTCACGACGCTTTCTGGTCGAGTCGATCATATTTTTTCGGTTTCCTCCTTAGGGTGAAGCTCTTGCGGCTGGCCTTCAGGTAATACCTTCCAGTCGGGGGATGGAAAGAAAACAGGATCATGCAGATCTTCTTGATAATAGGAAGCCAGCGTGTAAATATCTTCTGAGATAAAATAGATCCCCACAGGGTGTGGCAATGCAGCCAGTAGCCTTGTACAGAATGCAAGTTCTGAAAGTTTCTTGGAGATGTTGCTCGCTTTCTGTGTAATAACAAGGTCTACTTTTCCGTCGTAACAATCTTGCAGAAGCCTGGACCATTCCGGCGCGGTTTCCATATTCGGAGCTGTGCTTCCCTCATCGACATAAAACCCGACAAAATCCCACTTGGGACATAAGGCAAGGGTGTCCAAAAATTGCTTTTTGTGTGCAGATAAATAGTTTTCATACCTGGTTTGATTGAAATACCGGATATACACTGCGACATGAAACGGGTGCTTCGGGAGTGGTCTTTCGTGCTTTATGCTTTTAAGCCAAGCCCTGTGCTCGGCCAACAAAGAATTTCTTTCTGCTTCTTCGTCAAGGAGAAAGTCGAAGGATGGCATCTGTTCTTCCATCAGCTCTTTTGTGCTTTCAATCATCTTGTCCATGCCCAACCTCCGCTATGTAAACTTACACACATTATATAAAGTGCTGGCGCTGAAAAGAATAAACCAGAAGTCAAGAAGATGACTCCTGGTTTATAAACAAGAAAAAAGGCGCGTACCGTTTTGCTCGGTACGCGCTTTCACATACTTATTCAGGATCCCTTTGGAGCATCGTTGCTCGAAGTTCACGGACGATTCTCAATATGGCTTCCAGTTCTTTTGGGGAGCAGTCAGCCAATAATTCGTCAAACTGGCTTTGATAAATTCCTCTTGTTTCCGGTGTGTCCGGACGAAGGATCGAATCGGCTGAGACTTGGAGTGCTTCAATGATCCGAATGAAAGAATGCAGCTTCATGCTACACCTTCCGTTTTCGATTGTGCTGATTTGTGGAAGGGAGATTCCGGCTTTATCAGCCAGCTCAGCCTGGCTCATTCGACGCTTAACGCGAGCCTCACGGATGCGAGAACCAATCAGCTGACTCTCTGTAGGACTTAATTCTGCCATTGGCTCCCTCCCCCTTACAGTATATGCTACAAGCTATCTGTTTGATAGAATATATCAATCGGGGGCAAAATTGATATAAAGTAAAGGCTATAATATATCCTGCAAACTATAATAAGGCTACATTTTTTTAAGGAGGCCTTGTTATGAGTCTGAATTACAACGAAATTGGCAAAAACATCCGTGAGGTCCGCAAAGAAAATGGGCTGTCACAGGCGATGCTTTCTGAACTGGTTGAAAAATCCCCTTCATACATCAGTTACATAGAGACCGGCGCAAAAAGTATGAGCCTTGACACATTTGTTATGATTGCAAACGCTCTGGGAGTCACTGCCGACAGATTGTTGATGGAGCAGCTCGACGAAAAGAATGACATCACCAGCAGTCAAGTGGCAGCTCTCTTGGCAGATTGCTCTGCTTTTGAAGATGGTGTCATCATTGACACGATCAAGGCTCTAAAGCATTCCATGAGAGAGCGTCGAAAGAGATGACAGGAATGCTTGCTCTCTATTCTACTGAAACCAACTGAGAAAGCAATCGACCGAGAGTCAGAAGCATGACTTTCGGTCGTTTTTATAGTCGCACATGGGGTGATAGATGATGTGTATATGTTTTTCTGAGGAATGTATATATTTTTGAGGTGACACGGCTGTCAGGCTAAGGTTCTGATATAATAGGTACAGAAGGAGGCTGTTCAATGGTTTATTACATGGGAGATATCCACGGAAATCCGCTTCCTGCTGTTTTTGCTTGCAGGCAGATGAACATGACTCACGAAGACACTTTGGTTCTTTTGGGCGACGTTGGAGCTAATTACTATGGCGATGAACGTGACGCCCGTACAAAGAAGTCTCTTGCAAAATTAGGGCCGAAAATTCTCTGCATCCATGGCAACCACGAAATGCGCCCAGAGAGTATTACATCATATTCCTCTAAAGTATGGCGGGGAGGAAAGGTTTGGTATGAGCCAGAACGCCCCAGCCTACTTTTTGCTGCGGATGGCGAAGTGTTTGACCTTGAAGGAATCAAGCATCTGACCATAGGCGGTGCCTATAGTGTGGACAAACAATACCGGCTGGAAAGAGGATATAGTTGGTGGGCTGACGAGCAGCCTTCGGAAAAAATCAAAGCGAAGGTGGCACAGACCCTGGACCAGGTCGATTGGAAAGTTGATGTTGTTCTCTCGCATACCTGTCCCTTCCGGTATGAACCGCGCGAGGCATTTCTTCCTTTTATTGATCAGTCCACAGTGGATGACTCGACCGAAAAGTGGCTCGATACTATCGAGGAGAAGCTCGCATATCAGTATTGGTTTTGTGGTCACTGGCACATTGAGAAGCACATCGATAAGATGAGGTTCCTCTTTCATAATGTCGAACTGTCTCCTCTGTCAGAGCCCTATAAATGAGTTGACATAGTTTTCCACGAAAGAGCAATTTGGTGTTGATAATTAGATACTGTCTATAAGGAGGTGGTGTGACCCAATGACTTATGTTCTTTCAGATATCCACGGGAATAGTCGGCGGTTTCAATCTATCCTCTCTCAGATCGATCTACAACCTGAAGACACTCTTTACATCCTTGGTGATATCATTGACCGGTTCCCGGATGGCGGGCGGCTGCTCCGGCAAATAATGAAGATGTCGAATGTTAAAGTGCTTCTTGGCAACCACGAGTTGATGATGCTGGATGCGCTTCGGCCTGAAAAACCTGCGGAGATGTTGTCTACCAGAAATCTGTGGCTTTGGTATGATAATGGAGGGGAAGTAACTCACCGTTATCTCAAACATCTGCGGAAAACAGATCGGGCATCTCTGCTGGAGTATGTTGCTTCGCTTCCGTTGTTTTTTGACGTTGAGGTAAACGGGAGAAAGTATAAACTAGTCCATGCTGCCCCAAGTGAGTTGTTCAGGGAGTATGGTGTCCGCTATCGAAGCGAAAAAGAGTTTGCAGTCTGGATGCGACTAAATTCGACATTTTACAACAGAAATGACTATACGATCGTGTTCGGGCATACACCTACGAAGTTTTATCAGGATGACGAGCCTTTGAAAATTTGGAGGGGCAAACGGCTTCTTGGGATTGACTGCGGGAGTGGATATGTTGACGGACGCCTTGCTTGCATCCGACTGGAGGATGAGAAGGAATTCTATTCGGAGGAGGTGGGAAATCCATGACCTCTGATATGTTTGCTCCAGAAATTCAATCGTACATTCACTGGTTGGGGAATATGGAGCATCATGGCGTTGGCTCCCAGTTCTTGTTCGATGAGAAATCACACGTCCATCTGAATGACCTGTTCAAAACGCTTCAAAGTTTAGATCCTGTAAATGATAATGGAGTCTACGAACTTTGGCTACGGGCAAATCGTGGACGTCTCGAAGACTTTGGAGATTTCGAGGAATACCGTGACGCGGGCGAGGTGGAATCCTATGCCGAATTTGAACAATTATGGGTGTCAGAATTCCCTGACGAAACAGAGTGGCATCACTTCACTGCGGTCGAGGACCCATTGACTGGGTTTCGTGCAGTAACACTGGATCACCGGCTTGTATTGGAAGTGGATCCGCATCAGCAACCCAATCCTATGCATGACCTTTCTAAGTTTACTGGCTGGCTTGTAGAGGCTGTAGAAGAAGTTATCCATGAAATCAAAGCCGGCGAATACTTACGCCATCTGGAAAGAGAACTGCCACTCAAGCATCGCACAGGTACAATTCAAAGATGTGATGCCTGGAGAGTGTTTCCAGAGTGGCGAAACGAGTTCTTGGAAGACCTTGCACCATCAGATGTTAAAGAGTTTCTTGATGAAGCTGTAGAGGTGCTACCAGAACAGAAACCACTACTGCTCGAAATGACAGCAAGCGACTTTTACATGTTCTGTTCTTTAGGATATAGAGCAATGAAATACGAAGGCTCAGACCTATCACCTAAAGAGCAGTATTATAAGCATGCGGATGGCCGGGATGAGGGCCTGAAATCCATCAATCCAGAGTCCGCTGCAGAATTCTCTGTCTGGTACGAGGAACGTCCCAAGATAGGACATCCCTGGGAAGTATGTCGTGGAGGAAATAGCACACACATTGACCTCTATGTCTGTAAAGCTGATGACGGATATTACTTGATGGTTGCCGGTGCGTCAGAAAGCAGAACAGTCGAGGCAATCAAGTTCTACTTGGCCTTACATCGGGCTGGTCTTCCTGTGTGTATGCGCAAGGCAAATGCCTTGAAAAATCGCCTAACAGGCAAAGAAATGATTGGAATTGTGCCGACAGGCGTTGCTCCGTTTTATTGCCACCACTACTTTCCAGGTCAAGACATTATTGCGTTTATGAACCTGCCTACCGAGCGATCTGAGCCGTTTGCTAATTATTGCAACTGGCAAAAGATTTCAGTCAGTAACTTGAAAAGATAAAGTAATGTTTACAGGTCTTGTTCAAGTGCTTGAACTATGGAAGGATGGTACGGTCATGAAAGCGATCCCCTTCGAAAGCTATGAGGTTTTCAGGAGTGTCTGTTCGAGTCAGGCACCGGCTTTTGATGCAGACCTGTGTTCTATAGTTGTGAATGCGACCCGATATTCGCTTGGTCGGCGGACTTATATGCCGAGCGTTGTATCCGATTTCATCAAACGACACATTTCCCAGCTTGATGATGAGACTCTGAATAGAGTCATTTCTATCGTCCGGGAATACCTTAACGGAGAGCCTCAGGATCCCGAGATTTCATTGTGGTATAGCCTTTTGCACACGTTGTCCGGATGGATTCTCGAGAAAAGCTCAAGGAGTGATTCAGCCATGATGACTTTGCCTAAAATTGAAACATTGGAACGAATCGATCAGAAGTATTTGGCAGAGCATTTAGATGAAACGCTCGACAGGGTACGAAAAGAAAACATTGCGCTTGTGATCACCAAGGATGGAAAAGACGATCTTGTTCTTTGTCCACAGTCTTGGGTCAGCCCAATGGTTGATGATGAATTCGGGTGCGTTGTCAACAGCGCCATTCGTCACGCCTTGCGCTCAGATGACTCTGACAGCTCCGGCGTGCTCCACTTCGTTCTCAAGAACTATAAATTGTTCGATGAACGGACACTGACGGTTGCGATTTCTGATATCGAGAGGGACCTGGACTATCCGCTCTTCCCAGTGAGCATCTCAGAATCCTGGCTGGAAATCAAAGAACTTCTGTCTGTATGGCTGAAGGATCTTCAAGCAGCGAAATACCGGAAAGGAGTCCAGAACGATGGCGAATAAAGATGAAGACCTCATTGAAATACAAGTTGATTCCGAGCTGCTCGACCAGGTAAAAGCACTCATTGCACCATTGGGTTTGTCGCCGGAAGAATTGGTTGTCAGGTTCATGGAGTACTGTGCGAATCCTGAGACCCAAGGCGAGGCTATGGCCAATTTGCGGCGCTGGCAGGGCGAAATAAAGCCCGTACAGAAGCTTCAGAAGGATGGACAGCAATGATTACCAAAGAGACCTTTTGTGCGGCGTTGGGCCAGATTCTGGAGCAACGGGAGATCGACGAGAAGGTCGGTGCGGCGCTCGAATCTGTAGGTGACGGTCACTTTGTATTTGGATGTAAGAACCGATACCTGACTGCGCTCCTTCTAGTTTTGAAAGAGGCTGTCAACGACCAGTATGATTACATCGACTGGTGGCTATATGATGCCTCTCCAGACTATAAGGTCTGGACTGAGGATGGAACAAAAGAATGGTGCCTGAAGGAGCCAGGAGCCTTATATGACTTCATTGTGGCCGGCACCTGAAAAGAAGGTGAAAAATAATATGGATCAAGCGGAAACCCTGCGGCAGCTCCTGAAAGAAATCGAGGAACTGCTGGAACGCAACATAAACGAAGACGGCGAGTGCCAATTCAGTTATCTCAAGGAAAAGATTGTACTTGAGATGGCCAAGGAAATAATCACAGACGGAGTTCCCGACCCTCCGATGTGCTTTACATCTTGCTGAATGAAAAACATCATAGATGGGAAAGGATGATTGCGAATATCGGATGAAGTGCTGAAGCAAGTGGTCTTTGATTCGGGCGATTGGGCCTCGATGCGTGAACTGTGTAAGAATCACGAGCAGTACCCTGTACCGCTCCTTGGGAAAACATCAATCGGAGAGGATATCATTATTGAGGTTCTATCCGATCGTATCATTACGGAAGTCTACCAAGAAAACGGTTGGGTGCGAAAAAACTTCTATTACCCTGAAGAATGTACTACCGAAGAACTCTTCCAAGGGAAGTGGAAGCAGAGTCAGCAGCCCAGCAAAAAAAGGGCTCGTGGAGAACGATAACTTGAAGTAAAAGTGTTGTGTTTTCTCCTTGTGCATGCTATAATTTAGATGAAAAGAATAGGTATTTTGGCAGAGGATCTGGCCGGAGGATGCCTGGTAACAGTTGATTACTCCAAAAAGGCCGGTTTTCCAAGAATTGCCAAATGTATCTATTCTGTTAACCCATGCCATCTATGATTACGCCGTCAGCTTCGTTGCTGGCGGCGTAGTTCGTTTTTACTTCCTTCATAAACGGCACATCAGCATTCCCTTTGGTCCAATCAGCCGTGGAACGGATGCCAATGAGGTCTTCGTATACGTCCACACTAAAAATGTATTTGCACAGCGGCTCCTTGGTGCAGTCCGGGTTTTCCTGTAAGGCACGAATGTCCTCAGACAGTTCCCCTGTCCGCTGCGCCCGTGTCACTTCTGCCTGCGGTCCCTTAAGCCATGGGCGCAGCCCGTGGCCGATTTATGGTCTGCCGTATTGGTTTCCGCCCTTTATCTTGCAACGGTCCAAAGAATGTCAAGAGAGGAACGGTATCATGAAAGGCGCCCGAGCCGCTGGCGCTGGAGCTCATCCTTCACGCCACCGCGGACAGGGAGCTTGCCTGAAAAGACAGGAGCTGAGCTGACCGCAAGGCATCGAACATACCACACACCGTATCCAAGGAGGCTATATGCTGAAAATATTTTTGTGTGAACCCATCCATCCCCGCGCGCTGGCGCTGCTTAAAACCAGGGCTGAGGTTTTTTCGGACCCCGCCTGTCTGGGCCGGGCCGACGCAGCCATCAGCCGAAACCTGCGCATGGACGCAGCTTTTCTGGAGCAGTGCCCGGCTTTGAAGGTCATCGGCATACACGGCACGGGCACGGACAGAGTGGACCTGGCTGCGGCAGCGCAGCGCGGTGTGCGCGTGGTATATGCCCCGGGCGAAAACGCGCAGTCTGTGGCGGAGCTTATCGTAGGACTGACCCTCGCTCTGGCGCGGCGGGTATATCTGGCGGACCGCATGCTGCAAACCGGCGAAGCCCTCGCCATAGCAGATGCACGGCTGACGGGCATGGAGCTGCACGGCAAAACGCTGGGCCTTGTGGGCGTGGGCAGCATCGCCCGACGTGCCGCGGAGATGTTCCGCCGTGCGTTCGGCATGAGCATTGTAGGGTATTCGCCTTCTCTGACAAAGGAACGCGCGGCATGCCTGGGTATAGCCCGCTGCACTTGTGTACGCGAGGTATTTGCCCGGGCGGACGTTGTGAGCATCGGCGTACCCCTCACGCCTCAGACGCGCGGGCTTGTAGGTACGGCGGAGCTTGCCGCGGCAAAGCCCGGCGCGCTGCTCGTCAATACGGCGCGGGGCGGCGTGGTGGACGAGGATGCATTGTACCGCGCTCTGACGCAGGGTCCTCTGGGAGCTGCCGCCTGCGATGTGCTCGCCCACGAGCCGCCCGCACCCGGCCTGCCGCTGCTGCGTTTACCCAACTTTCTGGCGACGCCGCATCTCGGTGCAGCCACGGACGAAGCGCTGCTGCGTGTTGGCATGTGCGTTGTGGAGCAGATCTTCACCGTGCTGGACGGCAAAACGCCCGCTCATGAATGCATCGGCACAACAGACCGGACGGATGTAGAATCAGAACACAAATGAAAAAACGGATTTGATGATAATGCGGGATTTATTGAGAAATAAGAGCGGAGGGAAGAATTTGAATCTGATCCGAATCGGCATAGAAGATGCTCGCAAATTGTGGCAAATGCAGACAGAAGCATTTCAGGATTTATATAAAAAGTACCAGGACACGGAAAACAGCCCTGCGGCTGAAAATATTGATAAAACCATTATGAGGTTGCAGCAGCCCTTCACCTATTACTATTTTATTCAGGAATTCGATGAAAACGTCGGCGCAGTACGGGTCGTTGACAAAGGAGAAAAAGACACAGCTAAAAGAATATCTCCTATTTTTGTGCTTCCTCAATATCAACGACTCGGCATTGCACAAAAAGCCATCCGTATGGTTGAAGCTCTGCATGGCAGTTCAAATTGGGAATTAAGTACGATTTTACAAGAAAAGGTGAATTGCCGTCTTTACGAAAAAATGGGTTACCGTCAGACGGGAAAAACAGAAGTTATTACCGATAAAATGACGCTGGTATTTTACAAAAAGGACTGAGCTGCAAAAGACAGCTGAAAGCCCAAGCCTTAAGGAGATGGTTCTAAAACGGAAATCGCCGTCGTACGGAGCGCCACGTTTTCGGCGCCGCCCTTCGCAGGGAGGCCGCAGCGCGCCCGACACGCGCTGGCACGCTGCCTGCGCCCTCCCCGTTGCTTTTTTCTTGTCTTTCATTGATTAATTACTTCCTTGGTTATTTCAAAAAC
>ERZ1106941.595-NODE-595-length-49988-cov-24.077063_pt1 | contig 49988 bp, 38 predicted proteins | sample MGYA00403670_ERZ1106941 | MGnify/ENA primary metagenome ERZ1106941 (study PRJEB35170, sample SAMEA104062400) | human gut metagenome | biome: human gut; feature: human-associated habitat; material: faeces | place: Denmark | collected 2012-06-04 ...
ACTGTTAGAATTACAGGACCAACAAGGGTGTTGCACTTTCATTTAGACAACGGGGATTGGCTATGGAGCGGCCATCGCAAGCGTGTTGGCGATTGTCATCGCCATCGTCGCATCTGTCATCATGGTGTTCCAGAACCGTAGCGCTGCTCGGGAACGTGAAGGAGCTCTGATCGTATGAGCGCATCATCATCTGTCAAAACAGGCATCCAAGCTCGTATGAATCGTATTGAACAGCGTGATCGAGTTAAGCAGTCCAAGACGCGCAAGCCTATTAATCTATTGCGATGGGTAATTCTCATTGCATGTGTGTTGTTTGCGATTCTGATTCTCTCGCCTCTGTTCCTTATGGTGCTCAATGCGTTCAAAACGTCACAAGATTACACACAGAACGGTCCGTTGAGCCTGCCTCATGAACTGTATTTCGGTGGCTTGGTGAATTTCTGGAAAGCGACCGACTTCCCCATCAAGTTCTGGAATTCATTGTGGATTTCCGTGGTGTCTGCGCTGTTGTCCGTGGTGCTCTCGCTATTTAACGCCTATGCGCTGGGTATCGGCCGTGTGCGTGGTAGCTCAGTGATTATTGCACTGTTCATGATTCTGACCATGCTGCCAGGAGAAGGATTCATCTACCCACTGTTTTACATGTTCAACGCGGTGGGCATGGGCAATTCTCAATGGACCATCGTAATTATATGCGGCATTATCAATATGGCGTTTGGCACATATTTGCTCAGCTCGGTGATGTCGACATTCCCCAAGGAGCTGTTGGAAGCTGCACAAATCGACGGGGCTGGTCGTTGGCGCACACTCCGTGACGTCGTGTTCCCGATTATGAAGTCGAACTGCGCGGTCTTGTTCATCTTCTTCTTCATTTGGACGTGGAACGAGTTCTACTTCACCTTGATTTTCCTAGTGTCTGGAGATACTCAGACCATACCGCTGGCAATCGCGTCGTTGCAGGGCGACCGCATCATGGACGTTCCGACTATCAACGCGGGAAGCCTTATCTCCCTTATTCCGGCGTTTGTCTTCTTCCTCATCTTCCAGAGGACGTTGACGAAGGGCATTACCGCCGGAGCTGTGAAATAACCGAACCCGATGCACTGTTGGCCGGTGGTTCTCCTCCTCTCCTTCCCACTGGCCATAGTGTATCGATGTATCTTTCGCCCAGCGTGGGGCAACAATGAAGAAAGGCAAACAAATGAAATTTTCCGATGGATATTGGCGTGTGCGTGAAGGCTTTACCGCAGCATGGGCCCGACAGACACATGACATCGCGAAAACCGATAACGGGATTTGTGCACATGCTTCTGCGAATCTGGTCAATGGGCGTGGGGATTCCTTAGGAGGTCCGGTATTCACAGTTACTTTATCGACCCCGGCCGAAGGAATCATCAAAGTAGTGGAAGAGCATTTTCGTGGAGCGGTGAATCCAGATCCACATTTTCATCTGAATATTGATGAGGATGCGAATTTCGACATTGAGACCGGGGACGGGGCCACGGTGTTTCGTGCGGGCTCGCTCGAAGTCGCCGTCTCCAATCCTGGCGAGATTTGGTCCATGGACTTCCGAGCGAATGGGCATAGTCTCACTGGAACGTCGTACAAGGGGCTGGGCGCATATACCGAACAGTCGACTGGTATCCATTACATGCGTGAACAGCTGCGTCTTGCCCTAGACGAAAAAGTCTACGGCTTCGGAGAGCGATTTGGCCACTTCGTCAAGAATGGACAGACCGTGGAAATGTGGAACTCTGATGCCGGTACCTCATCTGACGCTGTGTACAAAGCCATCCCTTTCTATTGGACGAATAAAGGCTATGGCGTGTTCGTAAATCATAGCGAAGACGTGTCATTTGAGGTCGGATCTGAGACTGTGGGCAAAGTGCAGTTTTCCACTAAAGGACATCGACTTGAATACTATGTGATTAATGGCCCGGAACCAAAAGATGTACTACGCCGTTATACGAAGCTGACCGGACGTGCTCCCTATCTGCCGGCATGGTCATACGGTTTATGGCTGACCACATCATTCCTGACCGATTATGATGATGCCACTGTAGCGGGATTCGTGGATGGCATGCAGGAACGAGATATCCCACTATCAGTCTTCCACTATGACTGCTTCTGGCTCAAGGAATACCATTTCTGCGACTTCGAATGGGATGGAGATATGTTCCGTGATCCGAGGGGAACCATTGCCGAGCATCACCGTAAAGGTCTCAAGGTGTGCGTATGGATTAACTCCTACCTGAGTTCCATGTCGCCGTTGTTTGACGAGGCTATGTCTAAGGGCTACTTGCTCAAGCTTCCTGATGGCAGCGTTTACGAGACCGATTTTTGGCAGCCGGGCATGGGCCTGGTCGATTTCTTGAAGCCGGAAGCTCGTGAATGGTACTGCTCTAAGCTTGAGAAGCTTATTGATATGGGTGTGGATTGCTTTAAAACCGATTTCGGAGAATCAGTGCCTACTGAAGTGGTTTATGAAGATGGTTCCGATTCGGTCAAGATGCATAACTACTACACGTATCTGTACAACAAGACTGTCTACGAATTCTTGGAGCGAAAGCTTGGCAAGGGACAGGCGGTGCTGTTCGCCCGTTCCGCCACCGTTGGTGGACAGCAATTCCCTGTCCATTGGGGCGGCGACTGCGAATCGACTTATACGGCGATGGCCGAGTCGCTGCGCGGCGGCCTATCGTTGATGTCGTCTGGATTTGGGTACTGGGCGCATGACATCGGTGGATTCGAAGGCAATCCTGGTCCTGACCTGTACAAGCGGTGGGTGCAGTTTGGTTTGCTGTCGACGCATTCGCGGCTGCATGGTTCCCATTCGGTGCGTGTGCCGTGGGCCTTCGATGAAGAATCCTGTGATGTACTACGCAAGTTCACCAAATTGAAGTTGTCGTTGCTGCCGTATCTGGCCTATGGATCCAAACAGGTCAGCGAAGAAGGCATTCCGCTGATGCGTCCCATGGCTTTGGAGTTCCCTCACGATCCAGCGGCAGAATATCTGGATCGTCAGTACATGCTGGGCGATGATTTGCTGGTTGCTCCGGTCTTTTCTCCAGATGGAGTGGTTCGTTATTATGTGCCGGAAGGAACTTGGACGAACGTACTCAATGGAGAGCGAATCGCGGGTCCGAGATGGATCGAGGAACAATTCGATTACATGACCATGCCGTTGCTGGCGCGTCCAGGTGCGGTCATTCCAATGCAGGAAGGACGTTGCGACACCGATGGGGATTTGACCGACGACGTGATCCTGAAGATTTATGATCCGGCGGCCCTTGACTCGGAATGGCGCCAACTGGTCCTGCGGCATGGTTTTGAGGAAGATGCCGCTGAGACGATCTTCCGGATTCGGCGTACGAATGATGTGCTTGAAGTGCGCTGCGATTCCGTGGAAGACGGATGGGCTGTCGAATGTGGCGGTCAGCGGGTTCAAGCGCATGCCGGAGCCGCAACATTGTCGGTGCAATGATCCCATAGTATGCGCAAGCATCGTGGACGCCGGAATGATATCTATGACGGCATTCCGGCGTCTGCAATATCTGTGTGACCTTCTGTGACCTTGGGCTTAAGATAGGGGGATATCATGGGTGGATAGGCGATGGTGGTGCCACGACAAGATATGCGAAGGAGAGATATGGGCAGCCGCGTAACGATTAAAGACGTGGCCAAAGCGGCTGATGTCTCCATTAAGACCGTATCTAACGTGATTAACAACACTGGAAGAATGCGCCCGGACACGCGACAAAGAGTGGAAGGGGCCATGCGGCAACTTGGATATACGGTTAATTTGTCGGCGCGTGCCATCCGTTCCGGTGGCACCAGGCTGATAGGCCTGAATATCTTCGACTTTTCGCAGCCGTTTGCTCCGTATCTAGCTGATAAGGTCATTGATTTTGCCAAGGAGCGCCAATACGGGGTTATTATCAATACCTATGGCTCCGATGGCACTGGCTTGGCAGATGGTATTGAAGAGACCTATCGCTTGGGAGCCGATGGGTGGATTTTCTTTACTGAACGCGCTCTTGTCGATGACGGTGCTGCACTTGAACAGCCATATCCTGTGGTAATGGCAGGCGATTATCTGTCTTACGGCAAAAGTGATTTGGTGACCATGCCTAACGTGTCAGCTGTACAGCAGACCGTGGGCAGATTGCTTGATACCGGAGTCAGAGCTATTGCTCTATTGGGTGCCCCGCCGGGGATAACTGATTGGGATTCTTTGAAAAGTCAGAAAGAAGGCACCCAAGAGTTACGTACCCAGGGCTATGTACGGGCGTTCAAGGAACGAGGGCTTGACGTGGACTGGCGATATGTTATTCCGGTCCATGGATGGAATCAGCATGGTGGTGTGCAATCCACTGCAGCGATGCTTGACTCGTTACCTTGCCCTGAAGCAGTGGTCTGTCTCAATGACGCCATGGCACTAGGTGCCGTTCATGAGCTACAGCGTCGTGGTTTACGAGTCCCTCAAGACGTGCAACTGATAGGTTTCGATAATGTGCCGGAAGCCGAGTACTCGGTGCCGGCGCTGACCACCATCGATCCTCATATCGATGATTATGCCAAGCATGCCGTTGACATGCTTATCGACCGCATCGAAGGATACTCAGGCCCGGCCCGTACGTACACCACCGATTTCACATTGGTGGAACGTGCCTCAACTCGACTTGCCCACTAGCATCCAACAAGTTCGCATCGGCTTCGTGAGGAGTGTGTGTCTACTCGAACAATGCGGCGTCAGTCGCTGGGTAGCCAAGTTGGAACGCGGTGTAGGCGTGCTTGGCGGCCAGTGCGGCGAGGATGAGCAGCGTATCGCTCTCGGTGGAAGATTTCGATTCGGTCACGGCCTTGATCTGCGCGCGGGCGCAGTCCATTTCGATGGCGGCGGCGGTCGGTACGGTTTGGCCACTTGCCTTGTCGGCGATGGTGGTGGGGTTGGCCAGTAGTTGGTCGATGGCATAGACCTTTTGGCGGGGGTCGCTTTGGCCGGAAGAACTGGATTGTGCGCCGGAATCATCAAAATTGCCGTTCGCCAGCGCAACCAACTGCTGCCCGGCGGTCTTATGCATATCGCTCAACGCCAACGTAGCCCCAGCGGTCTGTCCTCGTGCGGCCAAGACCTCGATAGCGAATCCGGCGCGATCCTCGGCCACGGCCATCGCATCCAATACCGATCGGTCAACGTTGGCGGACGTGACGCCATCAAGACGCGCCGGCGTCACCTCAGGCGCGGACTGCCCGAATTTATCGGCCAGAAAAGCCAGCCATTGCTTGGTCTGCGCGTCACGTAACGTTCCCTCGGCAAAACGACCCGAACAATACCCGGCAACGTCAATCCAAGCCAGGGGAGCGGCCAGACCGGTGGCATACTGCTCTAATAACGGCGTGCCTTCAGCCGGATGGGTGGCGTAGCCCGCCAACGTCATCGCTTTCTCGCAAGGGGTCATTTGAGCTTCTGCCTCGGCCCGTCCGGCCAGTCGCGGCATCGAACACGCCGAAAGCGAACACAGCATCGCGCTCGCGCATAGTACGGATGCCAAGCGCCGGGTAAACCGTCCTGAAGAGAAGCGTGTCTGCATGGAAACATACACTAATAGCTAACTGTGACTACTCATAGGCCATGCGCCACATAACTTCATAGGAGGTACGGATCGATGGAACTGGACCTGACAGGAATACACAAGCTCGCCGCCGAGCAAGGAATCGACCCCGAAACCCTGGATGATGCGCTGGCAGAGGCCCTGCGCCTCGCCTACCTCAAGACCCCGCACGCCGCCAAGCACGCGCGCGTGGAGCTTGACGAACGTTCCGGCAACTTCACCGTGTGGGCCGCCGACGAAATTCCGGTCGAACCCACCGAAGACAACCCTTACCCCGCTCCCAAGCTGGGCGAGGAATACGATGACACCCCGCGTGACTTCGGCCGTCTCGCCGCAGCCACCGCACGCCAGGTCATCACCCAGCTGTTCCGCCGCGCCGAAGATGAGAAGGTATTCGGTGCGTTCTCCGGCCAGAAGGGCAAGCTCATCACCGGCATCATCCAGCAGGATGCTTCCGACCCCTCCAACGTGCATGTCGCGATGGGCGATGTCGAAGCCATTCTGCCTCGCCGTGAGCAGGTGCCCGGCGAACGTTACCGCCACGGCGAACGCATCCGCGTGTACGTGGTGAACGTGGCCCGTGGCATCAAGGGCCCGGAAATCGTGGTGTCCCGCTCCCACCCGGAGCTGGTCCGCAAGCTGTTCGAGCGCGAAGTGCCGGAACTGGTCTCCGGTGCCGTGTCCATCATGGCCATCGCTCGTGAGGCCGGCGCCCGCACCAAGATCGCGGTCAAGGCCAACACCGATGGCGTGAACCCGAAGGGCGCGCTGATCGGCCCCGGCGGCGCTCGCGTGCGTGCCGTTATGGAGAACCTTGGCCCGGAGAAGATCGACATCGTCGACTACTCCGACGATCCGGCCAAGTTCGTGGCAGCCGCGCTGTCCCCGGCTGTGGCCACCGGCGTGCAGGTGATCAGCGAGAAGAACAAGACCGCCATCGCCTTCATCCACGACGACCAGCTGTCCCTGGCCATCGGCAAGGAAGGCCAGAACGCACGACTGGCAGCCAAGCTGACCGGCTGGAAGATCGGCATCGAATCCGCCGAGGCCCATGCCAAGAAGGTCGCCGCCGAAAAGGCCGCCCAGGCTGCGGCCGAGGCTGCTGCTCCGGAAGCCGAATAGGCCGCCGGGCTCGAAGACGAATGATCTTCAGGGCGCATTATTTCCTGATACGAGCCGCGTCAGCAATGGCGCGGCTCGCTGCGTCTACGCTATCCAGCGCTATGAGTATGCTTGATTGGCGTATGTGGGCTGGCGCAGTGTGCGCGAAATCGCCCACACCAGAGACGAGGTAACACGATCATGGTCGCACGATGAGACAGGGTAGGCTTGCCGTCATCACCAACTGACCACGCCCATGCACGCGCGTGGTCACAGAATAGGAGTAATTAGTGGCGAAACCACGCGTATACGAACTGGCTAAGGTTTTGAATGTCGATAGCAAAACCGTGCTTGAGAAGCTTAAGGACATGGGAGAATTCGTCAAGTCCGCTTCTTCTACGATTGAACCGCCGGTAGCCCGGCGTCTGAAGGCAGAGTTCGCCAAGGACAACGCCAAGGGCGATTCCAAGCCCGTGCAGCAGCGCCGCCCGGCCGCACCTTCGGCCCCGGCTTCCACTTCATCTTCCGCACCGACTCCGGCCGCTCCCGCACGTCAGGCATCGCCTGCCTCGGCACATCAGCAGGCTCCGACTCCGGGTGCACCGACACCGCGTCCGCAGGGCGGCGCACGCCCCGGCATGCCGACCCCCGGCCGCCACGGTCAGAACGACAACCGTGAGAATGGTCGCGATAATCGCGAAGGCCGTGAGAACGGTCGTCAGAGTCGCCCGAACGATCGCCGTAACAACGATCGTCGTAACAACCAGGGCCGTCCGAACAATGGCCAGCCGGTTCAGCACCAGAACAACCGCGGCAATGCTTCGGCTCCGCGCCCGCACGCTCAGGGCGGCGCCGGTGCCAATGGCGGCAATGCCGCTTCAAATGCGATTCCGCGCCCGCACGCTCAGGGCCCGCGCCCGGGCAACAACCCGTTCTCCCGCAAGCAGGGTATGCACACCCCGACGCCGGGTGATATTCCGCGTCCGCATCCGATGGCTCGTCCGACTGCTGATAACGGTCGTGGCGGTCGTCCGGGCCGTCCCGGCCAAGGCCAGGGGCAGGGCCGCGGCTTCCGTGGCGGTCGTCCGGGCCAAGGTGGTCAGGGCGGTCCGCGTCCCGGCCAGTGGGGCCACAACCGTCCGGGTCAGGGCGGCGGCTCCCAGGGTGCCGGTCAGGGCGGCGCACGCGGCGGCTTCCGTGGGGGCCAAGGCGGCGGCAATAACTTCCAGGGCGGCGGTGCACCGAGCAACGGTCCCGCACGTGGCGGCGGTCGCGGCGGTCGCGGCGGTGCCGCAGGCGCATTCGGGCGTCAGGGCGGCAAGTCCTCAAAGGCCCGTAAGAACCGTCTGGCAAAGCGCCATGAGTATGAGGAGCTGAAAGCACCGACCATCGGCGGCGTTCGCATCCCCAACGGCAACGGCCAGACCATCCGTCTGCGTCAGGGCGCGTCCCTGGCCGATCTGGCGGAGAAGATCAACGTCAACCAGGCCGCGCTGGTCACCGTGCTCTTCCACCTGGGTCAGATGGCTACCGCCACCCAGTCCTTGGATGAGGAGACCTTCCAGATTCTGGGCGAAGAGATCGGCTGGAATATCCAGCTCGTCTCCGCAGAAGAGGAAGACAAGGAACTGCTCCAGCAGTTCGACATCAACCTTGACGAGGAAGAACTGCAGGATGACGAGGATCTCAAGCCTCGCCCGCCGGTCGTTACCGTCATGGGCCACGTCGACCACGGTAAGACACGACTGCTGGATACCATCCGCAAGACCAACGTCATCGCACGTGAGGCCGGCGGCATTACCCAGCGCATCGGTGCCTACCAGGTCACCGTGAACCTTGAAGGCGAACCGCGCAAGATCACCTTCCTCGATACCCCTGGCCACGAGGCGTTCACCGCCATGCGTGCCCGTGGTGCCGAGCTCACTGACGTCGCGATCCTCGTGGTCGCCGCCGACGATGGTGTGATGCCCCAGACCGTTGAGGCCATCAACCACGCTCAGGCCGCCAAGGTGCCGATCGTCGTGGCCGTCAACAAGATCGATGTGCCCGGTGCCAACCCGGAGAAGGTCCGCGGCCAGCTCACCGAGTTCGGCTTGGTCCCTGAAGAGTATGGTGGCGACACCATGTTCGTCGACATCTCCGCCAAGCAGAACCTGCACGTCGACAAGCTGCTCGAAGCCGTGCTGCTCACGGCTGACGCTGAGCTGGACCTCCGCGCCAACCCCGACATGGACGCCCGTGGTGCCACCGTCGAAGCCCGACTCGACAAGGGTCGTGGTGCCGTGGCCACTGTGCTGGTTCAGCAGGGTACGCTCCACGTGGGCGATGCCATCGTGGCCGGCACTTCGTACGGCCGCGTGCGTGCCATGCTCGACGAGAACGGTCAGCCGATGGAAGCGGCCGGTCCGTCCACACCTGTTCAGGTGCTGGGCTTGACCTCCGTGCCCACCGCCGGTGACCTCTTCCTGGTCGCCTCCGATGATCGTGCCGCTCGCCAGATTGCCGAGAAGCGTCAGGCCACCGAGCGTGCCGCCCAGCTGGCCAAGCGTCGCAAGGTCGTCTCCCTCGAGGACTTCAAGAAGAAGTTCGCCGAGTCCGAGATCGACATGCTCAATATTGTCATCAAGGGCGATTCGTCCGGTTCTGTCGAGGCGCTCGAGGATTCCTTGATGAAGATCGAGGTATCCGACGAGGTCGGCATCCAGGTCATCCACCGCGGCGTCGGTGCGATCACCCAGAATGATGTCAACCTGGCCACGGTCGACAAGGCCGTTATCATCGGTTTCAACGTGCGTCCGAACCGTCAGGTCGCGGACCTCGCCGAGCGCGAGGGCGTGGAGATCAAGTACTACTCGGTCATCTACCGTGCGATCGAAGACATCGAGGCATCCCTCAAGGGCATGCTCAAGCCGGAATACGAAGAGGTCGTCACCTCTCACTCCGAGATCCGCGAGATCTTCCGCTCCTCCAAGTTCGGCAACATCGCCGGCGTTATGGTGCAGGACGGCGAGGTCAAGCGTGGTACGAAGTGCCGTATCCTGCGCAACGGCGTGGCCACGGTCAACGACCTCGAGATCTCCTCGCTGCGTCGCTTCAAGGACGACGTTCAGTCCGTCAAGGAAGGCTACGAGGCTGGTATCAACCTCGGCACCTTCAACGACATTGAACTCGGCGACATCATCGAGACCTTCGAGATGCGGGAAGTCGAGCGCAAGTAGTCATTGTTAAGCCCCCTCTGACGAGGGGGCTGTCAGCCGCAGACTGACTGGGGGAGAGACATGGTAGTTCCATGATTTTCTCTCCCCCAGCCTCACTGCGTTCGGCAGCCCCTCGTCAGAGGGGGCTCAAGTCTAGAAAAGGAAATTCCTATGGCAGGAACCAACCCGCGCGCCGCACGTATTGCGGCCTTGATTCAGCGTGTCGTCGCCTCCTCCATTGAGCGCGAACTGCATGACAAGCGACTCGCCAGCATCACCGTCACCGAAGTTCGTGTGACCAACGATTTGCAGATCGCCAAGGTCTACTGGACCCAGCTCGGCCACGAAGGCCACGAGGAAGGCGAACGCAAGCGCGCCCAGCAGGCACTCGATCAGGCCAAGGGCCACCTGCGTTCTCTGGTGGGCCACAAGGCTGGCCTGCGCCTGACTCCGCAGCTCCAATTCGTGTTCGATGAAGTGCCCGGCGAGGCTCACGAGATCGAAGACATACTCGCCGTGGCCAAGAAGCGTGATGAAGAACTCGCCCGTGCTCGCGCCACCGCCCAGTACGCCGGCGACGCCGATCCGTACAAGCATGACGACGAGCCCAGCGACGACTTCGAAGACGACTCTGACGAGGAGTAGTGTGCTTCATACAACACCCAGCGGTCTGCTCATCATCGACAAGCCGCAAGGCGTGACCAGCTTCGACGCCGTCGCCGCCGTGCGCGGCGCGTTGCACATCAAGAAGGTCGGTCACGCCGGCACCCTTGACCCCATGGCCACTGGCACGCTGGTCATCGCCTTCGGCCACGCCACACGACTGCTCAACGCCATCGTGGCGCATGACAAAACCTACGAGGCCACCATACGCCTCGGCCTGCGCACCACTACCGACGATGCCGAAGGCGAGGTGCTTGTCGATGGTGAAGCCCGTTCCCGCTGGCAAACGCTATCAGCGCAGCTGACTGAGGGTGGCCAGAGCGGCGAACCAACGGCGTTACCAACTGCCTCATGGCAAGACCTGCTCACACGCACCATCGCCACCAATTTCACCGGCGATATCGAACAAGTCCCCAATACGTTCTCCGCCATCAAAATCAACGGCCAGCGTGCCTACGACTTGGCTCGCGAAGGCAAGGATGTGGAACTCAAACCCCGCCCGGTCACCATCAGCGAATTCACCGTGCTGGATATCCGCAGCGGATTCGTAGCAGGGGAGCAGGCCGCTGAACCATTGCGGGAAGACGCGAACACGGGAGCGATTCCCGCACTTGATGTTGACGTGCGGATCAGCTGTTCATCGGGCACCTATATCCGCGCGCTCGCCCGCGATCTCGGCAAAGAACTTGGCGTCGGCGGATACCTGACCCGTTTGCGCCGTACGCGAGTCGGCCGATTCGCGTTGCCGGACGATGCCAGCGGACTTATCGCTCCTGAGGCGATGCTTGACACGCGAACCCATACCGTCACCGCACATACCGATCAGAAGACGTTCACTAATCGGGAAGGGCAAACCGTCACGCGCAACAAGTGCGTATTGAACACTCCTGAAGGTCTTGCCGGTGACGAGCGCCGCAACTGGCTGCTTGACCATGCCCTCACCATGGAACAGGCCGCTCGAGGCGCGATGCCGGCGCTTGACATCACACCTGAGGAAGCCAGCGAATTGCGCTTCGGCCGCCGTATCGAGCGTACAATCAGCGAGCCCACTGCCGCCATTGTGCCGCAAACGCATGATGTGGCGGCGATTATCGAGCGTGCCAACGCTCATCAGGCCAAGCCGGTCACCGTATTCCCCCTCGCGTAAAGTAGACGCGGTGAAAAGTGCAGCTTGATACAGGCCGCGCACAACAACGCCTATATTGCATGAATAACATCGCACGGATAAAAGGAACAGCACACTGATGGATATCACGCACCTGACCCCTGACGCCGAAGGTTCGATTGAATGGCCCTCGTTCAGTAACGACAAGAAGGCCGTGGTGACATTGGGCGCATTTGATGGCATGCACTTGGGACATCAGGCGGTGATCAAGCGTGTGGTGGAACTCGCGCACCAGCATGATGCTTTTTCCGTGGTGATTCTGTTTGACCCGCGCCCCGCATTCGTGCACGGCTGGGCCGCCTCGCACCATGGCGAGGAACCCGCGGTGCAGAACGTGGATGCCGAAGCCTTGACCAGTGTGGATGATCGACTGCACCGCATGGAACAGTTCGGCGTGGACCATGTGTTGGTGGTGCACTACACGCTGGCCTTCGCAGCCATGTCATACATTTTCTTCCTTGGCAGACTCACCGGCAAGCTGGGCATGCGTACGCTGGTCCTCGGGCAGGATGCCGCCATGGGCAAGGGGCGAGAAGGTGATGTGAAGCATATCGCCAATCTTGCCGCCGCCACCGGTGTATTCGAACTTGATGTGGTCGATGACCGTGGCCCGGGTGAAGTGCGCATTCCGCGCGATTTCAAGCCGGAAGCCCCGAGCGAATGGGGAGAGCCCGTCGACCCGCTGGCCAATGCCACCAAGGCCGAGCGCCGCGCATGGAGCAAGAAGAACCAGGCCAAGGCAATGCGCGCCTGGAGCTCCACCAATGTGCGCTACCTGCTGGCTCATGGCCGAATCCAGGATGCCAACGCCATTCTGGGTGCTCCGCACGCCATCGAAGGCGAAGTGGTACACGGTGAGGAGCGCGGCCGCACCATCGGATTCCCCACCGCCAATCTTGGCTCCGACATTGCAGGCTACATTCCGGTCGACGGCGTCTATGCCGGTTGGCTGGTAGATGGTGAGAACCGCTGGCCTGCCGCCATCTCCATTGGCACCAAACCCACCTTCAGCGAGAAAACAGGACTCAACGAACGCGTGGTGGAGGCCTATTGCATCACCGATGAGTGGATTGATCTGTACGACCATAAGGTTCGCGTTGAATTCGTCGGTTTCCTGCGCCCGCAGGTCAAGTTTGATGGTCCCGACCAACTCGTTGACGAACTCAAGCGCAACGTCGAAGAGACCAAGCGTCTTACCGCCTGAGGCATATCTCAGGGCTATTTCCGCACTCCCAAGGCATCTAAGGCGTCGGACAATGTGTTGGACTCCACCAGCCGAAGTCCCTCGACATGCACCGGCTTGCGCAGCGGAGGAATGACTGCCGTCGTAAAGCCAAGGCGCGCGGCCTCGCGAAGGCGATATTCCATACGCGGTACCGGGCGCACCTGACCGGTCAGGGAAATCTCACCAATGGCGCACGTGGCTCGCGCAATGGGTTTTGACGTGGCGGCGCTCGCCAGTGCCGCCACTATCGCCAAGTCGGAACCGGGCTCCTTGGCCTGGCCCCCGGCAATAGTGGAGATATACAGGTCGTTGGACAGCAGGTTGAGCTTGCTGTGACGGTAGAGCACCGCGACCAGCATGGCGATACGGCTGGGGTCCACGCCATTGACCGCACGACGGGGTGTGGGCAGCACCGACGTGGTGACCAGAGCCTGTACTTCGATAGGCAGACTGCGATGCCCATCCAATGTGAACGTCACGCAGGTGCCTTCCACGGGTGCCGCGTTGGCCGCATCAGGGCCGTCTCCAGACAGGAACAATCCGGCGGGATCGGTGACCTCTTCGATGCCTTCACCGCTCATGTCGAAACAGCCGACTTCATCGGTCGGGCCAAAACGATTCTTCACCGCTCGCAGCATTCTCAGCGCAGTCTCGCTGTCGCCTTCGAATTGGCAGACCACATCGACCAGATGCTCCAATGTGCGCGGGCCTGCAATCGAACCATCCTTGGTCACATGACCAACCAGAAATACTGGAATGTCAAGTGTCTTAGCGGTATCTATCAGCGCGCTTGCCACTTCGCGCACCTGAGTCGAACCGCCGGAAATGCCATCGACCTCCTGCGAGACGATGGTCTGCGCCGAATCCACAATGGCCAAGGCCGGCTTGTTCTGTTCGATCAGCCCCAATACTGTGGACAGGTCGGTGGTGGAGGCCAGTAACAAGTTCGGCTCCACCGCATTGATGCGGGAAGCGCGCAAACGAACCTGCGCCTGTGATTCCTCGCCGGAAATGTACAGCACGGTGTTGGCGTGTGTTGATGATGCGTTGCCCCGCATCGGCACCGTGTTTGATGTGCCGCCCTGCGCTCGGCCCGACTGTTGGGCAGACCGCTGACCTGCCCCTCGGAACGTACTGTCTCCCGCCACAACGCGCGCGATATTGCCGGCCGTCTGCAACAGCAATGTCGACTTGCCGATACCCGGTTCGCCCGCTATCAGCGTTACTGAACCCGGCACCACGCCACCGCCGAGCACACGGTCGAATTCGGAAAACCCGGTACCGAGCCGCTCGACGCTTTCCGTGCCCACTTCGGTAATCGGACGGGCTGCAGATCTGGCGTTGTTGGCAACCGTAACCGACTGCGTGCGTGATATTCGGCCGGGAGCGGCCGTGCGAGAGCCTGCCGCCGGCCGAGCCTCGTGAAATTCCTCGACCGTGCCCCACTGACCACACTCGGGGCAACGGCCGTACCACTTCGGCCCGTTCCAACCGCATTCGGAACATACATACTGCACACTTGATTTCGCCATGGTCTCACCCTAACCCAAACACCAGCGGACGGTAAATTTTTACCGTTCACAAGAGTTTCACGCGGCTTGCGCACAACGACTAAAATTACGGCCGCCTAGCGTCACGCGGCTGTGAGAGAATCGGGGCATGACTAATAGTGAGAACTCCTCGACCACGCAATCCCATGGCAAGTTGATTGCAGTGGTGGTTGCCGCAGCTGTTGTGATTATCCTGGCAGTGCTTTCGGCCTTTGTGTGGCCGGGTTGGGCCATCCAGAAGAATGATGGCACCTCCACTACCACCCAAAACAGCCAGCAGAAAACCGAATCATCCGAGCCGACCAAGCCGACCATCGACGCCACAGCTTTGCCGGATGATGCCAGTGAGCTGTTGAAGGCCATGCCGGGCAGCGTGCTGAATTACGCGCGTACCAAGGCGGATGCCTCCACGACGTGGAATTCCGCGTCGCCGCTCGAGGAGTACACTCTGACCTACTCCACTGGTGATGCCGCCAAGGATGTCACGCTGGTCGCCGCGCAGTGGTCGTCGGCGGACAATGCCAAGACCCAGTACGATGCGTTGGTCGCTGCGCAGACCGGCGATGAGTCGGCATCCGGCAACGTCAAGGTTTCCGGCAACGTCACGGGCGCGTACGTGGTGAAGGCCGATGCCTCCAACAGCAAGAACGCCGTTGCCATCTGGCAGAACGATACCGTGGTCTTCCAAGCTACCGGCACCAAGGAAGCGGTCGATCGCTTCTACCAGAAGTTCCCGATGTAGCATCTAGTATCGGCTGTCAGCTGCTGCACAAACTTATGAACGTTGGGGCATCCACATTGCTGATGTGGATGCCCCAACTGCGTTCAGGGCATATGCGGACTATCGGCAACATACTGGTTCCCTCTGTCTGGCAACACGTGTATTATGGTGCGAGTTGCAACTTTTACGATTAATCGAAATGGAGGCTTCAGATGGGTTCTGTCATCAAGAAGCGCCGCAAGCGGATGAGCAAGAAGAAGCACCGCAAACTGCTGCGTAAGACCCGCCACCAGCGTAAGTAGTCTTACCTGCAATCAAGGCATTAGAAACCCCGTGATCGTTATGGTCGCGGGGTTTCTCTTTTGCTTGGCTCTTTGCCTTGTTCGGGCAACAGTAAAGCCCGCACCTGCGATGTGCAGATGCGGGCTTGGAAAAGCTTAGTGATGTGAGACGATCACTTGTTGGCGTTGGTCATCACGCGCGGGCCGTTCGGGTCGCCGACGATGACCTTGTCGACCATGTTGAGGAACAGGCCGTGCTCCACCACGCCGACCGTGTTGATGAGGTCTTCGGCCAGCTCCTGCGGGTGATCGATGCGCTCCAGGTGCAGGTCCACCACGAAGTTGTTCTCGTCGGTGCGCACTTCCTTGCCGTCGGCGTCAAGACGAAGCACCGGCTTGTAGCCGCGGGATTCGAACTTCTTGACGACCTGGCCTGCGCCGAACGGAATCACCTCAACCGGCAGCGGGAACTTGCCGATGGTGTCCACAACCTTGGACTCGTCCACGATCCACACGATCTGGTTGGAGTTGGTGGCCACGATCTTCTCCCACAGCAGAGCAGCGCCGCCGCCCTTGATGCCGTTGAAGTTCTTGTCGACTTCGTCGGCGCCGTCAATGGTCACGTCGATGTGGTCCACGTCGTCGATGTCCACGATCTTGATGCCGTAGCTCTCGGCCTGGGCCTGCGTGCGGCGAGACGTGGTCACGCCAGTGAACTCAAGACCTTCCTCCTGATGACGGCGGCCGAGCTCGTCCACCAGGAACTTCACGGTCGAACCAGTGCCGAGGCCTGCGATCATGCCGTTTTCAACGAGCTTGGCGGCTTCGATGCCGGCCGCCTTCTTCAGCGCATCCTGCTGTGCCTTATCCATGGTTTCTCCTTTGCCATCCTTGCCTCCGCCGCACGGATCAACGGCGTGAAGCCTTATCTCCTATCCTAACGCGAATGAGCGATTTTGTGTCATCGTGTCCGATTGCGGTACATATTCGTGTGTTTGGGTGTCAGTGTCGTACGAATGGTGCGTTGGTGATGGTCAGGTTGCCGTCGCCGTCCACATAGCCTTCGATTTCGATGCTGCCTTTGATCGGCATCGGCTGCCCGTTGAAATACGGGCTCGTTTTCGGCGCGGGGGAGAAGGTCAGCGTACCGGATACCGTCAGCCCACTGGGCTTTGCGGGGGGTACGGGTTGTGTTGATTGTACAGGTTGTGTTGATTGTACAGGTTGCGTTGATTGTGCCGCTAAGGGTGACGAAGACTTGGTCTCCGGCCTTGCGGCATCCGTCTGATCCGTCGCCGCAGCCGGCTTGCGCAAACTTGCCGCATCCGCTTTGCCGTCCAATACCAATTGCACGTCTGGAGGCACATCGGTGCCATGTGCGTATTCGGAGCCCAGCAGCGACTGCCAGCCTTCAATCGGTAGATAGCCGTCGCGCGCACCCGAACGGCAATCGCCCGCATAGGTGCGTGCCAGTTCATCGACCAGCTCATTGCCTTCGTTGCCGGCGTGACCTTTGACCCATCGGAAATCCACCGGGCCAGGGCGTTGTGAGATTTCGCGGTCGATCGCCTGAATAAGCTCTTTGTTCTTCACAGGTTTTTTCTGTGAATTTTTCCAGCCGTTCTTCTTCCAGCCTTTGACCCACTTAATCGAGCAATTGATGGCGTATTGCGAATCCGATTCGATGAGCAATGGCTCAGGGCCCGGATGCGCTCGCAAAGCTTCCAACACTGCGCACAGTTCGCCAATCTGGTTGGTGCCGTTGGTCGCGCCGCCGGCGTCGTAGCCGTGGTCGTCGTGCTTATGGCCAGGCTTGCCGCCGGCGTTCTGCTCATGATCGGCCCAGGCCCAGCCCATTGGCCCGTTTGGATTCCCTAATGCGGAACCGTCTGTGGATACTGTGATAGTCATGTTCTCCACCCTAACGCAAGCTGTGCAATCTCTTGCTGAAGTGGGGCTGCCCAGCGCGAGGCAAAACAACGTAGTGGAGGGTGTGGATAACATCACACCTATTGACTTTGCTTGAAAAACATGCCATCGCGCGTGAATAGGTGAGCGCTCACAAGAAAAACAAGACATTTCCTCTCTGCGGGTGAGGCCGGCAACAATGGCGCATCCGGTATCTGGAATGAGAATAAGGGACTGTACAAAACCAGTGACGGCAACATCGAAATCCTCAAACCAGAGGCGGACAGCGATGGTTCGACCTCCACGGCCGCATCCAAGGGCACCATGCTTATCGCAGGCAACTCCAAAACCGTGGCACTCGGTCCAGGCGGCATGGCCTTGGCTCCCGGCCTGCCGCTCGGTCTTGGCTGGTTCATCCGACGCCGTTTAGGATTGGATGTCTCCGACATTCTGGACCGTAAGCTCGGCTTGAAGTAACGGCTGGTTCGGACGTGATTGCTGTCACGTCCTGATCATGACGACAGCGCGAAGGTCCTCATCGGTTTACGTCGATGAGGACCTTCGCGCGCATTAGGGGAGTCTGTTGCGGGCTGCGCTACGCGGGTCATGCTGCGCGGGCGTGCTATGCGAACAAACTACGCGAACAAGTCGTTCAGTGCCTCGGCAATCGTCGGATGCGTGAACACCATATCGCGCAACGTGCTGGCCGGCGCGTCAAGATCCATCGCCAACTTGACGATATTGATCACCTCGTGCGACTCGACGGAAAGCAGCATCGCACCCAGAATGCGGCCAGTATTGCGTTCCACAATCGCCTTCATCAGACCATCCGGTCGCCGCATTACCTGGGCCTTCGGCACAGCGGCCACCGGCAATCGCTTGACCACATAATCCAATCCAGCCGCCTTCGCCTCGCGCTCATTCAATCCCACGCGCGAGTAAGGCGTGGCGAGGAATGTGCTTGACGGCACATGCTTGCGGTCCTTCACCGTGTACGGACGGTCGGAACCATTGAGCTGCGACCACACCACGCGATAGTCATCCAGCGAAATGTACGTGTGCTGCGGGCCGCCGTTCACATCGCCCAGAGCCCAAATGTCGGCTGCTGTGGTGCGCAGAAGCTCGTCGACTTTCACGGCACCGCGTTCGGTGAGCTCCACGCCAGCTGCCTCAAGATGCAGTCCCTCGACGTTCGGCGTACGTCCGGTGGCCACCAGTACCGCGTCGGTGGTCAGGCAGAATCGGGCTTCAGCCGGCTCGGCGAACCGCGGCTCGCCATCGTCTGATGGTTTCGTTTGAACGTGTGACATCGTGGCGTGATCGGTCGGGTTGCTAGTGGGGCTGGTGGTTGTTGTAGTGTCGGTGGCACCGGTGATATCGGTATGAGCGTTCCCGGTGCCGGCGGGGGTGGAATCGCAAGCTTGCGATGCGCCGCGAGTCATACTCTTCACCGCAACGGACAACCTGACGCCGCCGTCAGCAGCAGGCGCGATGGCCTTGGTATCCGCGTTGAACAGGAACTTGACGCCCTGCGCTTCCAACTGTGCGCGAATCGCGGCCGCCACATCCGCATCCTCGCGCGGCAGGAACTCGGCATTGTGCTGCAGCACGGTAACCGCCGTGCCGAAATCGGCAAACATCGAGGCAAACTCAAGTCCAATGAATCCTGAACCGATAATCACCAGTCGCTGCGGCATATCGTCGAGATCCATCAGTCCAGTGCTGGTGTAGACGCCGGGCGTAGTGTGGATACCGGGAATATCCGGAATGCGCGGCGTGGCACCGGTATTGATGAAGATCTTGCTGGCGGTCACGGCGACCGGGCCCTCAGCGGTGGCGATTTCCACGCTATGAGGGCCGGTGAAGTGAGCACGGCCGGTGATTACGGTGATGTTGTCTTGGTCGGCGAGCTTGTGATAGTTCTTGTCGCGCAGCATCGAAGTGACGCGGCGCTTCTCCTTGATAGCAGCCTCGAACGCTGCTTCGCGGGTTTCGGGAGTACTGTTCGCGCCATCCCGCCGCGCCTGTTCGGCGGACAAAATCAGTGACTTGGACGGCAAGCATCCGATATTGATGCAGGTGCCGCCGTACATGTCGGCGCTTGCCTCGGCGACGACGACCTTGCGGCCGGCTGCACTGAGCTTGGCAGCCAAGGTTTTGCCGCCCTTGCCGAATCCAATGATCAGGGCGTCGGTGGTGATAGTGGGGGAGGTGCTGGGTGTGCTGATGGCATTGGGTGTGCTGATGGACATGGTTACTTCCTTACGTATTCGAGTGATAAGAGTGCGTTGTGCTGATGTGTTGTGTGCCGTGCGGCGTCTGTTTTCTTCTTTGACTGCCGAAGCGTTATCGACTGATGCTGGCTAGGGGAAACGCGCGGGATTATTAGCCTTTGCGCTCGCTGAATATCTGTTCGGTGATGTCGTGGATGGTGGTGTGTTCGAGTTGTTCGAGGCAAGTGCGGTTGAGCCCGGCATAGATGTCGTTCATCACTGCGCCCATTGAAGATGACACCAGACAGTCCTCGTGTACGTCGCCCGGTGTCCAGTTCACTTTCACAAAAGTGGTGCCGGTGGCTTCCGCTACCGCGCGCAAAGTGATTTCGGCGGCGGGCCGGGCCAGAGCGTACCCGCCTTCAGCACCCTCTTTAGTGGCGATGAGTCCGGCTGAGGCGAGCGGTCGCATTACTTTGCGCACGCGCGCCGCATTGGTACATATGTTCTCGGCCAGGATCTGACTGGGCAGGTGTGTGGCGCGATGGTCAAGGTAGACCAATGCGTGCACTGCCAGTGAATGGTCGCCGTTCATGAAACGACCTCCTTACCGAGTCGATACTGTAACTATGATGTGTACAGTTATGATACTGTAATCATATCAGATACAGTTAGTGTGTCAAATCGGGGTTGAAGAGGTGGGTGACTATGTGTATAAGTGAGGTGTCCACATGGTTATCCACAATGAATGTGCGTAAGTGAAGCTAGGACCACATACCTCGGATCGGCTTCCGTTTCCGCACCCACTACCCATATGGTGGTGTCATGAACAGGATGACCGACGGCATCACCAACTATGGAGCTCTGCCAGGCTCTATATACGATCAGCCTCCGGAAGAATCGGAGGCAGTTTTTGTTCCGCCCGAATTTGCGGGGTCATTTTCTACTGACTCGAAATACCCGACTTCTCGCGACTCGTCATCGCCGAACAGTGGTGCACATGATTCTGCAGCGACGCCGACCATGAGCGAAAGCCTCGCCCAGCGCAAACGCGACATGGTCGCACGCTGCACTGAGGAAGCGAAACGGGCGGGCAAGAAGCTGCTTTTCGGCATGACCACTTCCCTCGCTCTGCAATCCGTACCGATTCCCGCCGATTGCGACCTCGACTCGGCCAAGCTGCACACTGTATCCAGCGTTAAGAGCAAGCGGTTTCGTACACGCCATGCACCACTGCAAACGCATATTTGGAAACATGCGGCTAAAGCCGCCAATGTGGAAATGAACCAACACGTGTTTGCGCTGGACCTGTTTCACGTATGGGCTCAACTTGCCCCGTATGTTTCTTTTGAGTCCCTGATTGTGCTCGGGGATGCCGTCATCGCTGCTACGAGCAAACAGCCAGTATTGGCCAAGGATCGTGATGCTGCTGCAATCTATCAGGATCTGGTGAAGTTCGTGGAGCGATTTACCCGATTCAGAGGGCGCCCGTCCTGCGTTCGAGCATTGCCTCTGATATCACCTGGTGCTGATTCGCCCAAAGAATCAGAAGAACGACTCTCTCTGGTAGCGCATGGGATTCCACAGCCGGTTGCGAACTATGTGGTGCCGGATGCGGCTTTTGCATCTGGAGCTCCCATAACGTTGGACTTAGCGTGGCCAGAGTTCAAGGTCGCTGTTGAATATGATGGCGATCATCATCGTACGAGTAAGACTCAATGGCGCCGTGACCAAGAGAAAAGGGGTGTGCTGGTCGGGCGGAGATGGCTGGTCTTCGTCGCCACGGCGGCAAGTATCGCTAACGAGGACGCTCGTGCTGAATTCGCTTTCAATGTGGCGAGGGCGCTTGCTTCGCGCGGTGCCGTATTCGAGTTTCATGTAGTTGCCATGTCTCTTGAAGAGTTGTCGCAGAGCCTGCTGTGACCATAATGTCCGAAACGGACTGATGTAAAGGCAAGATTTGTACGACCTGTTGTTGTGGTGTGTGCTTGATATTGCATGCCGTTCGATTGCGATGCCTCGTAGTGATGGATTTCGTGAATGACTAGTGTTCGATTGTGGAGGGAAATGTGTCATAGTGGTCGATTGGGGGGGGCGGTGCATTGGGCGTGGATTTGCGCCAATGGGTGTGGGACGCTACGCGTGTTTTGCCGATTTTTGCGTGGCGTCCCACGGCCCCTCGGGTAATGGCTGTGACGGGTGTGTCAGGAATGGCGTCTTTCCGGGGTTTCCAGTTTGAGTGTGTGGGATGGGGGAAAATGTAAAACGATTGACTTAGCTGTTGTCCCACGCTTTTGTGGGATGGCAACTCTGGAATGGGCAAATTCGTCGTGGCGTCCCACAACGATGTTAAAACTCGACCATGATGCAAGCCGACCGAACGCTTCGGCGGTCATCTGGCCGCTGTGACCCCACAATGATGATGGTAGGCAGGCGAACGTTTCGCGGTCATCTGGCCGTCCTGCCCTGCAGTGATGTTGAGAAAATGCAGTCACGGTGCATGAGGAGAACCGTTGACCTGCGTGTTTCAGTGGTCGCGAACTGCATATGCGCTAAAAAAGCTCTGCAGTGGATTGCATGAATCCAATGCAGAGCCTTATTAGTTGCGGTGAACGCGACTAACGCAGCGATTTCACTCGCTCAGGGCCTTGTCGACCACGACGGTGGCCTCGTCGAGTACCTTGTCCAGAGCCTCGGGGGAGACGAAGGACTCGGCGTACACCTTGTAGATGTTCTCGGTGCCGGAGGGGCGGGCGGCGAACCAGTTGTCCTTGGTGGTGACCTTCAGACCGCCGATCTTGGCGTGGTTGCCCGGTGCCTCGGTCAGCTTGGCGGTGATGTCTTCGCCAGCCAGCTGCGTGGCGGCCACATCATCACCGGTCAGCTTGGCGAACTTGGCCTTCTGCTCCAGCGTGGTCGGGGTGTCGACGCGCTTGTACCAAGACTCGCCGAAGCGCTCGACCTGCTCCTGGTGAAGCTGGGCCGGGTTCTTGCCGGTCTTGGCGGTGATCTCGGCGGCCAGCAGGTCGGGGATCAGACCATCCTTATCGGTGGTCCACACGCGGCCGTCCTTGCGCAGGAAGCTCATGCCGGAGCTCTCCTCGCCGCCGAAGGCGACTTCGCCGCTGAACAGCGGGTCCACGAACCACTTGAAGCCCACCGGCACTTCGATGACCTTCGCGTTGATCGATGCGGCCACGCGGTCGATCAGGGAAGAGGAGACCAGCGTCTTGCCCACGGCTGCGCCCTCAGGCCAGCCCGGACGGTTGCCGCCGAACAGGTACTCCACGCACACGGCGATGTAGTGGTTCGGGTTCATCACGCCCCAGTTCGGGCAGACGATGCCGTGACGGTCGGCGTCCGGGTCGGTGCCGCCGACCAGATCGTACTTGTCCCAAGCGCCGGCGTTGAGCTCGTCGACCAGGCCCTTCATGGCGTACGGGGAAGACGGGTCCATGCGGATCTTGCCGTCGTGGTCGATGGTCATGAAGCGCCAGGTCGGGTCGACCTCAGGACGCACCACGCCGATGTTCAGGCCGTACTTCTCGTTGATGAGCGGCCAGTAGTTCACGGAAGCGCCGCCGAGCGGATCGATGCCCAGACGCACGCCGGAGTTGCGGATCACGTCGAAGTCGATGACGTTCTCCAGGTCGTCCACGTAGTGCTCGCGGAAGTCGAAGCCCTCGACGTACTCGGACTTGATGGCCTCCTCGTAGGGCACACGCTTGATGGACTTGAAGTTGCCGAGCAGCTCGTTGGCGCGAGCGGCGATGGCATTGGTGGTCTCGGCCGGAGCCGGGCCGCCGGTGACGGGGTCGTACTTGAAGCCACCGTCGGTGGGCGGGTTGTGGGACGGCGTGACGACGATGCCGTCGGCGAGGCCCTCGCCCTCGAAGCGCTGGGTGCCGTCGGCCGCACGGTTGTGGGTCAGGATGGCCTGGGAGACCACCGGGGTGGGCACGAAGTCGTCACGGGAATCGACGCGCACGTGCACGCCGTTGGCGACGAGCACCTCGATGGCGGTCTTCTTGGCCGGGCCGGATAGCGCGTGGGTGTCGGAGCCGAGGTACAGCGGGCCGGTGACGCCGGCCTTCTTGCGGTATTCGGCGATGGCCTGGGAGATGGCGATGATGTGGGCCTCGTTGAACGAGGTCTTCAGGGACGATCCGCGGTGGCCGGAGGTGCCGAAGATGACACGCTGCTCGGGGACTTCGGGATCGGGGACGAGGTCATAGTATTTGCCGATAACCTCATCGACATTGATCAGATCTGCTGGGGTGGCGGGCTGACCCGCATTGTTTGCTACCATGCTCCCTATTCTGCCACGTTTTTTCGCCACGTTGGGTACGATTATGTTAAGAGTTGTCAACTTTTGTGCGAATCGTGTGCCGGTTGTCTAGCGCTTGGTCATTTCCTCCTCGATTTCCTCCAGCGACTTGCCGTTGGTCTCGGGCACCAAGCGCATCACGAACGGGATGGACAGGGCCGAAAACACGCCGAAAATCGCGAACGGGCCGCCCACATTGTTGCCGAACGCATCGAGCAGCACGAGGAAGAACTGGGAGACGATGAAGTTGCCCAGCCAGTTCGCCGCCGAGCCGAAGGAGGAGCCGATGCCGCGCACGCTCAGCGGGAAGATCTCGCCGATAAGCACCCAGGCGATCGGGCCCCACGAGACCGCAAAGCCGAGGATATAGAAAGCGATGAGAATCATCGTCGGCACGGCCAGCACGGCCACGTCGCCCACGAAGTTCATCACGGCGAGTACTGCGAGCGAAACGGTCATCACGATGGAACCGAAGATCAGCACGCCCTTGCGCGGGAAACGATCCATGATAAGCGTGGCCACGATGGTGCTCACGAAGTTCACCACGCCGATGCCCACCGACACCCAGATTGCGTCGCCTTCAGGGAAGCCGAAGCCTTTGATGAACACCTGCGGCAGGAAGTAGATCACCGAGTTGATGCCCACGAGCTGCTGGAACAGCATGATGCCAATGGCGGCCACCAGCGCCGGACGAGCGATACGGAACAGTTCGCGCACGCCACCCTTGGTGTCCTGTGCGGCCACGGCCTTGATTTCGTCCAGCTCAATCTGCACCTGGGTCTGATCCACGTCCTTGCGAATCAGCGTAAGCACTTTGAAGGCGTTGCAGGTGTCGCCCTTGTTCACCAGATAACGCGGGGATTCGGGCAGCAGCAGGCCGCCGAGCAGCAACAAGGCGGCCGGCACCAGCGCCGAACCGAGCATCCAGCGCCAGTCGCGGATGCCGAAGAGGTTGTGGTTCAGGAATCCGAGGTTGGAGGCGTAGGCCAGCAGAATGCCGAAGGTGACCATGAGCTGGAAGAGCGTGGACAGCGAGCCGCGACGCTCCTTCGGCGCCAGTTCGGCCAAGTACGCCGGGGTCAGGGCAGAAGCCGCGCCGACCGCGAGGCCCAGGATGATGCGGGCGCACACCATCATCGCGAATCCGGTGGAGGAGGCGCACAGGCCTGAGCCGAGCAGGAACAGCAGCGCGGAGACGATGAGCAGCTTCTTGCGGCCGAACCGGTCAGACAGCGCGCCGATCGACAACGCACCTGCGCACGAGCCGATCAGCACCGAGGAGGTGATGAAGCCGGTCTGGGAGACGCTCAGGCCGAAGTCTGATTCGATAAGCGGGGAGGCACCGGAGATAATGCCGGTGTCGAAACCGAACAGCATGCCGCCGAGCGCGCCGAAGGTGAAGATGAATGCGCTGTTGAGCGGGAAGCGCGTGGAGAAGCCGCGTGATTCGGCGGCTTCGAGGTCCTCGATTGCGTTTGCTGCCGCGTTTGTGGCCGCGTCCGCCACCCCGGCCACGCCGGTTTCGATGGTTTCGATTGCGGTGGCCGCTGCACCGGTTGCGCCGGTCTCCTGTGCCGCGGATGCCGTCTGCTTCGATACGGGTGATGCCGTTGTCGTCGTCATTGCCTTGTCCTTTCGCCGTTGACGGGCCGCGCCTGCCGCGTGGCCCCTCTGCCGCATGCAAGGTCAGGCTTCGATTGCCTGAAGTCGCCCGAAAACAAAAAAAGACCTGGAACAACGTGGAATTCGCATATTACGATACGCAAATTCCACGTCACTCCAGGTCTTGCCTCATTTTGAGTAACAACCCTGCTACGCAACGTGTGTGAAAGATAGGATACGACTTTCTCGGTCGCGACACTCCGAATAGGCGGCAAAAAACGATGATTTTTGACAACGATTGCAGGATTCTGCATGGTGGAATGAAGTCGGAATGGGCGCTGCGGCAAATACGGAGAACGGGTGCGGCGGAACACCATAGCGGAACGCTATCGCGGAGCACCGTAGCGCATAGTTGCCGTTTCGCGATGCTTTGCCGGCATTGCCGTGCTTTTGGGGCACCCAGCGCCGATAATGGAACACAGTGGCATACGGCAGCAAGGAGGAACCGTGGCGAACGCATCGAACGCAACGCCTGCAGTGATTGCGGCGTGCATCGTTGATGCCGTCGGCGGCTCCGCGAACATCACCAACCTGACCCATTGCGCCACGCGACTGCACTTCGAACTGGACGACGCCGGCCAGGTCAGCCAGCACGGTCTCGAATCCATCCCCGGAGTCCTCGGCGCATTCCCGCGAACCGGCAATCGTTATCAGGTCATCATCGGCGGAGCGGTCGCCTCGGTGTACGAGCAGATCGTTCGGATGCAGGCAGCGCGATTGACTCCGGCAACGCAATTACCATCGGCGGCGTCGCGGCCAACGCAGTCCGCGCAATCCACTCAGTCAACGCAATCCACTCAGCCTACGCAGCCTACGCAGTCCGCGCCGAACCTTTCCGACGACGTCACACCATTGCGCGATACCGCCACCGACACCGAGCAGAGTCACGGCCCAGCCAATACATCCCGTCACTTCATGCCTCGTACCATCCGCGAGTGGGGCAGTGCCGCCCGTGCCCGGGCTGCCGCGTTTTTCGACTACCTGTCCGACTCGTTCCGCCCGATTCTGGGCGTGCTACTCGGTGCCTCGCTGGTCATCGCCATCGTCAACGTGATCGTTGCACTCGGCATTGTGCCTGATGGCGAGACGTCCACCGGTTGGATACTACTCAAGGCGATTTGGGAGGGTGTGTTCACCGTTCTGCCGATTATGATCGCTTACAATGCGGCCAAGAAACTGGACGTCGACCCTTGGCTCGGCGGTGCGATTATGGCCGCGCTTATGACCCCGCAGCTTACTGGCGTGATGTCCGGAATGTCCGGGACGTCCGTATCCAGCGCTCTCTCCGGGGAGATTCAATGCTCGGCCACCGCCACATTCGGCACCGAAACCTGCACCGTGTCGGCGTTCGGCATACCGATTCAACTCAACGACTACAGTGGCAACATCTTCGTACCATTGCTCATGGCCGCCGTGCTCGCCGTGGTCTACCGCGGGCTGAAGCGCGTCATTCCCGACAGCGTACAGCTGGTGTTCGTGCCATTCCTCTCACTGGTCGTCGTTTTTGCGCTCACCATACTGGTTATCGGGCCTCTGGGAATATGGCTCGGCAGCGGGCTGGGAGCGGCCACAGCATGGCTTAACGCGCACGTGCCATTCCTGTTCGCGCTCATCATCCCGATGCTCTACCCGTTTCTCGTGCCGCTCGGTCTGCACTGGCCGTTGAACGCCCTGATACTGATGAACATTCAGACGCTCGGCTACGACTTCGTCCAAGGTCCGATGGGTGTATGGAACTTCGCCTGCTTCGGTGCCACCGCCGGCGTACTCGTGCTGGCCGTACGCGGCAAGGATTCGGCCATGCGGCAGACCGCGGTGGGGGCGTTGCTCGCGGGATTGCTGGGTGGCGTTTCGGAACTGAGCCTGTACGGCATCCATCTGCATCACCGCCGCGTCTACCGCTGGCTGCTCGCCGGCTGCGCGGCCGGCGGAGTGACCAGCGCGGTGTTCGGCTGGCTGTTCCCGTCCGTGCTGCCATCCGGCCAGATGGTCCGGGGCGTTACGACTACGGCATTCGCCTTCTCCTCGTTGCTGACGATTCCGGTGTTCGATCGGATGTGGGTGTACGCGCTGTCCATCGCCGTTGCGTTTGTAATGGCGATGGTGTTGACGGTGTTGTTCGGGTACCGCACGCCGTCGCGCGCCACGGAGGCACAGATGGTCTCGGCGGGCGAGAACGCACGCTCGCAGGATGCGGTGAGAGGGATTGGCACGACATCGTCGGATGCGGAGTCTGCGGAAGATTCTCCATCGCGGCCCGCCTCCGATCGGGCTCTTGACTCCAACGCCATCTTGTCGCCGGTCGCCGGCCGGCTGGTGAATCTGGAAGCGACTGGCGATCCGGTGTTCGCCTCCCGCGCGCTGGGGGAGGGTGTAGGCGTCATGCCGGAGACGACCGGTGAGACGGCCGTGCTAGCACCGGTCAGTGGCACGCTGAAAACCGTGGCCCGAACCGGCCATGCCTTCGGCATTAAAACCGATGGCGGCATCGAGGTGCTGGTTCATATCGGCATTGACACCGTCGATATGGATGGCGAAGGATTCGCCGTGGTCGTGGCTAAAGGCGATCGGATCGCGGCGGGAGAGCCACTGGCCACCGTGGATTTCGGCAAAGTTGCGGCGGCCGGGCACAGCGTTGTGGTGGTGGTGACGGTGGTCAACGCCGCTGAACTGACCGCGGTCACGCCGTTGATCGGCGACGGTAGCGGCGACAACAACGGCGGTGACTGCAAAACCGTATCAGCCGGCAGCCCGATCATCGATGTGGAACAATGACGTTGCGAAAGGATGCCATGGAAATACTGCGAGTGTTCAACAACAACGTCGTGCTCGCCAAAGGCGGCGACGGCGGTGAGGTGATTCTCACCGGCCGTGGACTGGGGTTCCAGGCCAAGCCGGGGCAGACGGTCGACGAGTCGAAAGTCGTGCGCACCTTCGTGCCGTCGGACGGGCGTGACCCGGACCATCTGGCGCAGATGCTGGCGGACATTCCGCCCGAAATCATCCGCGTGGTCGTCGAATCCATGCAGGAAGCCGGACCGGGGGAGCGTGAGACCGGCAGCACCACGCTGGTCATGGCCCTGTCGGATCACGTGGCGAATGCGGTGGAGCGGGTGCGGCGCGGCATCGACATTACCTACCCGCTGCTCGGCGAGGTGAGCAACCTGTACCCGCAGGAATACGCGCAGGGGCGTGCGATGCTCGCATCGCTCAATGCACGGCTCGACGTCACGCTGCCGGACGGCGAGGCCACCGCGCTTGCCATGCATCTGGTCAACGCCGGCTTCGCCACCGGCGACCTGTCCTATACGTACACGATGACGGGCGTGATCCAGCAACTGCTTGACATCATCGACCACAGCTACGGCATCACGTTGGACCGCAGTTCCGTGAACGTGGGCCGGTTCATCACCCACCTGCGCTACCTGTTCGTACGCATCCACCAGCACCAGCAACTGACGGACGAGCCGGCACCGGTGATGAAGGTGATTCGTGAGTCCTACCCCGCCGCGCTACGATGCGCGCGAACCATCGCCTCCCTGCTCGAACTGCGCCTCGACACGGATATCAGCGACGACGAAACCGCCTATCTGGCAATGCACGTCGCCCGAGTCACCGGCCACGCATCGTAGCGGATCAGCGAATCGGCTCGAGTGTACCGGTCATTTCGGCGAAATTCGAGGTGGCGTTTGAGGCAGCGGCCTGCGCGGTCTTTTCCAGCGCGGAGGCGTCGGGCACGCGCACGATCAGCGCGCGGTGATCCACCGAGAAACGGATGTGGCGGGTTTCCGGCAGCATGTCACCGTCCACCTGCGCTTTGGCCGGCTTTTCCAATGTGATTTCGGCACTGACGCCCTGAACCTGTTCGATGGTCGAGTTCGTGGACAGCGGGTTCTGTTCGGGCTTGCCGATGATCGTCTGGTGCACCACGTCGCCGAACAGGTTGGCCCAGCCGAGGATGCCGCCGGTGGTGTCGATGATTTCGAAGTCCAGCAGACCATCGTCATAGGATGCCGCCGGCATCAGCGAGAACATGGGAATCTGGCCGCAGTTGCCGGCCATCACCGTGCGGAAATCGAGATTCTTGATGGTGTGGGTCGAGCCGTCGGCGCTGGTGACTGTCAGCGTGCCGCGGAACTTCGGCGCGAACAGGTTCTTCACGCCGCCCACGAAGTAGGCGAGCCAGCTGATGTTCGCCTTGAGCTCGGGGTTGGTGTCGTCGATCATGGCCGCATCGAAGCCGATGCCGGCGATGATGAGGAAGGCGTGGCCGTGGTCGTCCTCCGGGTGGTCGAGCAGGGTGAGACGGCCCATGTCCACCAGGCGGGAGCCGTGGGAGGTGGCCACGGTCAGCGCGGCGTCGATATCGTCCACGGGGATGCCCATATTGCGGGCAAACAGGTTGCCGGTGCCGATGGGGATGATGCCCAGCGCATGGCCGGTGCCGGAGACGGCGCTCGCCACCGTGCGCACCGTGCCGTCGCCGCCGACCGCGATCACCACGTCGGCGCCGTCCTCCAGCGCCTCAAGCGCGCAGACCCTGCCGTCCTTGTCAAGCTGGGTGTCGTAGAAGCGGATGCGATTGAGCCCCTTGGCCTCGCAGAACCTCTGGATATGCAGCCGGCGGGCTTCGGCCTGCGGTTTGGACGGATTCACGATGAAGGCGTACTGCACCTCGTCGTCCCGGCGCTTCTCCAGCGTCTGAGCCAGCTTGCGGCGGCGCTGCGCGCGCAGAGCGATGACGATGACGGCGATGAGCACCACCACAATGGCGATTGCGGCGATGATCAGAAACACGGTGAGGGCAGGCTGAGGCATGGCTCCTATTGTTATCGGTGGGGAGGTCGTTTGCGGCCATGGTGCGCCGTACGTGAACATTTCCTGCACGCAACAGCCCCGTGGGGCGCGATTATGGTTCAATCGCGTCTCATCTGACGAAATTGGCCGGGTGGACCCGTCCGCGGACTTTCCCGGGCTTCCCTGTGATTTCCGCGTGACTCCCGCGCATTCGGCCATTGTCGGTGTCTGCTTACGCGGCTAGTCTGGTGCCCATGCTTGATATTCAATTCATCCGTGAACACACCGATATCGTCAAGGAATCCCAGCGCAAGCGCGGCGAGTCCGTGGAGCTCGTCGACGAAGTGCTCTCCTCCGACACCGCACGTCGTGAGGCGCTGAAGGCCTTCGAAGAGGCTCGCGCCCAGCAGAAGGAAATCGGCAAGAAGGTCGCCTCCGCCCCGGCGGACGAGAAGGCCAAGCTCATCGCCGAGACCAAGGAACTGTCCCAGAAGGTCTCCGAATACAAGTCCAAGGCCGATTCCGCCGCCGAGGAATACACCACCGCCATGTGGAAGCTCTCCAACATCGTGGAGCCCGAAGCTCCCGAAGGCGGCGAGGACGACTACGTGGTCGTCAAGAAGGTTGGCCAGATTCGCGACTTCGCGGCCGAAGGCTTCGAGCCCAAGGACCACCTGACCCTCGGCACCGGCGTGGCCGGCATCGACATGCGCCGCGGCGTCAAGGTCGGCGGCTCCCGCTTCTACTTCCTGCGTGGCCAGGTGGCCCGTATGCAGATCGCCATGCTCACCATGGCCGTGGACCAGGCCGAGGAGCACGGCTTCACGCTGGCCATCACCCCGACGCTGGTGCGCCCCGAGGTCATGCGCGGCACCGGCTTCCTGAACTCCCACGCCGACGAGATCTACCGTCTGCGCGAGCCCGACGACCAGTACCTGGTCGGCACTTCCGAAGTGGCGCTCGCCGGCATGCACGAGAACGAGATCCTCGACCTCGGCAACGGCCCGCTGCGCTACTGCGGTTGGTCCTCCTGCTACCGCCGCGAGGCCGGTGCCGCAGGCAAGGACACTTCCGGCATCATCCGCGTCCACCAGTTCGACAAGGTGGAGATGTTCGTTTACGCCAAGCAGGAGGACTCCTACAAGGAGCACGAGCACCTGCTGGCCATGGAACAGGAGATGCTCGCCAAGGTCGAGGTGCCCTACCGCATCATCGATACCGCCGCCGGCGACCTCGGTTCCTCCGCCGCCCGTAAGTTCGACTGCGAGGCTTGGGTGCCGACCCAGGGCCGTTACCGCGAGCTCACCTCCACCTCGAACTGCACCGAGTACCAGGCTCGCCGCCTGAACATCCGCGAGCGTATGGAAGACGGCGGCACCCGCCCGGTCTCCACCCTGAACGGCACGTTGGCCACCACCCGTTGGCTGGTCGCCATCATGGAGAACCACCAGCAGAAGGACGGCTCCATCGAGATCCCGAAGGCCATGCGCGCCTACATGGGCGGCAAGGAAGTTATCGAGCCCACGAAGTGGGAGGCCTGAGTCTCATCGTGCTTTAGCTCCCTCTGATGAGGGAGCTGTCAGCGTAGCTGACTGAGGGAGAGATTACTGAGGGAGAGATCGCTGATAGCCAGCAGGCGAATCCAAGACCGACCGCACTGCCGAATATCAACATCCCTCCCTTCTGTATAATGAATACTTGCGCGTGTGAACGCGCATCAGGACAGGTGTCTGAGCGGCCTAAAGAGACGGTCTTGAAAACCGTTGAGGGGCAACCCTCCGCGAGTTCGAATCTCGCCCTGTCCGCGAACCGAGGCCTGGGCAACATGCCCAGGCCCTTTTTTTCTTTTTCTGGAACCTGTCTTCTTGATTGCCGCCGGGGTGCTGATATATTGGTTTGTGATGCCGTAACATGCGGTGTCCCCGTTGATATGACGGGCCGATCGGCGTGAGCCGATAAGAAAAGGCCCGACGTTTGCAGCATCGGGCCTTTGCGTTGATTACCGGCTTGCGCCTTTAATCAACAAGGTTGCAAGATGAATCATATCACGATGCACGGTAGTCTGACCGTGAACGGGCGCACCGTGATCGTCCATATGGGCGATGGCGAGGCGAACGCCACGGTTGACGGCACGCACTTCAACGTGCGTAGCCTGTGGCAGCTCTACCAGTTGCTGAGACTGCTCGTGTAGCGTCTCATTAAGGTGCGGTGCCCCCTGGTCGGGTATCGCGCCGGCGACCTGAAAACCGATAATGTTGGCAAGTGCTTGCAATTTGCGGTGGACGATTGCAAGCTAACGTCTTGGATTGTTGCCGCTATCCAATATCTCATTAGGCCTACCGGTGGACCAAAAGTACGTTGCTTTGTAAGGGGAGTTAATGAAATGAACAAACTCGCACAATCGAGCATCGAACCGGTTTAATGCTACTCGCCTCAACGGGACGCGCGGTAATTGTTAGCTAAGTTGACAATAAAAGAATGAGGGCATACATTAGTAATCAGTCATCACACTGAGATGATGATTTCACTACGAAGGAGTAGAGATATGGTATCTCGCAATAAGCGCATCGTGGCTGCTTTTGCCGCGGTAGCAGCAATGGGAATGGGCTTGGCCGGTTGCGGCAGCGACACTGCCGGCGACACGAAGACCACCGATGATGGTGGCGTGGTCAACATCACCTACATGCACCGTCTGCCGGATTCCGAGGGCATGACTCTGGTCAACGACATCGTTGCCAAGTGGAATAAGCAGCATCCGGATATTCAGGTCAAGGCCACCAAGTTCGATGGTAAGGCCTCTGACATGATCAAGAAGCTTGAGACCGACGTCAAGTCCGGCGAGGCTCCGGATCTGGCTCAGGTCGGTTACGCCGAGCTGCCTGAGGTCTTCACCAAGGGTCTGCTGCAGGATGTGACCCAGTATGCCGAGCAGTACAAGAACGACTTCGCATCCGGCCCGTACAGCCTGGTTCAGGTTGGCGGCAAGGCTTACGGCCTGCCGCAGGACACCGGCCCGCTGGTTTACTTCTACAACAAGGCTGAGTTCGAGAAGCTCGGCATCACCGAGATTCCGCAGACCGCCGATGAGTTTATCGCCGCTGCCAAGACCGCTGCCGCCGCTGGCAAGTACATCATGTCCTACCAGCCTGATGAGGCCGGCAACATGATCTCCGGTCTGGCTGGCGCCTCCGGTGGTTGGTACAAGGTGAAGGGCGACTCCTGGGTCGTCAACGCCGAGACCGATGGCTCCAAGGCAACCGCTGACTTCTACCAGCAGCTGCTCGACGCCAAGGCAGCCACCACCAACCCGCGTTGGGATCCGTCCTTCGATGCATCCATCAAGGATGGCTCGTTGATCGGTACTGTGGCCGCCGCTTGGGAAGCCCCGCTGTTCATGACCTCCTCCGGTGGCACCGGCTCCGGCGAATGGCAGGTCGCTCAGCTCGGTGACTGGTTCGGCAACGCTGGCAAGACCGGCCCTGACGGTGGTTCCGCCGTGGCCGTGCTGAAGAACTCCAAGCACCCGAAGGAAGCAATGGAGTTCCTGGATTGGTTCAACACCCAGGTTCCTGATCTGGTTTCCCAGGGCCTCGTGCCGGCTGCTACCACTGAAGACGCTGAGACTCCTTCCGAGTGGTCCACCTTCTTCGGTGGTCAGGACATCATGAAGGAATTCAAGACCGCTAACAACAACATGGGTGACTTCACCTACATGCCTGGCTTCTCCGCAGTCGCCGCCAAGATGAACGAAACCGCCGCCAAGGCCACCGATGGCTCCGGCAAGGTTGCAGACATCTTCTCCGACGCACAGACCACCTCTGTGGATACGCTGAAGAACTTCGGCCTGTCTGTTTCCGAGTGACATTAACGGTTAGGGTTCCTTCCAGCCGCTGATATCCTCAACCACACATCGAAAGGCCGGAGCTCAACACTCCGGCCTTTCCTTTTACTCGAGTTCGGTTCGTCATTAATTGTGTTTGATCTGACTGCATCGATTCGAACTGCATTACGTACTTTCTATTTCTCACTGTTCTTTTGAAAGACAGGTTTCCCTATGACTGCAACAACAAAAACGGCGAAGACGGGGGTCGCCAGGCGTGCCGATAAGCCAAAGGCTTCTGATGCTGTGAAGCGTGAGAATCGTACCGGCTGGGCCTTCATGGCACCGTTTGGCATCCTGTTCGCTCTGGTATTTATTCTTCCCATCATTTGGGCTATTTATTCCAGCTTCTTCCGCCAGGTCACCACGGGCGGTGGCGCATACGGCGGCGGGGAACTGGTCGATAAGTTCGTCGGACTTCAGAACTTCCAATACGTTATTACTTCCGGCAACTTCTGGGCTGGCGTGGGCAGGGTAGTGCTCTACACCGTGATTCAGGTGCCGGTCATGATCATCGCGGCACTTGCTCTGGCAATGCTCATCGATTCCTATATCGTCAAGCACATCACCGCATTCCGTCTGAGCTACTTCCTGCCGTACGCCATTCCGGGCGTGGTCGCATCCATCATCTGGGTGTACCTCTACAACGGCCAGATTTCCCCTATCGTTAAGGGACTTGCCGCCATCGGCATCAAGGTGAACTTCTTCGGCGACAATGTGGTCCTCGGCTCTATGGCCAACATCACGACCTGGACCTTCACCGGCTACAACATGCTGATTTTCCTCGCCGCACTGCAGGCCATTCCGCACGATCTGTACGAGGCCGCACGCATCGATGGCGCCAGTGGCTTCCAGATCGCCATGAAGATCAAGCTGCCGAACGTGCGTGCAGCCGCCCTGCTTGCCATGCTGCTCTCCATCGTCGGCACCATCCAGCTGTTCAACGAGCCGCAGGTGATGTCGATTTCCGATCCGAGCATTTCCAAGTCGTACACGCCAATGATGATGGCCCTCAATACCTCGCAGGGCACGCTGACCCCGGGTGGTGACGGACCTGCATCCGCTGTGGCCATCGTTATGGCACTGATCGCTGGCGTACTCGCCGTGGTCTACACGCTCGTTGAAAGGAAGGTGAACGCAGAATGAGCACCGTAGAAGCTACTGATAAGGAATCCCGCGCGGTCGCACGCGCTCGTAAGAAGGCTGACAGGATTCGCGACAAGCATGCCAACGACCTGCCTCGTTCCATGCAGCCTTCCGCGCTGGTCAAGACCATCACCATCGTTGTTCTGGTCTTCGCGCTGATCTACTTTCTGTTCCCGATTTACTGGGCCATCATCGCCTCGACCAAGACGCCGAGCCAGATGACCGGCAGCAACGGTCTGTGGTTCGCCGTGGGTCTGAGCGATTTGCCTGCCGCCATCGCCAAGAACTATGGCACGCTGATTGGTTGGACCCGTGGCCAGTTCTGGCGCTGGGTGCTGAACTCCCTGATCTACTCGGGTGTTTCCGCTCTGGTGGGTACGCTCGTGGCTGTGATGGCGGGATACGCTACCGCAAAGTTCAACTTCAAGGGTAAGAACCTTGCCATTGGCGTGATTATGGGCTGCATGCTGATGCCGGCCGCTCTGCTGACCATTCCGCAGTACTCCATCTTCCATGCCATGCACCTGACCAACACGATGCTCTCCATCATCATCCCGTGCTGCGTCTCTCCGTTCGGCTTCTTCCTGGGCCGCGTATACGCGCAGACCTCAGTGCCGAACGAGCTGCTTGAGGCGGCGCGTATCGATGGTGCAAGCGAAGCTCGCATCTTCTTCACCATTGTGTTGAGGATTCTGGCTCCGGCAATGGTCACGATCTTCCTGTTCCTGTTCGTGGCCACTTGGAACAACTTCCTGCTGCCGTTGATGATGGTCTCTTCCGACACCTTGAAGCCGGTGACCTTGGGTCTGTACGGCATGGTCTCTCTGGCTACCTTCACTGATCGTGGCGCTCTGATGATGGGTGCTCTGCTCGGTGTGCTGCCTGTGATCGTGCTCTTCCTCGGTCTCCAGCGCTACTGGCAGGCCGGCCTCGCCGCTGGTGCGGTCAAGGGCTGACGCGTTAAGCGGACAGCCCGGTGGGCTGTCTGTAGCGTCGGCCCGAGCGAGGCGGTAGCCGAGCGAAGGCAGCATTGAGTCTCGCCGTAGGCGAGTCCTTAATTGCAGGGGCCGAAGGCGACGCGTTAAGCGGACAGCCTAAGACCAATAATTCCCGCCGTCCGGTGCCTCGTGCTACTCCTTCCGGCGCCGGACGGCTTCTCAACAATAAGTAGCACGCAACCATACCGATCCAGAGCCTTCCTGATTCTTGTCATGAGATTGTCGGTGAAACTGACCGGGAAGCTCCGGTGATGTTCAATTCGCTCTTCCGGCGTTGCCGTGGGGCTACTCTCAAGGATTTATACAGTCAGGATCCTGGACGCCCGACGGTTGTGTCGGATTCTTGTTTTATATGCATATATTGTTTACAATTTAATTATCCAAAAAATAATCAATGTCCTCAAAGGAGAGACTATGACTAGCACCGGCCGCTTCACCTTGCCTAGCGAGGAGAATTTTGCGGAGAAGACCAAGGAGCTTGCCGAACTGTGGGGAGCAGACGCCATTCGTAACTCCGATGGCACGCATCTGGATGAGGCTGTGCTTGCCTTGGGCAAGAAGATTTACAATGCGTATTTCCCGACTCGCGCGCATAACGAGTGGATTACGCTGCATATGGATGAGACGCCACAGGTGTATCTGCTGACCGATCGCATTCTCGCCGAATCGGATACGGTTGATATTCCGCTGATGGAAAGCTTCTTCGCTGAGCAGCTGAAGCCGAATCGTGATGCCGACCCTCACAAGTATTGGGAGGTTGTAGACCGCACCACCGGCGAGGTCGTTGATTCGGCGAACTGGACGCTTGACGCGGACGAGGACACCGTGCATGTGAGCGGCGTTGCCGCATGGCATGAGTACACGGTGAGTTTCCTGGCCTACATCATCTGGGACCCGGTCGAGATGTACAACCATCTGACCAACGACTGGGGCGACAAGGAACACGAGATCCCGTTCGACATCTACCATCCGGCCACCCGCAAGTTCGTGTTCGACACGTTCGAGCAGTGGCTTAAGGACAGCCCGCAGACCGATGTGGTGCGATTCACCACGTTCTTCTACCAGTTCACGCTCCTGTTCGATGAAAAGCGCCGCGAAAAGGTCGTCGACTGGTTTGGTTGCGCCTGCACCGTAAGCCCGCGTGCGCTGGATGATTTCGAAGCCAAGTATGGCTACCGCCTGCGCCCGGAGGACTTCGTGGACGGCGGTGCCTACAACTCCGCATGGCGCGTGCCCAGAAAAGCCCAGCGCGACTGGATCGACTTCCTCTCCGGCTTCGTGCGCGAAAACGTCAAGCAGCTCGCCGACATGTCCCACGCCGCCGGCAAAGAGGCGATGATGTTCCTCGGCGACCAGTGGATCGGCACCGAACCGTACAAGGACGGATTCGACGAACTCGGCCTGGACGCCGTGGTCGGTTCCATCGGCGACGGCACCACCACCCGCATGATCGCCGATATTCCGGGCGTCAAGTACACCGAAGGCCGCTTCCTGCCGTACTTCTTCCCCGACACGTTCTACGAGGGCAACGATCCGAGCATCGAAGGCCTCGACAACTGGCGCAAGGCCCGCCGCGCGATCCTGCGCTCGCCGATCAGCCGCATGGGCTACGGCGGCTACCTCTCCCTGGCCGCCAAGTTCCCGAAGTTCGTGGACACGGTGACCCATATCGCCAACGAATTCCGCGACATCCACGACCGCACCGGTGGGGTGGCCGCCGAAGGTGAGCTCAACGTGGCGATTCTGAATTCCTGGGGCAAGATGCGCTCCTGGATGGCGTTCACCGTGGCACACGCCCTGCCCAACAAGCAGACCTACTCCTACTACGGCATTCTGGAATCCCTGTCCGGCATGCGCGTGAACGTGCGGTTCATCAGCTTCGACGACGTACTCGCGCATGGCATCGATAGCGATATCGACGTAATCATCAACGGCGGCCCGGTCGACACCGCATTCACCGGCGGCGATGTGTGGACCAACCCGAAGCTCGTGGAAACCGTGCGCGCCTGGGTGCGTGGCGGCGGCGCGTTCGTGGGCGTGGGCGAGCCGAGCTCGGCACCGCGCTTCCAAACGGGCCGGTTCTTCCAGCTGGCCGACGTGATTGGCGTGGACGAGGAGCGCTATCAGACCCTTTCGGTGGACAAGTATTTCCCGCCGGTGGTGCCGGACCACTTCATCACCGCCGATGTGCCGGTCGACCCGGCGGCCCGCGAGGCTTGGGAGCAGGCCGGCTACCGCATCCCGCTGAGCGGCTGCGGCGGCGGCCAGTCCATCAAGCCGTTGGGCGGCATCGATTTCGGCGAACCCGTGCTCAACACGTATCCGGTCAATGAAAACGTGACCCTGCTGCGCGCGGACGGCGGCCAGGTACAGCTCGCGACCAACGATTATGGCAAGGGCCGCGGCGTGTACATCTCCGGCTTGCCCTATTCGGCGGCCAACGCCCGACTGCTGGAACGCGTGCTGTTCTACGCTTCCCACAACGAAGACAAGTATGCGGCCTGGAGCTCGTCCAATCCGGAATGCGAAGTGGCACACTTCCCCGAGCAAGGGCTGTATTGCGTAATCAACAACACCGATCAGCCGCAGAAGACCACGGTGACTTTGGCCGACGGCACCACCGAGGACTTCGACCTGCCTGACAGCGGTATCGCCTGGCGTGAAGCCTGATCCCACGTTTTGGAGAACGGACCCATCATGACTGAAAGCAATGAAGTTTTATTCGGCATCGCCTCGCATTTTGCGCTGGAAGGTGCCGTGACCGGTATCGAACCTTACGGAGACGGCCACATCAACACCACCTATCTGGTGACCACGGACGGCCCCCGCTACATCCTCCAGCAGATGAACACCAGCATCTTCCCCGATACGGTGAATCTGATGCGCAATGTCGAACTGGTCACCTCCACTCTCAAGGCTCAGGGCAAAGAGACGCTGGACATTGTGCCCACCACCTCAGGCGCCACCTGGGCCGAGATCGATGGCGGCGCATGGCGCGTCTACAAGTTCATCGAACACACCGTGTCCTACAACCTCGTGCCGAACCCGGACGTGTTCCGCGAAGCCGGCAGCGCATTCGGCGACTTCCAGAACTTCCTGTCCGAATTCGACGCCAGCCAGCTGACCGAAACCATCGCCCACTTCCACGACACCCCGCATCGTTTCGAGGACTTCAAGGCCGCCCTCGCCGCGGACAAGCTCGGCCGCGCCGCCGCATGCCAGCCGGAAATCGACTTCTATCTGAGTCACGCCGACCAGTATGCCGTCGTGATGGATGGGCTCAGGGACGGTTCGATTCCGCTGCGCGTGACCCACAATGACACCAAGCTCAACAACATCCTCATGGACGCCACCACCGGCAAGGCGCGTGCGATCATCGATCTCGACACCATCATGCCCGGCTCCATGCTGTTCGACTTCGGCGATTCCATACGCTTTGGTGCGTCCACTGCTCTGGAAGACGAAAAGGACCTCAGCAAGGTGCATTTCAGCACCGAGCTGTTCCGCGCCTACACGGAAGGCTTCGTGGGCGAACTACGCGGCAGCATCACCGCGCGCGAGGCCGAACTGCTGCCGTTCAGCGGCAACCTGCTCACCATGGAATGCGGCATGCGCTTTCTCGCCGACTACTTGGAAGGCGATATCTACTTTGCCACCAAGTACCCCGAGCATAATCTGGTGCGCACCCGCACCCAGATCAAACTCGTGCAGGAGATGGAGCAGAAGGCCAGCGAAACCCGCGCCATCGTAGCCGACATCATGGAGGCTGCCAGGTGAGCCGTCAGCCGAACCATACCCGAACCAGCATGATGGAGGCAGAGCAATGAACGATCAGCTGACCGAGGTATACGCCAGCATCGACGCCCTGATCGATTATGCCTTGGCCCATCTTGACCTTGACCCACGCAACGCAGACTGGACCCGCAACCAAATCTTCGCCCTCTTCCGCCTAGATTCCTACCCCGGACCCAAAACCACAACGTCGGCGGCGTCAGTGTCAGACGTAGTCCAAGACATTGTTGGCAGCCGAAGCCAGGCCCCCTATGGCGAAAAGACCCCCGACCCCCTGCTCGCCGCCTTCCGCGCCGCCGCCACAACCGCCGGCCTTTTCAAGCCGGAGGAAGGCCCGGCCTACGCCGACACCATCATGGGCATCCTCTCCGCCAACCCCGCTGATCTCGACGACCGATTCCTGCTCGTCGAGCACCGGGATGGCGGCATGGCCGCCATGCAATGGTTCTACGACTACTGTGTGGCCAACAATTATGTCAAGCGTGCCCAGCTCGACCGGAACCCGCGCTTCGACTCGCACGGGCTGACGGTGACCATCAACCTCGCCAAACCCGAATTCAAGAACATGAAGAAGGCGGCGGCCGGCAACGCCGTGGCCGGCGGCTACCCGAAGTGCACGATCTGCCATGAGAACGAGGGCTTCGCCGGACGTGACAAGCGCACGCTGCGCACCTTGCCGGTCACGCTCGGCGGCGAGTCATGGTTCTGGCAGTTCTCGCCCTACGGCTACTTCGACCAGCACGGCATCTGCGTGAACACCGACCACACGCCGATGCATGTGGACCGCGACACCTTCGGCCATCTGCTCGACTTCGTGGACCGTTTCCCCGGATACTTCCTCGGATGCAACGCCGCGCTGCCTCGCATCGGCGGCTCGGTGCTCGCCCATGACCATTACCAGGGCGGCGGCGAACTGCTGCCGATGCACAAGGCCGCCACTTGGGCCGCCTTCACACTTGCCGACTATCCGGACGCCGTGGTTGAAATCCTTGACTGGCCCGGCACCGCCGTGCGCGTGGTGTCGAAGAGTCGCCAGAGCATCATCGACGTATCCGACATCATCCGCGAGGCATGGGTCGGTTATGACGACGCGGCGAACGGCATCGCCAGCCATGACGCGGATGGCAACCGCCAATCCGCCCTCTCGCCCAGCGCGATCATCACCGAACGCGGCTATGAGATGAGTCTCATCTTCCGCAACAATGCAATCAGCGACGAGTATCCGGAAGGTATTTTCCATGCACACCCCGAATACTGGCCGGTCAAGCAGGAGCCGATTGGACTGATCGAAGCCCAAGGCCTGTTCATCCTGCCCGGACGGCTCGTCGACCAGCTCGGCATCGTCGAGGAGGCGCTCGCCGAAGGCCGCGATTTGCCCGATGAAGTCAGCGAATTCAGTCTCGAATGGGGCGAACTCGCTGAAACATTGGCCGGAAACCGCGACCGCGAGGCCATCCACCAAGCCGTACGTGACGAGCTCGGCAGCGTCTGCTACCGCATCCTCGGCAACACGGCCGTCTTCAAGCAGAAAGCCACCACGCAAACATTCCTCGAAAGTCTTGGTTTTGCCGCTAGGTGAAACAGGTCAAGTGAAGTAAGCTCAATACTGAAGGAAAACCGAAGGCAAGTCCTTCCAAAGGAGGAGATATGACTACTGTTCTGGTTACGGGCGGTGCTGGATTCATCGCCACCCACACCGACATCGAACTGCTCGACAAGGGCTACGACGTTATTTCCGTAGATAACTACGGCAACTCGTCTCCCGTGGCGCTTGAGCGCGTCGAGCAGATCACCGGCAAGCCGGTCAAGCGTTACGACGGCGACGTGCGCGATGAGGCGCTTATGGAACGCGTCTTTACCGAAAACAACATCGACTGGGTCATTCACTTCGCCGGTCTCAAGGCCGTGGGCGAGTCCGTGGCCAAGCCGATCGAATACTACGACAACAACCTGTACTCCACGCTTGTGCTGCTCAAGGTGATGAAGAAGCACAACGTCAAGAAGATCATCTTCTCCTCCTCCGCCACCGTGTACGGCACGCCGAAGGAATTGCCGATCACCGAGGAGACGCCGACCGGCGGCACCACCAACCCGTACGGCACCTCCAAGCTGTTCCAAGAGCAGATTCTGCGCGACGTGCATGTGGCCGATCCGTCCTGGACCATCGTGCTGCTGCGCTACTTCAACCCGGTCGGCGCGCACGAGTCCGGCCTGCTGGGCGAAGACCCGAAGGGTATTCCGGCGAACCTCACCCCGTACGTGGCCAAGGTCGCGGTCGGCGAGCTCAAGGAAGTCCAGGTCTACGGCGACGACTACGACACGCCCGACGGCACTGGTGTGCGTGACTACATCCACGTGGTCGACCTGGCCAAGGGCCACGTGGCCGTCATTGACCACATCGACAAGGAAGGCGTGTTCGTCTACAACCTGGGTACTGGCCACGGCTACTCCGTGCTTGAGGTTATCAAGGCTTACGAGAAGGCCGCCGGTCATCCGATTCCGTACGCGATCAAGCCGCGTCGCCCCGGTGACATCGCCGCCTGCTACGCCGACGCTTCCAAGGCGGAGAAGGAGCTTGGCTGGAAGGCCGAGCTGACCATCGACGACATGGCCGCCTCCTCCCTCAACTGGCAGACCAAGAACCCCAACGGTTTCCGCGACGCGGAGTGATATGAGCAGATGAGCTCCCTCTGATGAGGGAGCTCATCTGTCGTTTATCACACAATGCGCCTATCGGCGGCCCAGCGGGTGAGCTCGGTGCGATTCGAAAGCTGAAGCTTTCGCAACACCGAGCTCACGTGCGTTTCGACCGTCTTGATCGAAATGAACAGTTCGGCCGCCACCTCTTTATACGTGTAACCACGCGCGATCAGCCGCATGACCTCCTGCTCGCGGGCGGACAGCCGGTCCAGCTCCTCATCATGAGCCCGTGCCGCACCATCAGCGCCGCCATCAGACCCCGCCGCCGGCACACCTTGGAAGGCCGAAAGCACAAAACCGGCCAGTTTTGGCGAGAACACGGCATAGCCCTCATGCACCTGCTTGATGGATGAAATCAAATCAGCGCCGGTAATCGTCTTGGTTACATAGCCCTGGGCGCCGGCGCGAATCACCGCCCCCACATCCTGCGGCGCATCTGAAACCGACAGTGCCAGAAACACGGTAGTAGGGGAGTAGGACCGCGATTTGGCGAGGATCTCGGCACCGCCGCCACCCTCGCCGCCGGGCACATGCACATCCAGCAACACCACCTGCGGCTTGGTCTGTGCGATCATCGCCACCGAACCGGGCACGTCCGCCGCTTGGCCGACGATATCGAAGGAATCACGCAACGTGGCGATTACGCCCGCACGGAACATCTCATGGTCATCGACCATGGCCACACGAATCTTGGCTGTCTCGTTCTCGCTCATCGATGTTCTCCCTGCGCCGCTTTCAGCGCGATCGGCATATGCATTCTGACCTCGGTGCCCCAGCCGGCCCTGGACACTATCTCCACTGTACCGCCGCGCCGTTTGATGCGGCCGATAATCGATTCGCGGATGCCCAGCCGGTCGGGCGGAATGGCGTCCATATCGAAGCCTTCGCCATGGTCGCGCACGAACACTTCAACCATCGTGTCGCTGGCCTCGCAATACAAAGACACCGGCTCGCCGCCATGCGTGACCGCATTGACCAACGCCTGACGGGTGGCGTCCAGCAGCGCATCGGTCTGGGCGCTCGGCCGCGCGTCGCCCACGGTGACCACCTCAATCGGCTTGCCGTGCTCGTCCTCCACCTCGGCGGCGATCTGCTTCAATCCGGCTCCCACCGAACGATCCGATGTGGAACGTTCCTGATACAGCCATTCGCGCAGCTCGCGCTCTTGGCTACGCGCCAGGGCGAATACGGTGGTCGGTTCCTCGGAGTTCAGCTGAATCAGCGCCAACGTTTGCAGCACGCCATCATGCAGATGGGCGGTCATGTCCGCGCGCTCCTCTTCGCGCTCCTTCAATGCCTGCTCGTGGGTGAGTCGTTGCAGCATCGCGTTCGCCCACGGCATCACCGCCACCACGATACCGACGATCATCACGAATCCGCTGGCAACAATGCGTCGAGGAGAGGTGCCCCACCCAGGAATGCTGACATTATGCACATACAATGCCCATCCCATGAAAATCAGTGCGATGCCGCCCAACATAGACAACAGCTGCGTGCCTCGCGGACTAAGATTCATCCATGCCAGTGCGATGCCGCCCAACCCTACCAGCAGCGGAAACACAATCTGGACATCCGCACCGGTGCTGGTGAGCAACAGTCCAGTGGCCATCAACGCGAAACCGGCCAATGCCACGACGGCCGGTTTCGGAGCACGTTGGATGGCCTCGGACAATGATTCCGGTGCGGCAGCCGATTCGTCGTCATGAGCGGCAAGTGGCTGATTGCCTCGCGCAAGCGGCGCCTGATTAACGGGCACTGTGCGAGCCGCAGCCGCCACCGGGTCTCCGGCAGGCATGAACACCCACAGGAATACATAAGCGATGATGCCTGCGCCGTAGAGGACGGTCAGTGCGATGAACGCAATCCGAACCCATGCCACGCCGATGCCCAAGTGCAGGGCGATGCCCTTGCACACGCCGGTGAGCCAACGGCCCTGCCGGGGGCGCATCAACGGCATGCGCGCGGGCAGCAATGGTTCGGGAGATGACGTCATACTCCTATTGTGCCGCGCTCAGGGCGTTGCGGCCGGGGTTTTACCCGGTGTTCAGGGAACAATCAGGGTGTTCCCCGAGCGTTGTGGCAGTGGTCGGGCGGTGTAATGGAATCATGAGCAATCCAAACGCGAATCCATATCAGCCACAGCCGCAGCCTGGTCCGCAAAAAAACAAGACATCGCGACGCTTCTTCACTTGGGTGCGATCCAGTGGACTGGTTCGCGGCGACGACCGGTGGATCGGCGGCGTATGCAGCGGCATCGCTTTACGGCTTGGCTGGAGCCCCACATTAGTACGTGCGTTGGTGATTGTATGTACATTGTTCTTCGGTTTTGGCGCAGCTCTGTACGCACTCGGCTGGTTTCTGATGCCGGATGTACGCGATGGGCACATCTTGGCCGAGGACCTCATTGCCGGCCAATGGGACTGGAATTGTCTGGGATGCTTCCTGTTCCTCGCCGTGGCAATCGTGATTCCAGGTGCGGGGTGGGGTTGTATTGCGCTCGCCGCCTTAGCGCTATGGCTGTTGGCCAAAAGCGGCATTCGCCAGCAGGAAGGGTACGGATTCGGGGCATCTGCGCCGCGACCGGTTTCACAGCCTGTGTCATATCCAGCTCCACAGCCTGTCTCATATCCAGCCGCGCAACCAGTACCTCAATCTCCTTTGTATTCAGCTCCGCAACCTTTTCCACAACCTGTTTCACAACCTGTTTCACAAACCGCGCCTAGTGTTTCACAGCCTGTTTCACAGCCTGTCTATCAGTCGATGCCCAGCGTGATGCCGGGTACTGTGCCCGGCACAGTGCCCAACGGGCCGTTTGCCCCCGACCGTATGAATGCGACGGCCTATGCCCCCACCGAGTCCAAGCGCCGCAAGCCGGCGGGCCCAATCGTGGTCTTGAGCATACTGGGCCTTACCTTCCTCTCCTTTGCCGGTCTGATGGGACTGATTTGGGTAAACGACATGGGCATTATCGGCATTATGCGTCTGGGCACCATCTGGATTGCCGCAGTATGCATAGTGATGGGGCTGGTGGTCATCATTCTCGGATTCAGAGGACGGCGTACCGGTGGTCTGATTCCTCTCGGACTGGTTGCCGGTGGATGCGCGCTCTGCATGACCATCGTTTCAGGCACGTATGGCGTGTACTACCGTGATCTTGGTGCCAGCGGCATCAATACTGTTGTTTCACTGAGCCAATCTGTCAGTGCGAGAAACAGCGACGGCATGAACGATGTGCAAAAGGATGGCATCTTCGTTGCCGATGCCAGCGATGCCACGTTTGAAACATTGCAGCAAGGTGTGGCGTTCAGCGGTGAAAACTACAACACCGATCAGGCAATCATTGATTGGTCCGATTGGGACAAGACACATGGACCGCACACGGTGAAGATGCTGGATGGCAAAACTTCCATCAGTAATTGCCCGGTCGGTACCATCACCATAGCCGCAACACAGGCGCAAGTGCATATCGTTCTGCCGGATTCCTGCACTTACGCCTTCGGCACCGCCGACTCCTACTACTCCACTTCGAGTGACGTTGGCGGCAAATACGAGATGGTATACAACAACTACATGGGTCCAAGCTTTGTTTTCTTCGAAGCTGAAAGTGCCACCAATGGGCCTGATCACGAATGGTTGTATAAGGAATCCGCCATGCCGGACAACGGCCCAGAATTAAAAATCAATATTCCCTATGTGGTGGAAGCACGTGTCAACGTGGTGTACGCCTCCGATTGGGAAGGCTCTACGTTCCAGCCGCTTGCCGATATATACGACGGCAACAGTACAAGCAAGAACACAACCGAACAATCGGAATGATCAAGCCGTTGCAACTAGGAGATGGAATCATGACTGATGAAACCAAGGAATTCGCCTCCATCGAGGATGCGACACCGACCACGGCCATACCTTCCGAAACCGACGCGACCACCGCGACCACAACCATGGTGACCGTCGATGACCGAACCGATACCACGGTGCTGCCATCCGCAGCGGATGATGACGAAACGGCTGTGCTGCCCGTCCCCGACAATCATGCGGATGCGTCGGTCTCGGATGTGGATACGCAGGCAACAGCTGCCTCTCCATCGCCCATCGAACCAACCACAGATCGGATTGCCCTGGAAACAGTTGCCGATGCCGTGGAGGGAGATGGTGGGCCGATTCCATCTGCCGATGATGTGCCGATGTACGCAGCATCTTCAGCACGACCTCCCTATGGGCAGTCTCAGACCGCCGGCAAACCATGCCAGCCTGGGGGGAGCGCCAAGAACGTCCAGAGCGCCAAGAACGTCCAGAATGCTAAGGATGTCAAGAGTGCCAAGAACATCCAGAAACAGAGCACCAGCGCGCCTACTGTGGTATTCGGACTATTAGGCGTGATTATCGGCGTGATCGCGCTGGTTTTCGGGTACATATCTCCGGATCGGATGATTTCGTTGTTCTCGCCGAATCCGCAATTGCTGACGGCTATTATTTGCGCCGTAGTGGGACTGATTCTGGTAATAGTGGCCGTTGTATGGGCCATAGTCGGTGCCGTCAAGAAGAGAAAATAGCGTTACAAACCATTGCATTACGGTCCCAGTAGAAGCACATTATGACGGGAGCCGACCGATAAGAGCCGACCGTTCTATGCTGATGGGGGGGGAGGCATAGTAACTATGAAGCGGATTTCGGTGCGGCGGGTAGCGAGCGTCATCGTCACCGCGATGGCGATGACGCTGGTATTCGCCACACTTGGCTGGGCGATGATGCCGCAATGGAACACACGGCCCTACACCAAGCACATCGTTATCGCTTCTGCCGACACCACCATCACCCCTGCCCATGCGAACATTCCCCACGAGGGGCGATATCGTACGCGTGAAACCCGACTATCCATCAAGACCGGCGACGGCGTCACGCTACCCGCCGTACTACGTGAACCGGTCGGCGCTCCCGGGCCACGCCCGGCTTGTCTGTTCATTCACGGGTCCGGTACCAGTGGTGCCGAGGATTTCGGCGATATCGCCAACGCCATGGCCTCTGCCGGTATCGTGACCTTGGTGCCGGCCAAGCGCAACGACAACTACACCGTGCTGCATCGCGACTACCCGCGTTTTGCTCGCGAATACGGGCGTTCGCTCGACGTGTTGCGTGGCAGAATCGGCGTGGACCCCGCCAAAACCGGCATCTACGCCGAATCCGAAGGCACCTGGATCGCCACGATTCTAACCTCGAAACGGCAAGACATTGCCTTTGCCGTACTTACATCCGCACCGGTGTTCAATGGACGTGAGCAAATGGCCATGGCTGTCAGCGCCTATACGCATGAGGCCGGCGCGCCCAAGCCCGTGGTCAAAGACATGGCCAAATTGATGTCGCTGGACTACGCGCCATTTGATCTAGCCTATGCCGACTTTGATGCCGACCGGTATCTGAAATCCCTCACCATGCCGGTGCTGGTGAACTACGGCACCTACGATACGGCCATGCCCATCGAACAGGGGGCGCAGCGGATCATCGCTACGGCCAACAAGTCCGGCAACGAGAACGTCACCGTACGCTATTTTGCCGGCAACCATCAGATGCGGGCTGGTGAGGGCTTATTCACCCCGAACCTGCCATTGGCCGAAGGCTATACGCAAGCGCTGGAAAATTGGGTGAACGGTGTGACTGCCGGAACCAAAGCCGATGGATGGGCAACGCCTCAAGTCGCCGGTGCAACACCTCACCAGCGCTTCGCCGCGTCGCAACGTACCGGATCCGGTATCGTCGGCTCGCTTGGCGTGCTGGCCGGTCTGATGGTGGCAGGGCCCGTGCTGATCGTGATGGCGGCGATATTAGGTATTGGCTTGACTGTGTTTTCTTGGCTACAGACGTTGCTGGCCGGGCGACGTAGTGTGGCGACTGTGCGGGCCGTGCATGCGACGCCGAGTGAGCTGGGGGCCGCCCAGCGGCGCATGTTGCACGGCATTGCCGGCTTATCTGCCGGTATCGGCACAGCGGTGATGGTGATTACTGGGCTGTTGTACGGCTATATGAGCGCCGTAGGCGTATCGGCTGTATTGGTTATGCCTCAACCGCGGCTGTTTGCCGTCGGATGGGTGGTGCTGCGAATAGCGACCATGCTGTTGGTGGTGCTGTTTGCTTGGGAAATGGAACGTGTCTGGTATTGCCGCGCCGATATCGTCGGTGTGCGGCGCGTCATATGCGTGATGGTAGCGCTCGGCACTCTCGCCACACTGATGACACTGGCATTTTGGGGCCTATTCTCGCTGTAATTCTGCCGATGTGCGCTGGTAAATGGGGCCTGGCGGGCAGGCTGCGTTGGTGGTCTGGGTGTGGGGCGATCGGCAGATTGCGTTGGCCTGGGTATGGCCGGCCGACGTACATCAGTCGGGGTGTCCGATACACAGTGAATGGCTGAGTATTACGCTTGGGAGGCTTCGGCCTCCTCTAAGGTGTCGAAACCGCCGAGCTGGACTGTGTGCAACAAGGTTTCCTCAGTGATATTGCGTTGCGGGCTGGCTGCGGCGCGCTCGCCAATCATCGCTTCGTAACGTTCGAAGGTCTGGTCGGAATACGTACCAAGCTCGCCGCGCAGATAGGTTTCGAATGAGGTGGCAGATGGTGTGTCTTCGGTGGTGGTGAGTGCGCGCATCGCCTCGCCGAGCTTGGGGTAGCGCTCGCGGAAATCCTTGGCCCAGGCGACCTGCTGGGCGATGACCTGTTCCTGACGGGCCGCGCGCTCTTCAGAGAGACGCGGAATATACGGCTCTATGTTCTTCGTGAAATTTTCCGGTGCGGTGGAGGCCATCATGCGGCCGTATTTTTCGGTCACGAGGTTGCGGCCCACGTGGTCGGCCGCGTCAAGATCAGCGGCATAGCTGGTGAGTAATGGCCGCTCCCATGTGAGGAACTGGGCCAACCGCATCTGGTGGAACACCGGCCAGTTGCCTTGGCATGCCGCGCGTCCACCCTCATTGTTGGTGCGCTGGAACTGATCCCATTCATGACGCACAATAGCCTCGCGCAGTTCATCATCAGTCAGTTCGTTGGTCATCGACG
>ERZ1106941.684-NODE-684-length-45625-cov-6.352140_pt1 | contig 45625 bp, 36 predicted proteins | sample MGYA00403670_ERZ1106941 | MGnify/ENA primary metagenome ERZ1106941 (study PRJEB35170, sample SAMEA104062400) | human gut metagenome | biome: human gut; feature: human-associated habitat; material: faeces | place: Denmark | collected 2012-06-04 ...
CGATTCCTTTGGTGATGACTTCATCGTTCTTGATATTGATTCTTATGTATCCAGTCTTTCTAAGGAAGTTCGTGATCCAAGACGTCAGTCCTTCGTTATCAACGGATGGGGCGCTGACTATGGTGATCCGCAGAACTATTTAGGACAGGAAACAAATGACGGCGATAACGCATATTACATGGTAGCTTATGGTCATGCAGTAGATAACGAGAGTGAGGATCTGAAAGCACTGTATGATGAGTTTACTGAGTTAGTAAATAAGGCTAATGCCATTACAGATGATCTGGATTCAAGATATGAGGCTTATGCAGATGCAGAGGCATTCTTGCTTGAGCATGCACTGACCATTCCGTCAAACTTTGATATCGGTTGGGAGCTGACTCATATAAATGATTACACCAAGCAGAACGCTATGTTTGGTATTCAGAATTTGAAGTATAAGAATTGGGAGACTTCTACAGACGCCTATACTGCAGAAGACTACGCTGGATTCCAGGAAACCTGGGATGCAGGTATGGCTGAATAATATATGGCAAAATACACCGTAAAGAGATTGTTACAGTCTCTTGTAACAATCCTCATTGTGGTGACTATCGTATTCCTGCTGCTTAGAATGCTGCCTACGGATTATTTCTTTACCGAGGACCAGCTAATGAAGCTGACCGATCAGCAAAAGCACGATCAGCTTAAAGCAGCAGGTTTATTAGATAGTACCTTTACACAGCTGACACGCTATTATGGGCAGTTGTTGAGACTTGACTTTGGTACGTCTCGACGAATTCAAAGCGGTGTCTCTGTTGTAAAGGTAATTGGCGGAAAGTTTGCAATGTCGATGCAGTTAGGACTGATCTCCTTTGCAATCTCTCTGGTAATTGGTGTTGTTATGGGTGTGCTTCAGGCACGTTTTAAGGACGGTATCATCGACGGCATTGGAACAATTTACACGATATTGGTAAATGCAGTTCCGCCGCTTGTTGCTTATTCACTTGTTCTTGTATTTGGTTCCCATGTGTTAGAGCTTCCTTCAATGTATTCAACGAGAAATCCAGGACCGTCTATGATCCTGCCGGTTGCATGTCTTTCTCTTTCATCAATTGCAGGCTATGCACTGTGGACAAGACGTTACATGGTAGATGAGTTAAATAAGGATTATATTAAGCTGGCGCGTGTGAAGGGTCTTTCATCAAAGCGCATCATGGTTACTCATGTGCTTAGAAATGCATTCGTTCCGCTTGCACAGTATATTCCTTATTCTATTTTGCTTACAGTCGGTGGTTCTCTTCTGGTAGAGCGTTTCTTCTCTGTTCCAGGTATGGGTTCTCTTCTTACTGACGCAATCAACCGTTATGACACAAATGTTGTTCAGACGCTTGTTATTTTATACGCTGCACTTGGTATCATCGGCGTATTTTTGGGTGATGTTTTGATGATGATCATTGACCCACGTATTACATTGACCGGAAAGGGAGGTACAAGATAATGGCAGTCAATTCAAATGATGACGCACGCTTTAAGGTTGTCGAGTACTCCCCTGAAAAGGCCGAGATGATCGGATATTCCAATTATTCTTATTGGAAATCTGTATTTCACAATTTCTTAAAGAAAAAGAGTGCAGTTGCGCTTTTAATCGTGTTTGTTGCACTTGTTGTATTTTCCTTCGTTGCACTTGTAATCGGAAAATACGATTATCGTAATCTTGTCACAGATAGTTCAAAGGGTTTTATCCTTCCAAACTCAGAGTTCTGGTTTGGTACTGATAACTTAGGACGTGACTACTGGAGCCAGGTATGGTATGCGACACAGACATCCATTAAGCTTGCCTGTATCGTTGCAATCGGTGAGTGTGTGCTTGGTGTTACTATTGGTCTTCTTTGGGGATATGTTCGTCAGTTAGACCGCTTCTTTACAGAGCTGTACAATGTAATTGATAATATTCCGCAGATCATTTACATGACACTGATTGCATTAATGGTCGGTAAGAGCTTTACCATCATGGCAGTTTCTTTGATTGCATTTGGCTGGCTTGGAATGGCAAGAAACATCCGTAACCTTGTTATGATGTATCGTGACCGCGAGTATAACTTAGCATCAAGATGTTTAGGTACTCCGACTTACCGTATTCTTCTTAAGAACATTTTACCGTACCTGATTAGTGTTATTATCTTAAGAGTGGCACTTTCAATTCCGAGAACAATCAGTATGGAGACTACGCTTTCCTATCTTGGTCTTGGTCTTGATATTAATACACCTACACTTGGAATCCTTCTTCGTAATGCAAGAAGCTATTTCCTGAATTATCCATATTTGCTGGTATTCCCGGCAGTTATTGTATCTGTTGTTACTATCACATTCTATCTGGTTGGTAACGCATTTTCCGATGCGGCTGATCCGAGAAATCACGTTTAAGGGGGGAGAACAATGGAAAAGAAACCAATATTATCCGCCAAAGACGTTGAAATTACGTTTAGCCTTCGCGGAAACAAATTAAATGCGATCCGTAAGTGTTCTCTTGATCTGTATGATGGAGAGACACTTGCAATCGTAGGAGAGTCAGGTTCAGGAAAAAGTGTATTTACAAAGACTTTTGTTGGTATGCTTGATGGAAACGGCAGTATTACCGGCGGAAGCATTATGTACGATGGCAAGGATCTGGCAAAGTTTAAGAAGGAAAAGGAGTGGATGACTATTCGTGGTAAGAAAATCGCGATGGTTATGCAGGATCCTATGACTTCCTTAAATCCATTGAAAAAGGTTGGAAAGCAGATTCAGGAGTGTATCGAGCTTCATCAGGGTCTTAAGGGAGCAGTTGCAAAGAAGGCAACTCTTCAGATTCTTGAGAAGGTAGGCATTCCATATCCTGAAATGCGCTATAACCAGTATCCGCATGAGTTTTCAGGCGGTATGAGACAGCGTGTTGTTATTGCTATTGCGGTTGCATGCCGGCCGCAGATTTTAATCTGCGATGAGCCTACCACCGCACTGGACGTAACGATTCAGGCTCAGATTTTGGAGCTGATCAGAAATCTGCAGGCAGAGTATCATATGTCTGTTATTTATATCACACACGATCTGGGTGTTGTGGCAAACGTGGCTGACCGTGTTGCAGTTATGTATGCAGGACAGATCGTGGAGGTAGGCAAGGTAGATGAGATTTTCTACGATGCAAGACATCCTTATACTTGGGCACTTCTTTCTGCACTTCCGCAGCTTGGCGTGAAGGGTGAGGCACTGCCAACGATCGACGGTACACCGCCGAATCTGTTTAACAAGATTAAGGGTGATGCATTTGCACCGAGAAACAGACAGGCACTGGCTATTGATTTTGAGGAAGAGCCTCCATATTTTGAAGTTTCAGAGACGCACAAGGCAAAGACTTGGTATCTGGACCCGCGTGCACCGAAGATAGAACCGCCGAAGTCTGTGCAGCAGCTCAGACAGAAAATGAGAGCGCATAAGTAAAAGAGGTATGAGTATGGCTGAGAGAGAAAAGCTGATTGAGGTCAAAGACCTGCAGATTAGTTTCGGAAAAGGACGAAAAAAGTTTGTAGCAGTTGACCATGTGAATTTTGATATTTATAAGGGAGAGACATTCTCCCTGGTAGGAGAGTCCGGTTCCGGAAAGACTACCATCGGCCGCGCTATTACCCGTATCAATCCTACTTCGGCCGGAGAGATCTACTTTAAGGGCAAGAAGATCAATGGAAAGATTTCAAAGGAGCTTGACCGCGAGGTTATTAAGAGCTGCCAGATGATTTTCCAGGATCCTATGGCATCCTTAAATGAGCGTGCAAAGGTTGATTACATTGTTTCTGAGGGTCTGTTAAACTTCCATATGTATAAGGATGAGGCAGATCGCGAGGCGAAGGTACAGAAGGCACTTCGAGAGGTTGGTCTTCTTCCGGAGTTTGCATCTCGTTTCCCACACGAGTTCTCTGGTGGACAAAGACAGCGTATCGGTATTGCAAGAGCCTTGATTATGGAGCCAGAGTTTGTTGTAGCTGATGAGCCGATTTCAGCGCTTGATGTTTCTATTCGTGCACAGGTATTGAATTTGTTAAATCAGTTAAAGGCATCAAGAGGACTGACATATCTGTTTATTGCACATGACCTTTCTGTAGTACGTTTTATTTCAGACCGTATTGCTGTTATCTATAAAGGCCGTATTGTGGAGCTGGCAGAGGCAGAGGAATTATTCCATCATCCACTGCATCCTTATACAAAGGCACTGCTTTCAGCAGTTCCGATTCCGGATCCAGAAATCGAGAAGAAGAAAAAGCTTTTGATTTATGATCCAACGCTTCATGATTACACAATCTCTAAGCCACAGTGGGTAGAGATTACTGAAGGTCATTTTGTATATGGTAATGAGCCGGAGCTTGAGAAATATCGTGCTGAGATTGAAGCAATCAATGCAGCAGAGAGAGCATAAAGAAGAGGCGAGAGAAGAGCATGAGATGGTTGAAAAAACAGTATCACCGCTATATGATTCGCCCCATTGTAACAAAAACGATCACCAGAACCCTAATCGGTCTGGTGATCGTCTTGCTATGGGATAAATACGTGAATGTAGAGCGGATTGGAGTTTCAAGGCTTGGCTTTGGACTGGGTGCAGTTGGAATTATTTTAATGGCTGGTGCATGGTTTTCCTATCTGCATCTGGATGGATTAACACCTATTGATACAGCGAAAAAGAAATTTGGTGTGAAAAATAAAAAGAAAAAAACAAAGCAAAGCATGGGCGGCGATATTGCAGACTACCTTGATGAGGAAATTGTGCCGTATGAGGAGCTGGATGAATCTGAAAAGGCAGCATGTCAGATGGCAGCCTTTTTGATTTCTGGAATGATCCTTGTGATCGCCGGGATTGTGATCCCACTCTTTTAAGAGCTCACAAAAAGCAGGGCACATGCCTTGCTTTTTTTCGTAAATAAGGGTATGATTGTAGAACAAAGATATCAGAGAAAGGATGGGATTCTATGGCAAAATCAAAAAAAGGAAAAGCAGTCATTGCAGGAGTGGCAGCGGTAAGTGCAGCCAGTATTTTGACCGTGAGAGGTATTTTCCACAAGGTATTCGCCAGACAGGAGAAGGAGGATGACGCAATCAGTCTGCGCTATAAGGACATGAGCGGAATGGTAAGAAAAAAAATTACAATCGTCTCTGGTTCCACTCATCTGACAGGATATTTATATGGAGAAGCATCTGCCAAAGGTCTCGTTGTTGTGTGCCATGGAATTGCAGGCGGCGGAGAAGATAACTTAAGCATGGTTAAATATATGCTGGATGATGGTTATCAGGTTTTTACATTTGATTATACGGGTGTGTATGAAAGTGAAGGAGCTTCATCTGTGGGCTTCTATCAGGCTGTGAAGGATTTGAATGCAGTTTTGGGTTATATTGAGGCGTCTGCATCACTAAAGAATCTTCCAGTATTTTTATATGGTCATAGCTGGGGCGGTTATACAGCTGCGGCAGTGCTGAATTTTAAGCATAATATTGCAGGTGTTATTACAATTTCAGGTTTTTCCAGTCCAATGGCAATTACGAAAGAGGCGGCAGGACGCATCATTCCAACATTGTTGGTAGATTTATTGCTTCCGTTTGCTGCGCTTTATCAGCGCATTGTTTTTGGTAAGAATTATAATTTGTCTGCAATTGATGGCATCAATAGCTGTGACGTGCCGGTTCTTGTTATGCATGGCAAAGAGGATGAAGTGATTAGCTATGAGGGATCTTCTATTATCGCGCAGCGAAGCCATATTACAAATCCAAATGTTGAGTACTATACTGAGACACGTCCGGGAAAGAGCAATCACATGGGAATTTTCTTCACAAAGGGCGGAACAGCTTATTATCTAGCCAAGAAGGAAGAATTAAAGATGCTTCACGATTTGTATTATAACCGTGTTCCAGAAAAGGTGCTTTCAAAATGGTTTGCCCGCCTTGATAAAAAGCAGGCAAATGATCTGGATCCACTGTTTGTAAAGACAGTGCTTGATTTCCTTGATAAGAACTGCAAGTAAGCTGTATTTATTAGAATGCAGTAGAGTTAGAAAAAGAACAAAAGTTCGCAAATTTGAGCCACCAGGGACAATAATTAAACCACCGTACCTGTCACCTATGGTTTTGATAATTGCAATAGCACTCACAGTAGCATGGTATGAAATATAAGAAAAGTACAAAAAATATAAGATTTTATTTTATTGACATATCGGAAAAAATTTATTAAACTATCGGAGAAGTAGGTTTTTTTAAGTTTTTGACGCGGCGGCCTGCGGGTGGCCGCGTAATTATTTAACCAAAAAAGAAAAGAGGGTGTTTTATGTTTAGTAGTCGATTGTGGAATCTGTTTATCGACTCCTTTCCAAAGATGTTCATTCGCGGCCTGACCGTCACCATTCCGTTAACCGCAATTGCCTTTTCGTTGGCAATGGTGATTGCAGTCATAGTTGCGTTGGTGCAGTTTGCGAACATCAAAGTGTTAAAGCAGATTTGCCGCTTTTATATCTGGATCTTTCGTGGTACGCCACTGCTCGTCCAATTGTTTATTGTGTTTTTTGGGTTGATGAATGTTGGTCTTGTACTTGAGCCATTTCTGGCAGCAGTAATTGTATTTGCCTTAAATGAAGGTGCCTATGGCGCAGAGACAGTTCGTGCGTCACTTGAATCGGTTCCGTCAGGTCAGTTAGAGGCAGGACAGTGTGCAGGTCTTTCATATCTACAAACGATTTTCAGAATCGTTTTGCCACAGGCGATGCGTACGGCGTTTCCGTCCTTGTTCAATGCATTGATTTCCATGTTAAAGGATACTTCATTGGCAGCGACTATTACCGTAACGGAAATGTTTAAGGTGTCGCAGCAGATTGTAGCAAGAACCTATGAACCACTTTTGCTGTATTTGGAGGTCGGTCTGATCTATTTGATCTTCTCAACTGTTCTGACAAAGCTGCAGAGTATTGGTGAGAAGAAGTTAAGCTACTATGGCAGAAAGGAAGGGTAATACATGCTAGAGATTAAAAACATTAAAAAGTCATTTGGTCAGACACATGTCCTTCACGATGTAAGCCTTTCTGTCAACAAGGGAGATGTGATTGCGATTCTTGGACCTAGCGGATCAGGAAAGACAACACTTCTTCGCTGCCTGAATTTCTTAGAGAAGGCAGATGGCGGAACAATGACATTTGATGATGAGACGATTGATTTACATAAGGTACCGAAGCGCACAATTGCGCGCATTCGAAAGAAAACGGCATTCGTATTCCAAAATTATAACTTGTTTGCCAACAAAACAGCATTGCAGAATGTAACGGAAGGCTTGATTGTTGGAAGAAAAATGCCAAAGGATGAGGCAAATAAAATAGCACACGAGGCATTAAAAAAGGTTGGCATGGAAGATCGAAGTGATTACTATCCGTCTCAGCTTTCAGGTGGTCAGCAACAGCGAGTGGCGATTGCGAGGGCGATAGCAGTAAATCCAGAGATCATTTACTTTGATGAGCCGACATCGGCGCTAGATCCAGAGCTGACGGTAGAGGTGCTTGCGGTTATGAAGCGGCTTGCACAGGAAGGAATGACAATGCTTGTTGTTACCCATGAGATGAACTTCGCGCGAACAGTATCAAATCGTGTAATTTTCATGGAAAAGGGCGTGGTTGTGGAACAAGGATCATCGAAGGAGTTTTTTGAGCATCCTAAGGAAACGCGCACGAAGGAGTTCTTGCGAATCTTTCAGGAGTAATTCTTGCTTGTAAAAGCATTTCTGATAAGGAAAATATCTATCAGTAATGCTTTTTCATAAAATAAAGAGGAGGAAACTATTATGACAATTAAGAAATTAATTCCATGTACATTAACAGCAGCAGTGCTTGCATCTGCCGCATTGACAGGCTGTTCTTCAAAGGGTACATCTGATAAGAGTACTACAGCTGCAAAGACTTCTGTACAGGAGACAAAGGAGACTGCCAAGGATACTGAGGCAGGCAGCGGCGAAGTAAATACAAGCGTAGAGGCAAAGAGCGAGGAAGAATCAAAGAAGGCCGAGACTGAGCTTGGAAGCGAAGAAGTATCTACAGAAATCGGAACCGGCGAGTCAGCAGATGATCTTTTAGCACAGATTAAAGAGCGTGGTAGCATTATCGTAGCAATGGAAGGAACCTGGGCTCCGTGGACCTACCATGATGAGAATGATGATCTGGTTGGCTATGACGTAGAGGTAGCACAGAACATCGCAGAGAAACTTGGCGTAGAGGTTGAGTTTGTTGAGGGTGCATGGGATGGACTGCTTGCAGGTTTGGATGCAGGTCGCTACGATATCATGGTAAATGGTGTTGGCGTGACAGATGAGCGTGCAGAAAAGTACAACTTCTCTACCCCATATGCATACAACAAGACTGCTGTTATCGTTCGCGGTGACTACGATGAGATTTCTTCTATGGAAGATTTAAATGGAAAGAAGACTGCAAATACCATTTCTAGTACCTATGCAGCACAGGCAGAGGCATATGGTGCAACTGTTACCGGTGTTGATGATTTGAATCAGACCATCGAGCTGTTACTTTCCAAGCGTATTGATGCAACACTTAATGCAGAAGTTGTATTTAACGATTACAAGAAAGAGCATCCGGAAGCAGATGTCAAGATTGCAACCTACTCCGATCAGGTAGAGGAGATCGCAATTCCGATCCGTAAGGGTGATGATACTGTTACTCTTTTAGAGGCTGTAAATGATGCACTTGATGAGATGGCAAAGGATGGCACACTGACCGAGCTGTCTGAGAAGTACTTCGGAATGGATATTTCTAAGAAATAATAAAAATGGGGAGGCTCTTATATGGAGCATCCCCATTTTTTGTTTGTATTTTTGTACTGTATGCTATACTATCTAACTGATACTTATGAAAAGATTCCGTTGTCACAAAGAGAAAAAAGATTGGAAACTGAAAGGTACAGAGAGATTTGTACTCTGCATTTTTAATTCGAAATACAGATCTGTAAAGCCCATCTGACGAATACCATAGACGATCATTGCCTTCTGAATCTGATCTCTTAATGCTGTGTCATCCTTTCTGGTTGTGATACAAACGTTAAATGAAAAAAGCTAACGGAGTCAAGATAGTAAAAATAATGACTTGACATTTTTTAATCACATTGTTATACTCTGTGTATCAGCGTTGAGGAGAACAAGTACTGATAAGGGGAACCAACAGAGAGCAGCCGGCAGGTGAGAGGCGCAGGGGAAGCTTATAAGGAATACCTCTCTGAGCTCTGCACCGAACTTGCGATTTTGCAAAAGTAGACTGCAGCGGCGCGGCAGCCGTTATCTTGTCAGAGTATTCGCAGATTGACTGGATTATTTTACAGGATGCGTGTACTTGAAAGGCAGTTTGTGTGAGCAGACTGTGAAGAAAGGTGGTACCACGAGATTTCGCCCTCGTCCTTTTGTTAGGACGGGGGCTTTTTTTGTAATTCCAGGGGCGAAAGTTCAGGCGTTTCATGCTTGCATGGAAAAAGCCTGAACTTTATGCCCCGCCCAGACATGAGGAGAAGGCGATTTTCAAGGAAAATCAGCCGAGTCCGAATGTCTGTAGAATTGCGAGAGCTGCGAAGCAGCGGAGCAATTCGTGAATTACATAAATAGAAAAGTTCTAAGGCGAAAGTAATAAAAGCGCAGAAAAGGAGAAAAAATCATGCAGGTTTACGAAGAATTAGTAGCAAGAGGGCTGATTGCCCAGGTAACAGATGAGGAGCGTATCCGCGATCTCGTTAATAATGGAAAGGCTGTATTTTACATCGGATTCGACCCGACAGCAGACAGCCTTCATGTAGGTCACTTCATGGCACTGTGCTTAATGAAGAGACTTCAGATGGCAGGAAACAAGCCGATTGCACTGATTGGCGGCGGTACAGCAATGATCGGAGATCCGTCTGGAAAGACCGATATGAGAAAGATGATGACAAAGGAGACAATCGAGCATAATGTAGAGTGCTTCAAGAAGCAGATGGCACGTTTTATTGATTTCTCTGATGGCAAGGCACTGCTTGTTAATAATGCAGACTGGCTGTTAAATTTAAACTATATTGATGTACTCAGAGAGGTTGGACCGCATTTTAGCGTAAACAGAATGCTGACAGCTGAGTGCTACAAGCAGAGAATGGAGCGTGGACTAAGCTTCTTAGAGTTCAACTACATGATTATGCAGAGCTACGACTTCTATATGCTGTTCCAGAAATACGGCTGCAATCTTCAGTTTGGTGGTGATGACCAGTGGTCCAACATGTTAGGCGGTACCGAGCTGATCCGTCGTAAGCTGGGAGAGGACGCAGGTGCAATGACCATCACGCTGCTGTTAAACTCCGAGGGTAAGAAGATGGGTAAGACTGTTTCAGGTGCTGTATGGCTGGATCCAGAGAAGACAAGCCCATACGATTTCTACCAGTACTGGAGAAACGTTGCAGATGCTGACGTATTAAAGTGTATCCGTATGCTGACATTCCTTCCGCTTGAGCAGATCGATGAGATGGATAAGTGGGAAGGAAGCCAGTTAAATAAGGCAAAGGAAATCTTAGCATTTGAGCTGACAAAGCTTGTTCACGGTGAGGAAGAAGCAAAGAAGGCTGAGAGCGCAGCAAAGGCATTGTTTGGTGCAGGAAATGCAGCAGAGATCCCGGCAGTTGAGCTTAGCGCAGCTGATTTTGCAGAAGGTGAAGGCGAGAAGCTTGATATCTTAAGCCTTCTTGTAAAGGCAGGTCTTGCTAAGTCACGTTCAGAGGCGCGCCGTGCAGTAGAGCAGGGTGGTGTCAGTGTAAACGATGAGAAGGTAACAGATATCCGCATGAGCTTTGCAGCAAATGAAATCCCGGCAGAAGGACTCGTAATTAAGAAGGGCAAGAAGAACTTTAAGAAGATTGTCGTTGCGTAATCGCGAAACGTGTAAAGTTAGGTTGGGGACATTATGGTGTATCACTGGGATAGTCCAAGTGATACGTAAAGGAGGAAGATTGGTTTGGAAGAACGAATTTTAGCTTATTGCGAATTATTATCTTCGTTAATAAATCACAATACACCAGCAGATGAAGTAAATGGATTATTAGAGAAAGCCACTTCAACGCTTACTATTGATGAAGTTACTATTCAAGACAGAGTACGAATTGCTACATATGCTTTAAAATTATTGTCTCGTGAACAAAGAAAGGAATTAGCCAGAATATTAATAGAAGAGCAGATTGTAAATCAAAGGAAAATGCTGTCTCACTGGGGAACGTTGACTGCTCAGTCATTTATTATTGATACTGGTTACATTGCACAACATTTGGTATCACTTCAAACTCAGATTTCAGGACAAGGAATGCGAGGAAAAGGAGATGATTTGTGCGATGGTTCAGAAGTAAAAAGTGCAAATTTTATTGGTTCTCTTGATAAAAAAGGCAAAACTGCTCCGCGATGGGATTTTAGTGCAAATAATGTTGCAAAAATGGAACAATTTTTGCGATATCGTATGCTCTATCTGACTTCAATTGATTTAAATCCAGATAACAACTGTCGAATTAGAATCTGGCAGCTTGATTTAAATAGCCACCCTATCCTACGTGATCGATACATTGAATGGATGAATGTAAAAGGTTATCCAAAATTTAATGATAGTGCAATTAGGCATGATGTGAATTTTCAATTATTTCCACCTCGAAATAAAACTAACGAAACATTTGCAAGACATGGAAGCAATCGTTATGGCGAATTGCCTCCAATCCAGATCCCACTTGAAAATGTATCGGGTTCAGAGTTGATTTTCAAAGCCGAAGTGATAAATGACGAAGTGGTAATCAGTGTTTTTTGAATTTTTAAGAGGCTGTGAAAAAAACGAAAGTTTTTTTACAGCCTCATTTTTTTATATACCTGATAGTAACTTTAATTGCTTTTTTATATTATTTTTGGCTTCATATATCATATCAATTGATTTTTTTATCTGTTCATTTGCTTGTTTATATTCTAACATCTTCTGTTTACTTTTGGGTACGGGTATCATGATTTCTGCTAGCTGTTCCTGTTTAATTCTGCTATGAGAAGATGATGTACCTGAGGTTAGATGTTCAATCTGATTTTGAACATTTTCTGTTCTAAGAAGGAAACATAAAGTATAAGCATCTATTTCCCCTTTTGTTCTCATTATCTCAAATTCATTAGAACAAACCATTGAATATTCTTTTTTGGGAACAATAGCCATTCTAGGAATGCTAGGATTCAATTTTGAAAAAATCAGGTCGCCATCCTGACAAGAACGTCCTTTTGATATTGGTTCAAATTGTTCAACTTCGTCAAAATTTATTGTACAATCAGGATTTATATGTAATACGCTAATATGTTTGATTTTATCGGATACCATAAATCCCTTTCTGCTTTTTGTAACAAAATCAACCAATTCTGATAATTTCTTTATTTCAATGTCCGATGAAGTATTTGACAGTTTTTCAATAGTTTGTATTCTTTCGGCAGAATAAAAACCGGGTTTTAAAATATTATCTGTCAAATCCTCTTTGCTAATATTGGTTATTGATGGTGTTTCTGAAACAATAGTGTTCTTTTTATTATCATGAACTAATGCCCTAGCAATAATTTCCATCTGATTTTGTCCTTTGCTGATTTTGACAGGAACACCCATTTTTTCTTTTACTACATATCCCAATTCTTTACATGATGCCATAAAGAACTTGGAAGTTTGCAAAGGTTTCTTCTTCTGCAAATAAAATATGCAAGTATTTGTTCTGGTACCAGCCTGTGCAAATGTTACGGAAGGTAACTCAATAACACCTCGAACTTGCATTGTTTTTAGTATTTCATCCCGATATAAAGAGTTCATTCCTTTTGAAGCAAATACTGAATCTGGTAAAACAATTACAAGATATCCGTTATCTTTTAGTAATCCAATACATCTGTCTAGCATTAGCAATTCAGAATTAACACTTCCTTCTGCGATATTTAACTTTTGCAAAATCGGATATTTCTCTAAATTAAGTAATCCGATTTCATGTTCTGCACCGAAGGGAGGATTTGTAAATATTACATCTGCGCGTGAACTATATTTATCAATGCTGCTCTCACCCGTTATACTGTTTCCAATATTTATATTTGAAATATTAGATCCTAAAAGCAATGCATTGATTTTAGACAATCTGACCATTCGATCAACCTTATCCTGCCCAACAATTCCATTTGTTCGAAATCTTGAGATTAAAGAAGATGCATATTGTTTATAGTTTTTTTCTAAAAACCTAGTAAAGTGATTGGAACTTTCAATTAACAAAGTACCAACGCCGCATGTTGGATCCATTATTACAAAGTTTTCAAGAGTTTCTTTTGTAAAGTACCCATCCTTAGCCATGTCATTAAATAGTATTTCTAACATTGGTTCGGATATTTCATATGGTGTCATATACTGTGCATCTTCTTTGTTATTTCTAAAGTTTTCCCTTACAAAATGTCCAAAGCATTCATTTATTATGTCAAAATCCTGATATTTTTTAGATTTAATTAAATTAAGAAAATCAATTTTTTCTATTTCACTAATGATTTTTTCTGCTAAATCATCCTCTGTGGGTTGAATATTTAACGATGCATTTGCTCCAAAAATATTAGTACCATCAGAATTAAGAAACATTTTATCCTTTGATTCTTCTTCAAAAATATATCGAATAGAGGATGCAATGCCAAAAGACTTGTCTTGCATATTTTCAGCAATTGTTCTAACGTATGCGATATCTAATTTTTTTCCCTTCTTCGCCATACTGTAACTAATTGCAATCAATTTTGTTATTTCATCAAGTTTTGCATTTGAATCATCAATACGCCCATAGCTATGGTAATATCCTCTGAGATTGAGTAGTATGTCGTAAAATAAAGAATAGCTTACCCCTGAATTCATCTCATGTATCTCCTTTTCTTTTTATAAGGATTATAATAACACTTCTATGTGTAAAAAGCAAGATGTGTATCTTACAATACGATACATATCGTAAATGTTTTTTAGGAAAAGTGACAGAAAAGATTGATGTTTGCCTTTTTTATTATTATGGTTGCAATTCCGCATAAAAGCGTGTATGATAAAGACAAAATTATGAAAAACACACAAATCATAGTATTTTAATTCGGGTGAAAACGGTCAAGATGCTGTGAAATATGAAAATAAGAGGAGAGATAACTATTATGATATATACGCTAGATACTAAGGCGGCAGACTATATTCCTGAGCTTGGTGACGGCTTTGAGGAAGGCAGCGAGGGAAGCGAAAACGCACAGGGATTACAGGTAGCTGATTACTATGCTGATGCAGATGGCGAAGGCATTTATTACATTACATATAAAATAGAGACTGCCAAAGAAATAGAGCAGCTATTTGTATTTGCAGGAAGAAAACAGTTATTACGTCTTGGAAAAAGAAAGGCAGGAGAGGTGATTGAGGGAACACTTTATCTGCATTTTGGTGAGATGATCCCGCGTTTTCACAGCGAGTGCATGACGATCACAAAGATTGGCTTTTCAGTGGCATGTGAGGATCTGACGAAATTAAAGAGTGTTGGCATGGCAGCAGAGAAGCTTTCTGCAAAGACAAAAATTCCGGCAATCTATCTGGCAGGAGATTCCACAGTTACTGATCAGACTTGTCCAAAGCCATATATGCCGGGCGGATGCTACAGTTCATGGGGACAGTGCCTTGCATATTTTATCGGAGAAAGTACAGCTATTGATAATCAGGCGCACAGCGGACTTACCACAGAAACCTTTCGCAATGAGGGACACTACGATATCGTAAAGAAGTATATTCGTCCGGGCGATTTTTGCTTGTTTCAGTTTGGCCACAACGATCAGAAACTGGCACATTTGCAGGCACAGACAGGTTATAAAGAAAATTTGATGAATTATGTAAATGAGATTCGTGGACTGTGCGGAGTCCCGATTCTTGTAACACCGCTTGCGCGCAATACCTGGAAGGATGATGGCACCTACAATGATCTTTTAGCAGAGCATGCACAGGCTGTTTTTGAGGTAGGGGAAGAGACTGGTGTGCCTGTAATTGACCTTCATAAATATGCGGCAGATCTGATCAAGAAAAATGGAAAAGAGGCTAGCCGTGTCTATTTCCATCCGGGAGATATGACACACACAAACGAGTATGGCTCATTTTTGTTTGCACATTTTATCGCAAGAGAATTGAGTAAGCTAGATCCTCTCACTTTCGCAATTGATGTGCAGGATGAAGAAGACTTCACACCAGATGAGCATACAGCCATTTTGACAGGAACAAGCACGGCAGCAGGACGTAAAGATGAGCAAAAGGAAGTCTTTGATGCGATGGAGCGTGCCGGGGATAATCTTGTGGCAGCTGTGGAAAAGGCAAAAAAAGATGCAGAAATGATGAAGTAAATCTTGATTTTTATAGAAATAAGACTATTGGATTAAAAAAGGAGGGATAAAAATGCAGGAGCGCTGTAAAATAGGAGTTGTGATTGGCAATGCTAACTCACCGCACGCAGTCAACATTATGAAGGGAATTGATCAGGCATCAAAAGAGTGCGATGTGCAGTTAATGTATTTTATGAATGTGAGCAGTCCTTATACAGCGCAGCTGTATCCACCTGATAAATCCATAGGATGGGATTATCAAAAAAGTGCAATTTATGATTATGCGAGATACGTCAAAGCAGATGTCTTAATTATGACATATGGCATGATGAGCATTTTTATGAAGAGTGATTACGGAAAGCAGTATCTTGAATATTTTCGCAATGTTCCATGTGTGCTCATAAATGAGCAGACCGACAGACCTAATTGGACTTCTATTATTGTCGATAATTATAACGGAATGTATGAATTAGTGGAGCATTTAGTGCGTGACCATGGGTATCATAATTTTGCTTTTTTGGCAGGACCGCCTGGAAATACAGATGCCTGCCAGCGAAAAAGAGCATTTTTAGATGTTATGAAAAAATATGATCTGCCAATGGATGAAAGCCGCATTGAAACAGGCGATTTTTCAGAGTGTGTACAGAAACAGGTAAATGCACTGTTAGATCGAATTCCTAATCTTCAGGCAATAGTATGTGCTAATGATGTAATGGCACTGACTGCTTATCAGGAATGTGAAAAGCGTGGACTTCATATTGGACAAGATATTGCTGTTACCGGTTTTGATGACTGGGAGCGTATTCGTCACGTGCCAGTGCCAATCACGACAATTCATCAGGATTCTGAGCGGTCAGGATATATGGCTGTTTATAGTGCACTTGAGCTGGCGCGAAGCGGTCATGGGAAAAATATTGTGATACCAGCGAAGGTATGTGTTCGTGAATCATGTGGATGTACATGCAAGCAGTTTTCAGGTTTTGATCAGATTGAAAATATGGGGCAAAAATTTGTCTATGAAAAACAAAGAAATACAGTATATCGTCAAAAAACATGGATGGTTCCGATGATCTCCAGAAACATGCTTATTGCATTGCAGGATCGTGAGAAATTTCTTAAAAATGCATTAACACCAATGTCCTTTTTTGGCGTTAAAATGGCGCTGCTTTATGTCTTTAGAAATCCAGTTGAATATAATATAGAAAAAGGCTGGGAATTTCCAAATACGATTTATCTGGTTGCGCGTCAGGATGGAAAACGCGTAGAGGTATTTGAAGAATATAAAAATGAAGTTTCATTAGAAAAATGTGGATTTTCTGAGGAAGGAAGTGCACGCTATCAGCATCAGCCGAGTGTATTTTGCCTTCAGTCTGGCTCAACGCAGTATGGTGTATTAAGTGTTGAGATTACGCCAGAGGAAGTGGATATGGTCTATTTGATCAGTATTCAAATGGCAAATGCGCTGATGGCGTATCACACAGAAAAAAAGCGTTTGTCTGTTCAGCGAGAGCGAGAGCTTTTGCTTGAGGAGCTTCGAAGCAAAAATGAAATTTTAAATTTTGTGTCAGAGCGAGATGAGCTGACGCAGATTAAAAATCGTCGTGGCTTTATGGAACAGGCAATGAAAATGAATCGTATTTATAAAAATAGAAAAGCAATTATTCTGTTTGCTGATATGGATGGATTAAAACAAATCAATGATAATTATGGCCACGCAGCAGGAGATATTGCAATTTGTGCCTGTGCAGATATTTTAAAGAAAGCTGCCGGAGTACATGGTATAGCAGGACGCCTTGGCGGTGATGAATTTGCACTCATGATGATTGGCGATGAAACGCGTGCCATTGAATTGATGGAGACTGTGCAAAAAGAGATTGCCATGTATAATGCACAAGGAAAAAATAAGTTCGCAATTGATATGTCGGTTGGATGCCAGCTTGTGTTATGTACAGACGAGCTTTCAATTCCAATGGTGCTTGAAAAGGCAGACAAGATCATGTATGAAGAAAAGAAAAAGAAGGGAAAGGCAAGATGAAGTTATAAAATTTTTGTGGCATTAGAAGTTGCACGGCCTTCCGAAATGTGAACATGAATCGGTTCAAGTGGATCACTTTCGTTTGACTAGAAATAAATGCTATATGGTCCAATTCTAAAAATTTGAGGCATTTAAGATACCTCCATCCTGAGAAAATTCGATGATGAGGTGAGCATTGTTACGAATAAGTTGCTTAAAGTAAGCCATCTCGGAATCGGAATAGCCCTCAATATTTTCCCATTTGTATTCAGGTAGCCAACAGGTTGCACTGTGGAAGCCACCAAAATTATCTGGTGTTTCGATATACACCTTTACTTTCCCATCTGGTTTCATTTCAGAATGGGTAATTTCTGTATCATCGTTTAATGTCATGAATGGATACATCATGATAAAGCCCCCTTTCTCAAATCGAGGACGGGGAAAAGTGGCTTTTTTCCCTGTCCCCACTGGCTTTTTTGACTTGAATTGCTAATTGTGTTGGAACAGAAAGTCCATTTACATAGTATATGCCCGGAGACTGCTTTTCAATTATGTATCCTTCTTTAGAAATCTGGTTTAACAGCTCCTTCGGAGCAGATGCCCGAAAAAGTGAGACGGTCAATTCTCTTAGCGGAATTTGATTCACTTTTTCTTCCAAGCCTTTGTACAGGAAGGCATATCCTATGTATCCTTGACCCTAATGTAAGATCATTTATCATTTGCACGGTGTAAAAGTTCATTTCAAGATAAGTATAACACTAGAATATACGTTTTGCAACACAAATTTTATTGCGAACCTTTTCTTATTTTGGTATAATTACAACAAACGTAGTTTCGCGAATTTTGAGGAAAGTGTGGAGGAGAAAAAGATGGCGTTGAATGACGTGGAGGAAGATCTGCCATATACTATGGGGCGTCTCATAGCAGGTGCGAGAAAAAAGAAAAACATTTCACTGGAAGAACTTAGTCAGGGAGTCATGTCTGCTGAGGATTTAAATTTTATCGAGAAAGATGATGAGTATGCAGACAAGACAACGTGGGATTTTCTGTTGGGACGCCTTGGAATTTCGCCTCTTATCTATGAGTGCTATGTGGAGCAGGAAGAGTATGATCTGTTTAAGGCGCGCAAAGAGATGCGTGAGATTAGCAATCAGATTATGAGTAATGGGCTCATGAGTAACGAAAGGTTGAGAAGCAAAAATACAGCGCAGCTAAAACTGCTGGCAGACCAATTAGAAAAACGCAGTCAAAGATATGCTGCATTGCTGAATAACGTAAAAAATATAACGGCAGCAATCCATCAAATTTTTCTTGCGAACATGAAAGGCTATGTAATACTGGCAAAACAGCGAGGACAATTGTGCAAAGCTGACGCATTAAAGCTTCATATGGAATCAGAATGGAAACGAATTTATTCATCGGATGCAGTTTCTTGGATTCAAAAACCGCATAAGGTACTGATGGCAGTCTATGAGCAGGAAATGCTTTTTCTTCTAGCGCAGGGCTATGAAGAAAATGGAGAGATTAAGAAGGCAATACAGATTCTAACGTGGTTGTGGCAACAGCGAAAAAAAGGCGGTGATCCAGAAGAAAACACACGTGTATTATCCTTTGCTGCATGGAAGCTTGCTGCATTGGAGTGGAACATAAACAGACAGGAAAAAGCCATGGAAATTTGTCAGGAAGCGATTGACCGCTCTATTCAGGCGGAGAGCTTTCGTGGATTGCTGCCGCTCTTAAAGCAGCGCTTGTTTTTTGAAAAACAGTTAAAATGGAATCAAGAAGAATGGGATGAGCAGGAAAAGACGATAGGGATGATAGATGAACTCTTTGCAGAGTTTCAGGTCAATCCATATGGTCTGTTTGTGCTGACTACTTTTGAGAATGCGCGAATTGCAGATGAGATCATTCGAATTCGGAGAAAAGAGCAGAATCTGACACAGACAAAATTAAGTGAAGGTATTTTAGAGCCGGAAAGCTATTCTCGATTTGAGTGTGGAAAGCGGAAACTGCGCTGGAAAAAGAAGAAAAAGCTGCTAGAGAGACTTGGAGAAAGAGGAAATAAGGTAAGTCTTCTGCTAGAGAGCACCGATCCAGATGTTGTGGAGGAGTACCAGAGGATATTTGATGGTTCTTATAGAAAAAAGTATGAATTAATCAAAGAACAAGTATATTGCCTAAAAGAAATCTTGGATATAAAAAGCAAAACAAACAGGCAATTTTTAATTCATATGCAAAATGATATTGATATTGATTTTTTTCAAATTTTGGATCGAAAACAAATAAAAATGAAAAGGCAGAAGGAAATAAAAGAAACTGCATCAAATTTTGATATGGTGAGCATTCAAGAACATGGTTGGTCGCGGACAGAGATTGCGATTATCAAGAATATTGCGAATGCGTATAGAGATGATAAAAAAGTAGAGATTGCAATTTCGATATTGAGAAAAGCAATTGAAAGTTTTTATAAAGAAACAATTGGACAAGAGAATGCCTGCCTTGGAAAACAGCTATTATGGGAGACATTGGCAACTTATCTGGGAGATGTAGAGAAATATGAAGAAGCAATTTTATATGCAAAAAAGGGAATGAAAAAAATTTTTGAGAATGGTAGCGCGAAGGGAATCAGCGGTGCGTTATATGAGATTGCTTGGAATGAGAGAGAAAGAAAAGCAAAGCCTGAAATATATCAAAAGAAATATTTTCAGGCTCTCAAATTTGCGATTCTATTTCAAGAAAGAGAATATACTCTATTTTTGGAACAACGAGAGAAACAATATCGACGTTAAAATGGTTGTTATTTATTATTACCATTAGAATTATCCGATTGTGGTCGTTCAGCGGCAGTGCTTTCTTCCTGTGTAGTAGGTGTGGAAGCATTGCCGCTTGTCGGCTTTATCGTACTGAAAATAGCGGTGATACCCAAAAGAGAAATAAAAGATGCAAGACATATTGTTTTAAATTTTTTCATGTGACAGTCTCCTTTCGTAAAATGTTTAAAATTATTAGCCACTAATAAATAATGATAGCATGTTTTTTAAAGAAAGTACATGACCAAAATCAAAGAAAAATAAGAAAAAATATGGTGTTTTGGTCATGTACTTTTGATATCATATATGGTATAAAATAATCAAGAAACTTGAAACTCGTGATTATAGAAGGGAAGGTGAGTCCAATGGGAAATAAAGTTGAGTTAATTGATAGCTACTAGAAAGGAGACTTATTATGAATATTGCATTAAAAAAGAGATTATTGGCAATAGTAGCTGCATTAATGTTCGCATTATCTGGAATTACTGTATTGGCCGGTTCGTATCATTTGGGTGTATTTACAAAGAATAAAGGATATGAAGCAGGTCGTGAAATTAAAAATCAAGCGACCAATACGATTAAAGTTCAAGTAACAGGAAGTAATTGGATTAATTTGGCAACTAACTTTTTGGGATGTCAGGCTGGCTCCGGAGTACAGATGTCGAATAATCTGATTATTCCACATTCAGATCAAACGCAACATTATTTAAATTATTACCCTCAGTATGTAAATACAACAGGCGTAACGGTCGTTCTAAGAGTAAATTCTGGACAAAGTCAGGCAAATTACACTGTTTGGGGTAATTGGTCAGCAAATTAATGGATAAGATTGGCATGCAGCTGGAAACAGCTGCATGTATTTTATAAAAGAATGGTGGTGTTTATACATGAAATCAAGAGTGAGATTGATACCCATTGCATCAATTATTTTAATATCGAGCACATTTTCTTTATCAGGATGCAAATTAAAGAGAGAATTGGAGGTGCCATTTGCAGAAACAACTGTAAATGAAACTGTAATAAGTGATACAAAAATAAATGATATTCAAACATGTGAAGCAAAAGAAACTGAAATAGATGAGACACAAATGCGTGAAACGAAAAAAGATACACTGACAGGTGAGATTGTGTATCTTAAAGCACAAGTATCTGATGCGTTTATTTTAAATGAGCTGACAAATTGCTTTTTAGGCTGTGATGAGACAACGGCACAGGATTATCTGGTGAAGCCGTATTATGATTATTTAGAAGAGCAGGGATATATGTCTTCTGGTCAGTATCTCTATGAGAATGAGTTTGAGATATTAAATATATTACAGAATGGTCAATCAAAGTCATCTTATATCATATATACAGATAATAGAAACGCTGCAGGTATGTGCTATGACATTTATGATATACCTGGTTTTTTATATAATGGAATCGGTTCCTCAATGGAAAAGCAGTTTCCAAAAGAGGATTTAAAATCATGTACAAGGGAAGAGGCAATTAAACAATGCGAAAAATATGCGGTGGCATGTGGATATAAAGATGCAGACGTACAAGTATATGCAATGACAAAAGAAGCGCTTAACCGTGTCTGTAAAATAAACAATACAACGACGGCTGCTCCAGATCCTAATTTTTATCATCCTTTTTCAGAAGCAGAAAAGTGGAGATTAAATAAGGAGCGTCAGGAGGCATTAGAAAAGGAAGATACCGATCTGGTGCAATCAATTGAACAGAAAATGACGGAACTGAATGAAATTTCGTATATTCAGTGGGAGGAAAAGGATGAAGCATATCTATTGATTTACCGACCGTATGTAAATAATTTGCTTGTGGATGGATGGGGACAGACACTAGTTATTGTGTATGTACCGCAGTTAGAAAAAGCGGTTCTGGTAAAAGGATATTCTCCGGTTCAAGTGAGTAAAAAGCAGGAGAAAAAGCTGATCTCAAAAGAAGTAGCAATATCGACAGCAATGTTGGATAAGGGAATTGAAGATGTGAGTAAATTTAAAATTAAGTCAATAGAACTAGTATATTCAACTAGAGCTGTGCAGTTTGAGGCAGATGAACCGTCGATGAACCCATGTTGGAAAATTAACTATTCTTATCCTGAAATGGCAGAGGATGATGAAGGAAGTATATGGATTGATGCTGTTACAGGATTTGTGAGCAAATATATTGAAAATTTATAAAGATGAATAGAATGATTGGAGGTGAAAAAGATGAATGCAATGAAAATGGATGCAAAACGAAGCATTTGTTCCGTAAAAATGATAATAATAATAGTAGCTCTAGTGTTTACTTTAATTTTTTCATCGTGGGATATGATTAGAGCAAGTAAAAAAGATATTTTTGCGTGTGGTGTAATTGATATGCTAGGTACAGCACTAATGATGGATAAATTTAAGGTGTTAATGGTAATGTTCACGGCTGGAATTTATACAGCTGGATTTTGTTATGATTTCAAACATCATTATATTCGCATGATACTTGCAAGAACGGATTTAATAAGTTACAGCATATCAAAATTTATTGTAAATACAGTTGCAGTTGTTTTTGCATGTATTGCTTCATTTTATTTATTTTTAGTTGTGGCAGTTGGCTTTTTAGGGGCAAACCTAACACAGATTAAAACGGTTCCGTGCTATTATCAAATAGGATATAAGTTTCCAGTTTTGTATATTGGAATGATGGGGTTGCAGTTTGGAATGGTCTGCGCAATGAGCTGCGCAGTTGGAATGCTGTTTTCAGTATTTCAGCCAAATACGTTTGTTTGCATTGGAATTTCAGGAATGGTATTTTTCTCTGCAATCTCATACATTCCGTTAGGGTCGATATTCGATGTCTATAATTTGATTAGTATGCAACCGACATTGCCAGCAGGACAAGAAACATTGCAAGGAATTATGTTTTTATGGGGAATGTTATATCCAATTTGTGTAATTCTTATTTGTACATATCTATTTTATCGGAGAATGAAATGGAGGGAGCAGAATGGATTATTGTAGATCGGTATTGGCTGTAGCGGGAGCAAATTTTAGGCGATTAAAGCGTGATGCCAGAGTGTGGTTTATTTTTGTGTTCACAGCACTTTTGATTCATTATTATTTGCGTCCTGTGATCAATTATGGAATTGATACTGGGACAAAAGCACCTATCTATATTATGGAATTGTTGTTTTGCAGTGCAACAATTTCTGTGAAAGCACCTAAGATTTTGTTTTATATTGGAATGCTGTGTCTTTTATGCGATGCTCCTTTTTTTTATCCATTAAAGCCATATATAATTATGAGGAGTAAACGCACTGCATGGTGTGTTGGCGAGTGCATATATATTGTAGGGATGGCATTGTTGTATGCTGCTTTTATATTAATTGTGTCGTCACTTATGATTCTCCCAATTGGAACAATGAGGGATTCATTTTCAGGAGCATTGACTGATATGGTGCTTGGAACAGGAAAGATGCCACTTGGAGAGATTGCGAATATTTATCCGAGTGCTCAATTCTCATCGGAAATGATAAGATATTTGTATCCGTCGGGCGCGATGATGTATACATTTGTGTCAGTTTGGGTTTCATTTTCAATTCTTGGTCTTTTCATGTACTGGGTTAGTTTGATAAGAAGGAATGTAGTGTGTGGAATGGCAATTGCAGGAGCTCTTGTATTTCTTGACCCGATTTTAGTGTGGGCAGCCTGGCCAAATAATTATTGGATATTGGCATTTTCTCCTGTCAGTTGGACAAGTGTTGAACAGTTGAATATTTTGGCAGCAAATCATTTTATCAGCATTCCGTTTGTGATAGCAGCCGATGCATTATTAGTGATTTTTCTATTTATTTTAATATTCCAGACAGCGAAACGAATTTCGCTAAATGGTTTTTTGACGGAGGAGGCGTGATGTGATATGCTTGAAATTGAAAATTTGACAAAAACATTTGGAACACAGACAGTCATTTCTGATATTTCAATGACGCTTGTGTCAGGAAAGATTTATGGATTAGTAGGGAGAAATGGTTCTGGAAAAACAATGTTGATGAAAATGATACTCGGTTTTGTTAGCCCGTCATCTGGTAGTATAAAAATAGAAGGAAAGGTTTTAGGAAAAGATATAAGTATGCCAGATCGAATTGGTGCAATTATAGAGAATCCAGGATTCTTGCCAGAGTATTCAGGATTTAAAAATCTAAAATTCTTGGCAATGATACATCATAAAATTTCAAGTGAAGAAATTCGCGATGCAATGCGCATAGTTGGACTTGATCCAGACAGTAAAAAACACGTAGGAAAATATTCGCTCGGAATGCGCCAGCGCCTCGGCATTGCACAGGCGATCATGGAAGATCCAGATATTCTTCTTTTGGATGAGCCGTTAAATGGACTTGACAACGAGGGTGTAGAAGAAATAAGAAAAGTACTTTTATCCCTGAAGGAAAAAGGCAAATTGATTATTTTGGCCAGTCATTCGAAAGAAGATATACAAATCCTTTGCGATACGGTATTTCGGATGGATCATGGGAAAATTATTGCGACGGAGACAAATTAAGCCGATGGGGTCAGAAAGAGGCAGCAGGAAAAGTAGGAAAAGCGAAGAGAATGAAGTACAAAATCTTTAAATATTAAGCTTCTGGTATTCCCTAGGTGAGACACCGAAATGCTTTTTAAAGATCTTAGAAAAGTGATATAGGTCTGGATAGCCAACAGAGATTCCAGCAGTGGAGGGAGATTGTCCGTAGACAGTCAAAAGCTCTGCTGCTTTTTCAAGTCGCAGTTGAATCAAATATTTCTGGGGAGAGATGCCCATGCGTTTTTTGAAAAGGTCAGACAGGTAGCTGCGGTTGATATTCAAGCGATCAGCTACCTGCCTGATCGTGATGCCATTGATATACTCAGCATTGATGCAGTTGATTGCCTTTTGCACATAATCAGTGTCAGATTTTGCATTGTCCAACAAGATACTAAAAAATTCCCACAGCTTTGCGCATAAAAAAGCAGTTCTGCCATTTTCCATTTTTTCGCACTGAAGCATTTCCTCAAAAATTTTGCCAGCACTTGGACAGTGAATGATCGGCTTTAAAAGCTGCTCAGGAACGGATTGGTCTGTTGTAAAGCCAATCCAAATATAGCGCCATGGCTTTTTCTGATCAGCTTCATAATAGGTTTTTTCGTATGGTGGGATTACAAAAATGTCCCCAGGCTTGACCGAGTAAGAGATGCCGTCGCGCTCGAAACGACCAAAACCATACACAATATAATGCAAAAGCCAGTGAGTACGCACACTCGGTCCAAAGAAATGACCGGGATCGCAAGTTTCACTGCCAAATTGCATGGGACTAAAATCTTTATAGTGTTGATCAATTACAATTTCACTTTTTATCATTTGATCGTGTTTTCCTTTCACTTGTAGTTTTTGCGGTTTGTTTTATCATTTTTATTTGTTTGTTTTGTTTACATTCATTTCTAACATAATAACAAGTTTTCCAGACAAAAATCAATCCCATTTTAAAAGAAATCTGTTAGAATGAAGATACACAGAAAGACAAGATGTTGGTAGCTTAAGATAGCTAGGAAACATCTTGATGGGTAGAAGAAATCAACTAAAAAAGAAAGGAAAACTACTATGAAAATTACTTTTATGGGTGCTGGAAGCACAGTATTTGCGCGAAATGTAATCGGAGATTGCATGTGTTCAGAGGTGTTAAGAGATAGCACATTTGCTCTGTATGACATCGATGGTGCAAGATTAAAGGAAAGCCAGACCATTTTGGAAGCGATGAGAGAGACAATGGGCGGCTATGGAAAGATTGAGTGTTATCTGGGCGTGGAAAACAGAAAAGAGGCCCTTCGCGGTGCCAATTTTGTTGTAAATGCAATCCAGGTTGGCGGCTATGATCCGTGCACAATCATTGATTTTGAGATTCCAAAGAAATTTGGTCTGAGACAGACAATTGCAGATACGCTTGGAATCGGTGGTATCATGCGTGCACTTAGGACCATTCCGGTGATGGATGATTTTGCAAGAGATATGGCAGAGGTTTGTCCAGATGCTCTGTTTTTAAATTATACAAACCCGATGGCTATGTTGACTGGCTATATGCTTCGCTACACACCGATTCAGACAGTGGGTCTATGCCACAGTGTTCAGGTTTGCTCAGAGACATTATTAAAGGAAGTTGGCATGGAAGACAAGTTGGAGGGAAGAAAAGAACTTATTGCAGGAATCAATCATATGGGTTGGCTTATTGAATTAAAGGACAAAAATGGTGTTGATCTATATCCAGAGATCAAGTCACGTATTGGAGCAAAAATGGAAGATCCTGAATTTAAGGATAAGGTACGCTTTGATTATATTCGAAATTTTGGATACTACTGCACTGAGTCAAGTGAACACAATGCAGAGTACAATGGATTTTATATTAAGAGCAAATACCCAGAGTTAATTGATCGCTACAACATTCCACTAGATGAGTATCCGCGCCGCTGTGTCAACCAGATTGATGGTTGGAAGAAGGAATATGCTGAGTTGATGGAGAAAGGTGTGAAGGAACATACACGCTCACGCGAATATGCATCTCATATCATGGAGGCAGTTGTCACCGACAAGGCTTATCAGATTGGAGGAAATGTATTAAATACCAATCATCTGATTTCCAATCTTCCGGCAGAAGCATGTGTAGAGGTACCGTGCCTTGTCAACGGCTCTGGCATTCATCCGTGTGCGGTCGGATCACTTCCGGTTCAGTGTGCAGCGATGAATATGACCAATATTAACGTGCAGCTTCTAACAATAGAGGCGGCAAGAACGCATAAGCTAGAGCATGTCTATCAGGCAGCAATGCTTGATCCGCATACGGGAAGCGAGTTGGATATTGATACAATCAAAAAGATGGTGGATGAGTTGATTGCAGTTCACGGAACGTATCTGCCGAAATTCCACTAATAATAAATGCTGTTGATACCAGGGTCTTAAGCTCAAAAATCTAATCGTGCAAGCACGAACGGCTTTTGGAGCTTTTGAAGTTGGCATCAAGTAGATAAAAGCCATGGGAGTCTATTTTCCCATGGCTTTCAATCATTTATCACAAGATTATCTTAGTCCATTTTCGGTGCATTTCCATTTAAGTAGGAGCACAGCAGACGGAAGGTATTTACTACACCGTCCTTGTGGGAGCGCTCATATCCGTGGGAAGCGTAAACACCGGCACCAATAAGACCGTGACGGGCATCCTTTCCTGCACTCAATGCAGCATCGGCATCAGAACCGTAGAACGGATAAATGTCAACAGCATAGTCAATGCTGTCTTTTTTTGCTGCATTTACAAGACCAGTTGTTACCTGATAATTGTAAGGACCGTGGCCATCCTTGGCACAGATTGATACCTGACGCTCAGTACATTCAAGACCATCGCCAACACATCCCATATCAACAGAAAGAAGTTCAGTAACATCTTCTGGAATGGAAGCACATGCACCATGACCAACCTCTTCAAATACTGTCATATGCTGGTAAACCTTGCGAAGCGGTGTGATGTTGTTTTCACGGATATATTTTGCATAGCCAAGTAAAATTGCAGCGCTTAGCTTGTCATCGAGGAAACGGCTCTTGATGTAGCCAGAGTTGGTTACAACGAGATTTGGATCTGCACAGACAAAACAGCCGTTTGTGATGCCGAGTGCCTTTACGTCATCCTTGGAGGTAACAGGCTCGTCTAAGACAACCTCAACTGACTGGAATGTACGCTGTGTAGTAGAATATTCCTTATTTACATGAAGGGAAGCATCTGCCAGTTGGATGGTTCCCTCATAAATTTGTCCGTCGTAGGTGTAAACGCGGCAGTTATGAGCTTCTGCATTGTTTGCGTTAAATCCGCCTACAGGAGACAGACGTAAACGTCCGTTTGACTTAATCTCAGCGACAACGGCACCAAGTGTATCTACGTGAGCCATGGTAAGAATCGGATCACCCTCACCGCCGATCTCTGCAATTACGCCGCCTTTAACGGTACGCTTTGCGCTATAGCCAAGACGTGCGTACTCCTCTAACAGGTAGTCGGTCACTTTTTTTGTGAAACCAGATGGACTGTCAATTGCCATCAGCTTTTCTAATTGTTCCATGATGTAATCAAGATACTGATTCATGATTTTTCTTTTCTCCTATCAAAATAAAAATGATGTAATGTCTACGAAGTGTGCCACTATTTGATTAATTTTACAATTCGCAAACATTCGTTTCGCCCGATCGGGTGAGCTATGTCCATGATACACAAAATTGAGAAAATGTGCAAGATAAACGTAAGGTATGTTGCCGTGGCTTGATAAAGAAGAATTCTACCATGATCGTACAAAGCAAATAATATTCGAGCAAAAAGAATGAGAAAAACAAGAAAATATCGCATATTTTTCGGTAAAAGATTGGTACAAAATTTTGAACACCGAACAGATTATCGAAAACACATGAAATTTGAGCAAGAAATGGGGAGTAAAAATTTACTCCCTTTCTTTTTTGAAAGTGCTACGCTATACTGCAATCAGACGAAGCGAAAACGAAAAAATAAAAACGAGGGTAAGGAGGTTTGCGATGAAGAAAAAGAAAGGAGGGAGTACACTCCCAAGAAAAAAGAAAGGATTTCGGTTAGCATTTAAAAGCTACTGGCAATTATATGTTTTGGTGTTACCGGCAGTCCTTTACTTTTTGGTTTTCAACTATTTGCCATTATATGGAATCCAGATTGCATTTAAGGATTACAAGGCAGTCAAAGGAATTGCAGGAAGCCCGTGGGTTGGACTAAAGCATTTTAAAAATTTCTTCAATGCTTATTATTTTGACAGATTGATTATCAATACGTTATTATTGAATATTTTAAATCTGGTATTTAGCTTTCCAGTTCCGTTATTGTTATCAATTCTGTTGAATCAGATTCGAAAGCAAAAGGTAAAGCGTGCAATTCAGACAACCATCTATGTACCATATTTTATTTCAACAGTTGTATTAGCTGGTATGCTTTATATCTTCTTATCACCGACAAGTGGTATCTTCAATCATGTCAGACAGGCGATGGGACTAAACCCAATCGACTATATGTCAGAGGCAGCAGCATTCAGACCGATCTACATCATTTCTAATATATGGCAGACGGCAGGATACAGTACAATTCTTTATATTGCGACACTGACTGGAATTGATTTGTCTCTGTACGAGGCAGCAGATATTGACGGAGCAAGCATCTGGCAGAAGATTCGCTATATTGATCTCCCAACTTTGGTTCCAACTGCGATGATGGTTTTCATTTTGGATTGTGGAAAGCTATTAAGCAGCAATACGAACAAGGTACTGGTTTTGCAGACATCTGGAAACATTCCGACATCCGATATTTTGGGTGTATATGTATACACAGTCGGACTTGGAAGCGGACAATTTTCCTATACATCGGCAATTGGTCTTTTTGTAAATGTGATTAACTTTGTTATGATCATTCTGGTAAATACCATTTCCAAGAAGACAGCAGATGTAGGTCTGTTCTAAGAGGAAGGGAGGATTGACGAGATGAAACGTTCTAAGATCAAGCATTCCAGAAGTAATCAGGTGTTTTACATATTTAATACAATCTTCTGGATTATATTTATGTTTTTGATTATTTATCCGCTGTATTTGGTCTGCATTGCGTCAGTATCAGATCCAGATGCGATTGTAGCAGGAAAAGTTATTTGGCATCCAGTTGATTTTTCATTGATTGGATACAAGGCTGTATTAGAGTATACTGAATTCTGGACTTCGTATCGCAACTCATTTATCTATACGATATCAAGTGTGGTCATCAGTATTATCGTGACATTGACAGCAGCATATTCTCTTTCCAGACCGAAATTTCCTGGAAAGGCAGCAATCAATATGTTCTTTGTCATCACAATGTTCTTTAATGGTGGATTGATTCCAACCTTCCTTGTGATGAAAGACATCGGTATGTACAACAATCCGCTGGTTATGGTACTGATGGGCTGTGTATCAGTTTGGAATTTGATGGTGGCAAGAACCTTCATTCAGACCAATATCCCAGAGGAATTGTATGAGGCATCGGCTTTAGACGGCGCTTCTCACTTCCAATATTTTATCAAGGTCGTTATGCCACTTTCGAAGACGATCATCGCAGTGTTAGCTGTCTACTATGGTGTAGCAAAGTGGAATGATTACTTTACTGGACTAGTTTATTTAAAGGATCGTTCTCTCTATCCGCTACAGACAGTGCTTCGTGAGATTTTGGCGACACTTCAAGTGGATATGACAGGAGACTTTATGACAACAATGTCGGAAGATGCGTCGAATTTGGCAGAGGCAACCAGAATTGCCAATGTATCCAAATATTGTATTATTGTATTGGCAACTGGACCAGTTGTTGTGTTATACGCATTTATGCAAAAATATTTTGAAAAGGGTGTTATGATCGGATCGCTGAAGGGATGATTTGCAACAGGCAAATATCAAAGGCGTAAAGATAGAATCAGAAAATCAAAAACAGAAAAGGAAAACAGGAGGAATTCAAAATGAGAAGAAAAATGTATGCAACCGCAATGACCGCAATGCTTGTGACAGGAACACTGATGGGCTTAGCAGTACCGGCAGCAGAGAGAGACGGTGTAACTCTCCATGGAGACAGTACCTATGATTCAATTGAGAAGATCACTGATGAGGATCTGACACTGAAGATTATGTTGGCGATTCGTGACGGCGATACGATCAAGGCACCGGAAGAACTTGCAGCTGTTCAGGATTTGGAGGCATTGACAGGCGTCAACATAGAATGGGAAGTAATTAAAGCTTCTGACTGGTCCATGAAGACAAATCTGATGTTTGCATCAGGTGAAATGCCAGATATCATCATCGCTGTAAACGGACAGGGACAGATTGACTATGAGGAGTATGGTGTGTCTCAGGAACTGGTAATTCCGTTAGATGATTATATCACTGAGGAATTGATGCCAAATTATTACTCTCGTATTCAGGCAGAGGAAAGCGATCCAACAATTAGCCTCGTTGCATCCGATGGAAAGACCTATTCAATTGGATATCTGGTTGGTCAGTATATTTGTGAGGAAGGTCATTACTTCATTAACCGTGATTGGATGAATGAGCTGGGACTGGAAGATCCGACAACGATAGAGGAGCTAACAGAGGTGCTTCGCAAGTTTAAGGAAGCGTATCCAGACTATGTGCCGTATGAGATGGGATTGGATGCTGGCGCATATTATGATTTAAAGTATGTACTTCCAATGTTTGGTATTCCAAATTCTGATAAATGGCTGTATATTGATGAGGATAAGAAGGTGCAGTTTGCACCAGTACAGCAGGGATTCCGCGATTGTGTCGAGTGGTTGTCAGAGTGCTATGCGGAAGGATTGTTAGATCCAGAGTGTCTGTCACAGGATGGCAATACACTTCAGACAAAGCTATCCGAAGGAAATGTTGGCTTTTTTACAGCATGGAGATTAAAGGCCATGGGATGGGATGATGGAGTTGCAGCAAACAGCGAGTGTATTCTTCCACCGTCAGTAGATGGAAAGGGAGCCTATATGGATCGCTATCTGGAGCTGGCTCGTCCGTGTGCATTTATCACAGCAACCAATGAGCATGTAGAGGAGTCAATTCGCCTTCTGGATGCGATGATGGATACTGAGATGCAGGCAGATCTGTACTACGGTCCTCAGAATCCGACAGAGGGAACCGGTTGGGTATACGATGAGGAAAACGGAAAGATTAACACAGTGACAGTAAGCGATGTGACTGTGAAAAATCAGATTGACTGCAACACTCAGTTCTTTGCACCAGGTGATTACATTTCTGAAAACTACAATCTGTCCGAGCAGCGTCTGGAAAAGATCGATTATTGCCAGATGTATGATGAGGCCGGTGTCATCAACACCTATTCTAGCCAGTATTTTGCAATGTCAGGTCTAACTGCGGATGTACTTGCCGATTTCAGTTTAATTGAGACAGATATTGATAATGCGGTTAGTGAAGCAGTTGCTGACTTTGTGGCTCATGGTGTGACCGATGACAGCTGGGATTCCTTCGTATCAAAGTTTGACGGAATGAATATTGATCAGTATGTCAGCACCTATCAGGAAGCAATTGATGGCATGGATCTGGAATAATTTTAAAATGAATTGATCTATGATTCATCTGTATAAGGCAAAAAGATAAGAGGATATATGCAAAAGATGGCAGAAAAAAAGCTGCCATCTTTTGTGACCCCTTTGACGAAATGATTGTGACTGGGTATAATGGGGCAAAAGGGCAAAGGAGAAATGAGGCATGAAGGGCAGAAAAAAGACGGGGCAAAACATACTTCATTATGTGATTGCATCAAATGTTGTGATTGTTTTTATCATTGCCATATTGGGCGGCTATCTGTTTCGATTTTACTACAAAAAAATGCAGGAGGATTTTTATAAGGAGAATTCTGTCTATATTGGAAATATTGCAAAAACGCACGGAAATGAGCTGCAAATTTTACAGGATATTTCAATGCAGATTGCGCTTTCCGACTCGGCAAGATTCCTTCTAGATGAGCAACCGACAAAAAGTGCTGCATTGAAAAAACAGCTGAACCAATATCGTTCTGTGAATCAGTTTTTTGATGTAATGTACTGCTTTTACCAGAAGGATCAGTATCTTTTTAACCATATGACTTCAATGTCAATTGATTTATTTTGCGATACGGCTTATAGACTGGAAAATTATAATCCAGAAGAGCTGAAGGAGCTTCTTTGTACAACACAAAAAAAGTTGATGGTGCTATCAGAGGAGACAGTAGAGGGTGAGCTTGTCTACTTTTATGATGTACAGGCAAGGAATGTAATTTATATTTATCCAGTGGCACCAAAGTATGATACGATTTTGATTTTCTTTATTGGTGCCGACCACTATGATGATCTGTTTGCAGATGAACAGGGAAACCAGAGAAATACATGGCTAATTTATAATGGAAAAGTGGTAGCAGAAAGTGAATCAGAAGAAATTGATGATGAATTGCTATTAAGCCAGATTGGTGATGAGAATGAGCAAAAACAAGTGAAAATCGAGGGAAAGAACTATTTGCTCACAAAAGAGACTGATGACGTTGGCTTTTCTTATGTTGCAGTGCAGCCGATGAATGTGTTTACCGATCGACTTAGAATCCATCTTTGGGGAATTGGTGTTTTAATTATTCTGTGCTGTGTTCCAACTTTTTTGCTGATTGGAATCCTCTCAAGCCGTGTACTAGGCGGTGTGAAAAATATAAACCGTATGCTATCTAGTGAGGGAGAGGAAACCTACGATTTGGGTAAAATTGAGGTTGGCATCCGACAGCTAGTAAATAGTTCTGAGGATATGAAGCAGGATCAGATGTCACTTCGAAAGAGTCGTTTTATTCGAAGCTTTCTTCAGAGCAAATATACGGCACTTGAAATTTTAAGGCGCGATGCAGCTGATGCAGAAATCAATATTTCGTATGGATTACAGATGGTTGGTGTAATTGGAAGTAGTGCATCTGGCAATGAAGAAAAAATATTTGAACAGATTCTTGAATTTATTCAAAAACAGGAAAATCTGGAAGGATATGGAATTCATCTAGTCAATACCAATCAACGAGTGATGGTACTTTTTGGAGAATCGGAGGAAAATTTGTATCAAGCCTTTGATAAGATTCTTCGGATTGGCCGAGTACACTGTGACGAGTTTGTTGTAGCGGTTAGTTGGGCGCATCGTTCCCTACTCAATGGCTCATTGGCCTATTTAGAGGCAAATACAGCTTATGACAGCCGATTCTTAGTGGATAGCAGTCAGGTCATTCGCTTTACAGAGATTGGTCAGAACTCATCTGTCAGCAACTATCAGAATATGAGAAGCCGCTACATGGTACAGCTAGAAAATACGATTCGTGTGGGAAACGAGCAGGAGGTTGAAAAGGCAATTCATGATCTTTGTAAAAAGTTGGAGGAAGAGCATGCGACGCTTCTGACATTTCGTCTTCTGTATGACGAAGTGTTGCGTTTTCTTATGGATCAGTGGAATGGAGACGAGAAGGACTGGAATCAGGTCTATAATGTATTTACACTGTCAAGATGCTTAACAATGGAAGATTTCACTTCACTTTTGACAGAGGCCTGCCATATGATTTTGGACACAAAGACCGATGTAAAGAGCCATCAGTCAGAGCTGGTTGTAAAGGCAATGGAGATCATGCAAAAGACGTATTCTGATCCAGATTTAAATATGGCATCACTAGCCGATCAGCTTGGCATCTCTCCAGTAACACTAGCAGTTGAGTTTAAGAATGAAACTGGAATTAGCCCATCTGATTATCTGGCAGTTGTGCGGTTAGAGCGTGCTAAGGAGCTGCTTCGCACAACAGATCAGCTTGTAAAGCAGGTGAGCGAGGCGGTAGGATATGAGGATGATCATGTATTTATAAGACGCTTTAAAAAATATACTGGAAAGACACCGGGACAATACCGAAAAGAGTCACAGCAATAACGATAACAAGAAACTTCACGGGGAAGCCATGGGGACGAATCTGTCCCCGTGGCTTTTTCTGTGTCTAAATGTTTTTTCAAAAGAAGTGAAATCTCCATTGTTATTAGATTCGACATGGTTTACAATAGAAAATATGCATATTAGGTCAGATGCAAAATGAAAAAGGAGGAGTTGGAAAATGATACGTTTATTTGAAGAACATCAGGTTCGAAGGACAACTGAGCTTTCTTCATCTTTGTGGGATTTTAGTCAGGTGACAGATGGAAAAAATACGCCGGTTGGAAAAGTAACGGTGCCGTCCTGTTGGGAAAGCTATCCTGGCTTTGAAGCTTACAGAGGACAGGGCTTGTATGAGCGTAACTTTGAGGCGGGCGGTGATATGCGCATTGTCTTTAAGGGTGTCAGCCATACGGCAAAGGTTTTTGTGGATGACAAATTTGTTTGTGAGCATTACAATGCATTTACTCAGTTTGAGGCAGTGGTCAAAAATTTGCCGTCAGGTGTTCATAAGTTAAGTGTCTTAGTGGATAACTCTTTTTCTGAGGCATCTGCACTTCATGTGGAAAATGATTACCAAAGCTATGGCGGTATTTCAAGGGGAGTAATGCTTGAACAGCTGCCAAAGCATTATATAAAGCAGCTTCACTTTACACCTGTATGTAAGGATGACACGTGGTATGCACAGCTTGAGCTTGTGATTGCATCTCTTGATGGTAAGCCGTGGAAGGGCAAGGTGAGTGTTTCCTTAAAGGGATGTGATGATGTAAATGAAAATGTTCTGTATACACAAAGCTGCAGCACAGGTGCAGGTGAGCTTGTTCTAAAGAGTGATCTGATCGCGTGCGAGAATGCAAAGCCTTGGGCACCAGAGCATCCAACTCTTTATATGCTTAGTGCACAGTTAGAAGATGAAGATGGCAAAGTGATTGATGATTTGACTGACCGTGTGGGCTTTCGTGAAGTCAGGACACAGGGCAAGGACATTCTCTTAAATGGAAAGAAGCTTCAAATTAAGGGCTTTTGCCGCCATGAGGATCATCCACAATTTGGCTGTGCGCTGCCTCTTTCTGCAATTATGCAGGATCTGCAGCTTGCACGAGATATGGGAGCAAATTCAATTAGAACATCTCATTATCCAAATGATGAGCTGTTTCTTGATTTGTGTGATGAGCTTGGTATTCTTGTATGGGAGGAAAACCATGCAAGAGGCTTAAGTGAAGAACAGATGAAAAATCCAAACTTCGAGCGCCAGTGTGAGACTTGTATTCGCGAGATGATAGCAGCTCACTATAATCATCCGTCTATTTATATCTGGGGTATTTTAAATGAGTGCGCAAGTGACACAGAGTATGGCAGAGAATGCTATAAGACGCAGCTTGAACTGATTAAAAGTCTTGATGTGACGCGCCCACGCTCATTCTCAAGCTGCCGCTTTAAGACTGACATATGCTTTGATCTTGTTGATGTAGTTTCCTATAATATTTATCCGAAATGGTATCATAATACACCAGTAGCAATGTATCTGGATGATTTGTATAAATGGGTTCAGACAACTGGCGGTGCTGGAAAGCCATTTTTGATTACTGAGGTTGGAGCAGGAGCGATCTACGGCTATCGCACACCGGCAAAGGTGAAGTGGTCTGAGGAATATCAGGTTTTGGCGCTTGAGGAGCAGCTTGGTGCGATTCTTTCTTATAAGGATTGTTCTGGTGTGTATATCTGGCAGTTTTGCGATGTGCGCGTAACAAACGATTGGTGGAATACACGTCCGAGAACAATGAACAACAAGGGAATTGTGGATGAGTACAGAAGGCCGAAGCTGTCCTATGAGACTGTAAAGCGTATTTTTGGATCTGTGGATACATATAGGAAATAAGCAGATTAGAAGTAGACTGAAAAATTTATAGAAATAGAACAATAGAGAGGAAGCATAATGGAAAAGCAGAAGAAGTTTTCACTGAAAAACTATCTGTATGAGTATAAATGGTGGTATGTGTTTGGCATAGCAATTTTGCTTTGTGTCGATCTGGCAAATATTTATATTCCGCAGTTTATCGGAGATATAATTGACGGACTGACAAATGAAACGCTGACAAAAGCCGGCATTCCAATGATGCTCATGAAGATATTGATTGCAGGACTGATTATGATGTTTGGCCGTTTTGGATGGCGCTACTGTATTTTTGGTGCATCCAGAAAGATTGAATATCGCCTTAGAAATGATATGTTTGGTCATCTGGAAACATTGTCAGCGCGTTATTTTAATGAGCACAAAACTGGTGATTTGATGGCGCATTTTACAAATGATTTGGAGGCTGTGCGAGTGGCAGTAGGTATGGCTGTCATTACAACCTTTGATGCAGCAGTCATGTCTATTATGGTTATCATTAAAATGATCATATACGTTGATCTGCGTTTGACTGTGCTTGCATTTGTTCCAATGATTCTTGTTGCAATTGGATGTTATTTCTTTGGTGTTCAGATGAAAAAGCGCCAGACTGCCAGACAGGAAGCCTTTTCATTTCTTTCAGATAAGGTTCAGGAGAGTATTTCTGGTATCCGTGTTTTAAAGGCCTTTGTTCAGGAGAAGAAGGATCTTGAGGAATTTCAGAAGGCAAATGAAAATAACATGGAAAAAAATCTTGCCGTTGTGAAGCTAAGAAGTTTGTTTGGACCTCTGCTTGATTTGATTACAGGAATCAGTCTTCTTTTGACATTGATCATTGGAGGAAAAATGGTAATTAATGGAACGGTATCAGTTGGTCAGTTTGTTGCATTCAACTCTTATATCGGTATGCTCGTATGGCCGATGATCGCCTGTGGTGACTGTATAAATACATTTAGCCAGGCATCAGCAGGCTATAAGCGTATCAAGGATATCTTCGATGAAAAGCCAGATATTATTGATAAGGTAGTAGAGAAGGATGGTGAGCATTTAACTGGTGATATAGAGCTGAAGAATCTGACCTTCCAGTATCCAGATGGCGATACACCTGTTTTAAAGAATGTGAGTGTTCACATTAAACCAGGTGAGATGTTAGCAGTACTTGGACGAACTGGAAGCGGAAAGTCTACGCTTGCAGATCTTCTTCTTCGTGTATATGACTGCGAAAAAGGAATGCTTTTGATGGATGGAAGACCGATTGATGAGATTCCGCTTCATGTGCTTCACCGTGATGTGGCTTATGTGCCTCAGGAAAATTTTATGTTTTCAGATACACTTGAGGAAAATATAGCATTTGGACTCGAGGATCGTATTTTTGATCATCCAAAGCTTCGCGATAATATTAAGGAGGCAGCTGAGGCGGCCTGCATTCACAGCAATATTATTGATTTCCCAGAAGGCTATCAGACACTTGTTGGAGAGCGTGGTGTAACGCTTTCAGGCGGTCAGAAGCAGCGAAGCTCTATTGCACGTGCGCTTCTTAAGAATGCCCCTGTATTGATTATGGATGACTCGCTGTCTGCTGTCGATACAGATACAGAGGAGCAGATTTTAGAGAATCTGATTCGTCTGCGCAAGGGAAAAACAACGATTATTATCGCACATCGTGTTTCTACGCTCCAAAAGGCTGATCATATCGCAGTATTGACTGAGGGTGAGATGACTGAGTATGGTACACATGATGAGTTAATCCGCGAGGGCGGCTTCTATGCAAAGATTTATGAGAAGCAGCAGCTTGAGCAGGAATTAAATGAGATGTAAGGGGGTGCAGCAAGATGAGTTCAATGACAGATGACAAATTGGAAAGTAATTATAAAGGAAATGCGCTGCTGCATCTTTTGTCTTATATGAAGCCGTATGCCGGATGGGTTATGCTTTGTCTGGTGCTTGTGCTGGCACTTACGGGATTTGATTTGTATAGACCAACACTGATTGGAGATGCGATTGACAACTTCGAGACGCAGGGCGATTACAATGTAATTATTAATACAGCATGGAAATACGGTATTGTGCTTGTAGTAAGCTTTATTTTCAATATGGCACAGACATGGATTTTGCAGAAGACTGGACAAAAGATCATTCTGACTGTAAGACGAGAGCTGTATATTCATATTCAAAGCTTAAGCAGTCGTTTCTTTGATCTGACGCCTGTTGGAAAGCTTGTAACAAGAGTGACAAATGATGTTGAAGCATTAAATGAGATGTATTCAGGCATTTTGGTGCGCTTATTTAGAAATATCGTAAAGATAATAGGACTGGCTGTTGTTATGATTGCGCTAGACAGAGGACTGGCACTTGTTTCATTTGTGCTTCTGCCTATTGTTATGGTGCTTACAGTTGTTTTTCGTATTATTTCCAGAAAAATATATCGACTTGTACGCACAAAGCTTACAGATATCAATACATTTTTATCTGAGAATATTTCAGGAATGCGTGTAATTCAGATCTTTGGACGAGAGGAGCGAAAGTTCGAGGAGTTTAAGGATAAGGATTACAAGCTGTACCGCGCACATTACCGTGAGATGATGGTGTTTGCGATTTTTCGCCCGCTAATCTATATTTTAAGTGTGTTGTCTTTAATGATAGTGCTTGGTATCGGAAGCAACGAGGTGTTAGATGGAGCAATTTCCATCGGAACTCTCTATATTTTCTCACAGTACATTCAGCAGTTTTTTGATCCGATTCAGGAGCTTGCCGAGCAGTTTTCAACACTGCAGTCATCAATAGCATCAGCAGAAAAGATCTTTACAATTCTCGCTGAGGAGCCACAGGTTAAGGAGGATGAAAATCCTATTGTACTGCCAAAGGTTCTCGGACGCATTGAGTTTGACCATGTATGGTTTGCATATGATGGAGAACATTATGTACTTCGTGATGTTTCCTTTGTAATTGAGCCTGGTGAGAAGGTGGCATTTGTTGGTGCAACAGGAGCTGGAAAATCGTCTATTTTAAATCTAATCGGACGTTATTATGATATCCAGAAGGGTAATATTTATATTGACGGTGTGGATATTAGAAAGCTTTCCAAGAAGCAACTTCGAAGTGCGATTGGACAGATGCAGCAGGATGTATTTATATTCGAGGGAGATATTGAGTCAAATATTCGTCTGCACGATGATATCCCGTTTGAAGATGTGAGAGCTGCTGCTGAGTATGTTAATGCATCACATTTTATTGAAAAGCTTCCGCAAAAATATAAGGAGCCTGTTACAGAGCGCGGTGCAACTTTTTCAGCAGGAGAGAGACAGCTTCTTTCATTTGCAAGAACGCTTGCGCATAAGCCGGCAATTCTTGTAATGGATGAGGCAACAGCAAATATTGACACAGAGACTGAAATTTTAATTCAGGAAGCGCTTGAAAAGCTGATGAAGGGACGAACTACTATTATGGTAGCGCATCGTCTTTCAACAATTCAGCATGCTGACTGCATAATGGTTATGCATAAGGGAAAGATCAGAGAGCGCGGAACACATCAGGAACTTTTGGCACAGAACGGAATCTACAAAAAGCTTTATGAGCTGCAAATTCATCATGTGATATCAAATACATAAGTCACATGAAGTATTATCAGAAAGCAGATATATCTTTAACATTGATATGGAAGATCAGCTTCCAGAAAAAGATGAGGATATTTATCGCGTAGAAGTTTCTCAGAAAAATGGACAGTGGGCATACAGTTCACCGATTTTTGTCAGAAATGTATAAGAATAAAATAATTTTTATAGCAAAAAAGTCACCTAAGGTGGCTTTTTTTGTTTTTAAGATGTGACTTAGAAACTTTACAAAAATTTTATCTTGATTTGACTAGAAGAGTATAACAGATTTTACGAAGGACTACTAAAATGCAAATTGTAATAAAAACACACATAAAAAAAGGAGACTACTCACATGAGATTAAAAAAAATCAGTGCATTATCATTAGCAGCAGCAATGTCAGTCTGTACAGTACCAGCTTTTGGTGCAGCAGAAACAGAAAATGTAAATGTTCCAAAATATATTTTCCTGTTTATAGGAGATGGAATGAGCTACCCACAGGTTCAGACAACCAACTATTATTTGAATGCAATTGCAGATGATGGTGATGATGTGCTGACGAGTGAAAGTAAATTGAATATGATGAAGTTTCCAGTGGCCGGATCAGCACAAACTTATGACAGCACTTCATTCTGTCCTGATTCAGCGTCTACAGCAACTTCCATTTCTACAGGTCATAAGACATATAGCGGAACCATCAACATGGATGAAAAGATGGAAACTTCTTATGAGACTATCGCTGAGAAATTAAAAAAGCAGCTTGGCTATAAGGTGGGAATTTTATCTTCTGTTAATTTAAACCATGCTACTCCGGCAGCATTTTATGCGCATCAGCCATCCAGAAATAATTATTATGAAATTGGTCAGGAGCTTATTGCAAGTGATTTTGATTATTTTGCAGGTGGTGGTCTTAAGAAAACAACAGGACCTGATAAGGATAAGACGGATCTTTATCAGCTGGCAGAAGAGGCTGGATACAAGGTAATTAAGACTCAGGAAGAGGCGCAGGCTTTGACCGCAGAAGATGGAAAGGCAATCGTAATTGATGAGACACTTGCAGATAGTGATGCAATGAGCTATGACATGGATCTGGAAGAGGGAGAATGGGGACTTTCAGATTATGTTGAAAAGGGAATCGAAGTGCTTAATAATGATACTGGATTTTTTATGATGGTAGAAGGTGGAAAAATTGACTGGGCATGTCATGCAAATGATGCGGCAGCAACTATCACCGATACAGTAGCAATGGACGAAGCAGTAGGAAAGGCAGTTGAGTTTTATAACGAGCATCCAGATGAGACGTTGATTCTTGTTACAGGTGATCATGAGACAGGTGGTCTTACTATTGGATTTGCAGGAACTGATTATGATACCTTCCTTGCAAATATTAGCAATCAGAAAATTTCTTATGCAAAGTTTGACTCTGATTATGTGACAGCATATAAGGAAAATAAGACAGACTTTGATACAGTAATGGCTGATATTACTGAGCTTTTTGGTTTGCAGGCACCAAATGGTGTAGCAGAAACTTCTAATAAGGCTGACAGTAAGGATGTACATCCAGAGGGAACAGATGACAAGGGAAGTCTTGTAATGACTGATTATGAATATCAGAAGCTGCAGACGGCTTATGAAGAAACAATGAGCAGAACAGGAGAAGAGTCTGAGTTTGGTCAGGAAGAGTATCTTCTGTATGGAAGCTATGAGCCGTTGACAGTAACAATTACACATATTTTAAATAACAAATCTGGTGTTAATTTTGCTTCCTATGCACATACAGGACTTCCAGTAGAGGTATTTGCGATGGGTGTTGGACAGGATAAGTTCAAAGGTTATTATGATAATACAGATATTTTTAACAAGATGGCAGAAATTACAGGAGTACAATAAATGATCAAGGACAGACTAAAAAAAAGCTCTGTCTCAATTATAGCAATTTTGTTGATCTTCATCCTCATGGCGCTTCCGACAGGCTATGAGGATGCTGCTATTTATAAAGGGACGGACAGAGTTAAGGCAAAAGTGCTTTCTACAAGCGAGGATTCTGTAATTAGTAACGGTTTGATTCAATCAGGAGAACAGTACTGTAAGGTAAAAATACTTGGCGGAAAGTTTAAGGGACAGGAAGCAAATGCAGTAAACATGCTAAGTGGTTCTTTGGAAGCTGATAAAATATTTAAAAAGGGTGATGTTGCTCATGTGGTAATAAGTTATAGTGGCGACACTATTCTTTCTATCATGATGAGTGACCATTATCGTCTGGATAAGGAAGCGCTTTTGGCGGGTATTTTTGTCTTACTGTTAATTGGATTTGCAGGAAAGACAGGCCTTAGAGCTGTATATTCTTTTGTCATTACGATATTGGCAATATGGAAAATTTTAACACCAGCATATTTAAATGGTGCTAATCCGATTTGGTGGGGAATTGCATTGACTGCTTTTTTAACACTGTTAATCATCTTTTTAGTATATGGGTTTGATAAGAAAACGCTTGCTGCGTCATCAGGTGCACTTTTGGGTGTACTTGTAACTTGTATTATAGGCTGTATTTTTACAGAGGCTTTTAAAATTCATGGAGCCGTCATGGCTTATTCGGAAAGTCTTCTATATGCTGGATATCAGAAGCTGAATCTTTCTCAAATTTATATGAGTGGTATTTTTATCGGAGCATCAGGTGCAATGATGGATTTGTCTGTTGACATTACATCAGCAGTTAATGAAGTAATTGAAAAAAAGCCAGATATTGGTTGGAAAGAAGCTGCTCGATCAGGCATGAACGTGGGAAGAGCTGCCATGGGAACTATGACAACAACACTTTTGCTGGCGTACTCAGGAGGATATATTGCATTGCTCATGACATTTATGGCGCAAGGCACACCAATTGACAATATTTTAAATTATAAATACGTAGCAGCAGAATTACTTGATACCATTGTGGGAAGCTTTGGACTAGTGACAGTGGCTCCATTTACAGCACTGACAAGCGCATGGCTTCTCACAAAAAAGAAAAAATAAATATTCTTTACTTTAAACTGTAAAAGTTTAAATCAGCAGTTGACGTAACGTGCAGTATGGCTTATAATAAATCTATATGTTGAGGTCGGGGGCAAGGCTTTTGCCCTCGATTGTCGTCATAGAGGGAATTTATTATAAGAAAGGGAAATGTTATGAAAAATCGAGAACGGCTTGGAAGCCGACTTGGCTTTATCATGCTGTCGGCTGGCTGTGCAATCGGCTGCGGTAATGTGTGGAAGTTTCCGTGGATGTGCGGACAAAATGGAGGCGGAGGTTTTATGCTGGTATATCTGGCGTGCCTTGTTTTATTAGGTCTTCCGGCAATTGTTATGGAGTTTGCAGTCGGACGAGCATCGCAGGCAAGTCCAGTTTTTATGTATCGAAAGCTGGAAAAACCAGGCCACAAATGGGGAATCTTTGGCATTGTATGTCTGATTGGAAATATTGCACTGATGGCATTTTATACTGTTGTTACTGGATGGATTATCTATTATTTCGTTAAGTTCTTAACCGGACAAAATGATAGTTTTGGTTTTGAGGCTATGATAACTAATCCAGGTGTAAATGTTACATTCTTACTGGTTACAGTAGTTGCTGCATTCGCAATTTTAAGCTTTAATCTGCAGGGCGGTTTGGAGCGTGTAACAAAGTACATGATGGTATCACTCTTGATTTTAATGATGGTACTTGCTATTCATGGTCTGACACTTTCAGGAGCAAAGGAAGGCTTAAAGTTCTATTTGGTTCCTGATTTTTCAAAAATTGATGGTTCAGTAGTCGTTAGTGCTATGAATCAGGCATTTTTCACGCTGTCAACAGGAATGGGCGGTATGGCAATATTTGGAAGCTATATCGGAAAGGATCGTTCTTTGATGGGCGAGTCTGTTCATGTAATTGTACTTGATACATTTGTCGCAGTTATCGCTGGTGTTATCATGTTCTGTGCATGCTTTACTTATGGACTTGAAGTTAATGCAGGACCAAGCCTTCTGTTTGATACAATGGCAACAGTATTCTCTCATATGCCGGGAGGACGCTGGTGGGGTGCGCTGTTCTTCTTGTTTATGGTATTTGCAGCTATGTCTACCGTGCTCGGTGTCTGCGAAAATATTCTTGCAATGGTTCGCGAGCTTACCGGATGGTCACGTCCAAAAGGATGCGTTGTCTGCGCTGCAGGAATCTTTGTACTTGCATTGACAACAGCACTTGGATACAGCGTAATTAAATTCCAGCCATTTGCAGAGGGAACAGCATGGCTTGATTTATGGGATTTTATTGTATCTAACAATATCCTTCCGCTTGGATCGCTTGTACTGGCACTGTTTTGCTGCAACAAGTTTGGATGGGGCTGGGATAAGTTCATGGAAGAGGCTAATACAGGAAAGGGACTTAAGATAAAGTCATGGATGAAGCCAATCTTCAAATATTTTGTTCCAGCAGCAATTTTGTTCATCTATATTTATGGAATGATTAATTTCCAGTGGAAATAAAAACAACACCTTGCATCGTATTTAATAGTACGGTGCGAGGTGCTTTTTTGTATGAGTAAGACGAAAAGAAGAGTTTATTCAACAGTAGTTAATACATACTTTGCAGTGTTTATGGCAGCATCCTTTCCAACTTCATTATATCCGGCCTGATAATAATGGAAAGAATCCTTCATCAGTCCCCGTGCTTTCATTGTTTCAAACAGGCGGCTTACGACTGTGATATCTTTTCTGTGTTCTGCAAATGAATACTGAGCATTTCTAATCTCATCGTAGCAGATATCATCAGCTGTTCCATTATAAGCGCCAATTCCAATTAAAAAACAATGTTCAATTCCGACAGCCTTTAGCTTTTCGTACATGTGCATAAATTGTTTTGTATATTCGTCAGCACTTGTATGGTGATCTCCGTCAGATTCTCCCTGACACCAAAGAAGATACTGATGGCGAAGGGTAATATTATGTTGTTCGCAGAATGTTTGAACGTTTTTCAAAAGTGTTATAAAATTTTTAGGCGAAAACCCAGGGGATTGCCTCTGGGATGAAGCCAAGAAATATTTTTCTAAATCTTTAACGTCGATATCTTCTGAATATACATTACAGATCTAACAGTATAAAAGGCACATTTAATTAAAAAAATCATACTATTAAATCGGGAAAAAATCACATTCTTTGAACTTGCACACTGAGAAATTAAAGGGAAATGCCAATTGACGGATGGAGAACGTGATTGTCAATGAATATCATAGTAATAATGATTGTAACTATCAAATGAAACATCCTATCATCCGGAGAGCTTGACGTTAAATGATTCTAATTCTTACTAACTATAAAAGTCAGTTAGCAGGCTAAGAAAATTTGTTGAATAGTTAGACAATGATGTCGAATTTTGTCGAATTATTATACAGGCAATTATCAATTTCG